>Ga0163144_10005887_pt1 | contig 27191 bp, 23 predicted proteins | sample OliLak19BULKMAT1_FD_123175 | JGI IMG/M metagenome (GOLD analysis project Ga0163144, IMG submission 123175) | Freshwater microbial mat bacterial communities from Lake Vanda, McMurdo Dry Valleys, Antarctica - Oligotrophic Lake LV.19.BULKMAT1 | ecosystem: Environmental > Aquatic > Freshwater >...
CACCGACAAGGATGCCGAGTCGCTGCCAGTGCTCCGGCATTCCGCCGCGCACATTCTCGCCACCGCCGTGCGACGCCTGCGCCCCGACGCGCACATCGGGTTCGGACCAGCCATCGACGAGGGCTTCTACTACGACTTCGAGGTCCCGACGCCGTTCACGCCAGAGGATCTGCTCGGGTTCGAGGCCGAAATGCGCAAGATCATGGCCGAGAAGCTGCCGTTCGTGCGGGCGGAGGTCTCCCGGGCAGACGCGAAGACGGTCTTTGCTGACGACCCGCTCAAGCTCGAGCGCATCGATGATCTGGGTGCCGACGAAATCATCTCCACCTACACCGATGGCCCATTCGTCGATCTCTGTCGCGGCCCGCATGTGCCGCATACCGGGTGGCTGAAACACTTCAAGCTGCAGAGTGTCGCCGCCGCCTACTGGCGCGGTGACTCCAACCGGCAGTCGCTGCAGCGCATCTATGGCACGGCGTTCTGGAAGAAGGATGAACTGGAGCAGCACCTGCACCGGATCGAGGAGGCGAAGAAGCGTGATCATCGCCGCCTGGGCAAGGAACTGGACCTGTTCATGTTCCATCCCTTCTCGCCAGGCGCGGCGTTCTGGACCGAGCGTGGCACGTCGATGATCAACTCCCTGCACGCCTATCTGCGCGAGATACAGCGCGATGGCTATCAGGAGATCAAGACGCCGCTGCTCTTCAACAAGGGGCTCTGGGAAATCTCCGGGCACTGGGGGAAGTACAAGGAGAACATGTTTTTGGTGCTCGACAGTGAGACGGGTGAGCACGATCTGTCGTTGAAGCCCATGAACTGTCCGTCACATCACCTGATGTTCGCCGCGAAGAAGCATTCGTATCGGGAGCTGCCGCTGCGTTTCTCCACCTATGACGTGCTGCATCGCAACGAACTCTCCGGGGCGCTGTCCGGGCTGACCCGTGTGCGGCAGTTCCAGCAGGACGACTGTCACATCTACCTGATGGAAAACCAGATCGCCGACGAGGTGCATCGTCTGGTCGAGATGATCCTCGGCTATTACCGCACCTTCGGCTTGACGGCGCGACTGAAGTTCGCGACGCGGCCCGAGGAGCGGATCGGCAGTGACGAGATGTGGGACAATGCGGAGGCGGCGTTGCGTGGCGCGCTCGAGAGCACTGGGCTGCCGTACGAACTGAAGGTTGGCGACGGCGCCTTCTACGGGCCGAAGATCGACTTCGATGTGATGGACTCCATCGGGCGCGCCTGGCAGCTGGGTACCATCCAGCTCGACTACGCGGCACCTGATCGGTTCGATCTGACGTACACTGGCGACGATAACACGGCCCATCGCCCGGTCGTGATCCACCGGGCCATCAGTGGGTCGTTCGAGCGCTTCATGGGCATTCTGATCGAGCATTTCGCGGGGGCATTCCCCGTCTGGCTGGCGCCGGAGCAGGTCCGCGTGGTGCCGATCGTGGATGACTATGCGTCGGAGGCGAGGGCGGCGGTGTCACGGTTGCGTGACGCCGGCATCCGTGCCACTTGCGACGACCGCAACGAGACATTGAATTACCGTATCCGGGAAAGCGAGCTCATGAAGGTGCCATACACAGCAGTTGTCGGAAAACGAGAAGCGGCGGACGGGACGCTGGCGGTCCGGGCGCGCGGAGCGGATGGCAAGAAGCAGGACGTCCTGACGGTCGACGCCTTCCTGGCGCGGATCCTGGACGAGGTACGCACACGGGTCCTTCCGGACCTCGCAGCCATTCCCGATACCGGCGGCACCTGAGGCATGATCAGCACGCCCTCCACGACGGTCCGCATTTCGGAGCGCCTGACGCCGCTGCATGGCATCGCTGCCATCGACGCGCAGGGCTCTGAATTGCCGTTGGACCCGTCGGAACGGCGGATTTCAGCCTGGTCACGCTTCTGGCGCGTGACCGACCCGGCGTTGCGGGACGCGGGCATCAAGGGCGAGCGTATCATCGCGAAGTATCGGCTCGTCGCCTGCCTGCTCCTGTTCACGCTGCCGCTGCGCGCGGTGATGTCGCATCCCGAGCTGCGACAGAACTGGGTTGGGCTGGCCATCTCCAGTGCCGGCGTGATGGCTGGGATCATCTTCATGATCCTCACCCGGCGCGATGCCGTGCGACCATGGATCGGGTTCGCGGCCTCGCTGCTCGATGTGACGTTCGTCAGCACCGGACTGGCGGCGTTCGTCGTGCTTGGTGCCCCGCAGATTGCGGTCAACTCCAGGGTGATCTTCGAGGTCTACTTCCTCTGTCTCGCCGTCACCTGCCTGCGGTATGATCGACGAATCTGTCTTGTGACAGGGCTCATGATCATGCTGCAGTACACCCTGATCGTCTGGTGGGCCAGCACGACCCTCGACTCCAGCCCAGCGTGGATGGACGGGACATACGGTCGCTTCGATTTCGAGGATCAGGTGGCGCGTCTGGTGCTGCTGGGCATCGCGACCATCGTCAGCCTGACCATCGTGTTGCGTGTGCAGCAGCTGCGTGTGCTCTCCGTCCGCGACCGTCTGACGGGGCTGATGATTCGCGGTTATTTCGACGAGCGCCTCGGTGAGGCCTTCGATCGGGCACAGCGCACCGGCGATTCGCTGGCGGTGGCAATGATCGACCTCGACTACTTCAAGTCGTTCAACGACCGCTTCGGCCATGCGGTCGGTGATCTCGTCCTCGCCTCGGTGTCGCGGACCATCGGGCGCCTGGTGCGGTCCGAAGATGTCGTCGGCCGCTACGGTGGCGAGGAATTGATCGTGATGCTGCCTGGCCTCGATCGGACGAAGGCCACTGAGCGGATGGAGCGTATCCGGCGGGCGATCAGCCAGGTCCGCGTGGAGCTCGACAGCCATCCCGCGGTCCGGATGTCGCCACAGCCCGACCTCTTTTCCGAGGACACGACCGAATTCGGTCGGACGGTACTCACCGCCAGCATCGGCGTCGCCTCCTGGCCGGACGACAAGGCAGACACAGTCGAGGCGTTGGTCTATCGGGCCGATTCCCGGCTGCTGAGCGCCAAGTCGACAGGCCGCAACCGAGTGGTCTCATCAGCCGGCGGCACAGATGAGTTTGCCATTCTTTCGGTATCCTGAGCGTTCACTCCGGTGCGTGGGCGGTTCGGCGCGCGCCCCGGGGCGTCAAATCGGTGGTACATTCGCAAAAGATCGTCCGTGAGCCTGAGGCCGACACGACGCCGTGTCGCCGCGGCCGCAGTCCGTCAGCCAGGGTGATGACGACGGCGCCTGACGGAATTCTCACTTCAAGAGTCAGCCCATGACTGTTTCTCGTTCGCTCACGCGTCGTATCGGCCTCGCGCTGATCGCGGCGTTCTCTTTCGCATCGTCGCTCCGCGCACAGGCCCCCGGTCGCGTGACAGGCAAGGTCACCGGCTCCGATGGTGGCGCGGCCATCCTCGGTGCCACCATCCAGCTGGTTGGAACGCCATTCGGCACGATCACGAAATCGGACGGCACCTATGCCATTGCCCTGCGGCCAGGCCTCTACACGTTGCGTGTCCGACAGATCGGCTTCGCCAGCAACACGCAAGCGATCACCGTCGTTGCGGGTCAGACGCTGGTGCGTGACGTCCGCCTCGAGCGCACGCCGACCAATCTCGACGCCGTCGCCGTGATCGGCACACGCGCGGCCGAGCGTACGGTCACGGAGTCGCCCGTTCCGGTCGATGTCTTCACGTCGGTCGACCTCAAGGCTACCGGCCGTACCGAAACGGCGCAGATGATTCAGGCGCTGGCACCCAGTTTCAACTTCCCGCGCTCGGCAGTTGCCGACGGTACGGACGCGTCGCGGCCCGCCACGCTGCGCGGCCTTGGCGCCGATCAGGTGCTGGTGCTGGTGAACGGCAAGCGGCGCCACACGAACGCGCTGATCAACGTCAACGGTACTGTCGGACGCGGTCAGGCCGCAGTGGACCTGAATGCCATCCCCGCCAACATGATCGATCGCGTGGAGATTCTTCGCGACGGCGCCGCAGCGCAGTACGGCTCCGACGCGATCGCGGGCGTGATCAACATCGTGCTGAAGAAGTCGGCCGTGAACGAGGCCACGCTGCAGAGCGGTGTCACATCCCTCGGTGACGGTGAAGTGCGATTGGGCAACGCCAACGTCGGTCGTCAGTTCGGCAGCGGTGGCTATCTGCATGTGGGGGCAGAGGCTCGCACGCGCGGCTTCACCGATCGCAGCTCCGCGGACCCGCGGGTGCAGTATGCGGTCGGCGATCCTCGTGAGCAGCCGGCGGGCGTGATCAATCACCGGCACGGTGATTCGCAGACGGAAGACTACGTCGGCATGTTCACGGCCGGTATCCCGCTCAAGGGCACGTCGGAACTCTACGCGTTCGGCGGCGCCGGACGACGCAAGGCGATCGGACCTGGCTTCGCGCGGTTGCCGAATGGCGGCAACACGGTCACCGCACTCTGGCCGAACGGCTTTCTGCCACTGATCAACAGCACGCTCAACGATCTCTCGCTCAACTTCGGTGCGAAGGGACAGATCCGCGGGTGGGACTGGGATGCCAGCCAGACGTTGGGGCGCAATTCCCACAACTTTCTCATCACGCAGACGAACAACGCGTCCTTCGGACCGGCCAGCAAGACCGCGCTCAACTCCGGATCCCTGATCTTCAGTCAGGGGTCCACCAACCTCGATCTGTTCCGCCAGTTCAAGGTCAATGATCGCGCGGTTCGCTTTGCGCTCGGCGGTGAGTTCCGCAAGGATCAGTACGAGATCGAAGCGGGCGAGCCGATGTCCTACCTGAACGGCGGTCGCGATCGCAACGGCAACGTGGTGAATGTGCCCGCTGCCGCCGGCGCGCAGGTGTTTCCCGGCTTCCGGCCCAGCGACGCAAAGAACGTGTCGCGGAACAACCGTTCGTTGTACGTGGACGTCGAGGCTGACCTGGCCAAGTGGCTGCTGGTCAGCGCCGCCGTGCGCAACGAGGACTACAGCGACTTCGGCGGCCAGACCACCGCCAAGGGTGCCTTTCGCATCGCACCCGTCAGTCGATTCTCGGTGCGTGGTGCGGTCAGCACCGGGTTCCGCGCTCCGTCGCTGCAGCAGAGCTTCTTCACGTCGACGGCAACGAACTTCATCGGCGGCGTACCGTTCGACATTACGACCTTCGCCGTGAACAGCACGCCAGCGCAGCTGCTTGGCTCGCGCCCGTTGCGCCCGGAAACGTCGCGTAACGCAAGCATCGGTGCCACGTGGGAGCCGATCAAGTCACTCGTCATCACATCGGACTACTACGACATCCGTATCGACGACCGTGTCGTGCTGTCGGAAAACTTCATCGGCGACTCGGTTCGTGCGCTCCTCGGTCGCAGTGGCGTCACCGGCATCGGCGGCGGTCGCTTCTTCACCAACGCGATCAACACCCAGACGACCGGCCTGGACATCGTGGCGAACTACGGCTTCGCGCTGCGGAACCGCGGGTTCGTTCGGCTGACCTCTGGTTTTAACCAGAATGATACCAAAGTGACCAAGGTCGTGCAGCCGACGCCGGTGCAGCTGCTCGGGCTCGACGAAGCGCTCTTCAGCCGCGTGGAGCGCGGTCGCATCGAGCGCGGCCAGCCGCGCAACAATCTGCTGGCCAGCGCAACGTATGAGATCGGCAAGTTCACCTGGACGGCGCGCACGCAGCGGTTTGGCGAAGTGACGGTGTTTCAGAACACCGCCGTCCAGCCGGCGACGGGCGCCAGGCTGCGTCAGCCGCCGGATCAGACCTTTGGCGCCAAGTACATCACCGACCTGTCGCTGGGCCTGCAGCTCCGGCGCAATACGCAGTTCGTGCTCGGCGCAGACAACGTGTTCAATGTCTTCCCGGATCAGAACAGCGATCCGGGCGACCGCGCTGCCGTCGCACCGACGGCGGCCGAGCCCCGTGGTTTTGCGGGCAACTACTCCGGTAACTCGAACTTCAACATTTTCCGCTATAACGGCATCTCGCCGTTCGGTTTCAATGGCCGTTTCGTGTATGCCCGGGTGAACGTGCGCTTCTGATCGATAGGCACCACGCATGGCGCGGCGCACCGGGATGTCCTGGTGCGCCGCGCTCGTGTCTGGATGGCCGTGCTGCGACGGAAGCCTCCCCGCGCGCTCCGCTGTGGCTCGCTCCGCCGCGGTGTCGCACCCGCGACTGAACGGTGGCAGAGCGCTATCTTCCCCGTTCTCTCCGGGGCTGCCGGGGAGTCAGCCTGCCTCTTTTGCATTCCCCATCGATGCCCTCCGCAGAACACACTCCAGTCATCGTCGCCGCCCGGCGGACCCCCATCGGGAAGTACCTCGGCGGGCTCGCGTCGCTCACCGCGCCGCAACTCGGTGGCCACGCCATTGCGGCCGCCCTCGCTGACAGCGGCGTGCCGGCAGACCTCATCGAAGAAGTGATCATGGGCCATGTGCTGCAGGGCGGCACCGGTCAGGCCCCGGCGCGTCAGGCCGCGTTGCTGGGTGGTGTACCGGTCACGGCGTCGGCAATGGCCGTCAACATGGTGTGCGGCTCGGGGCTCAAGGCCGTGATGCTCGCCGCGCAAGCCATCAAGGCCGGTGACCGGTCGATGCTGATCGCGGGTGGACAGGAGAGCATGTCGAATGCTCCGCACTACATGTACGGCATTCGTGGCGGCGTGAAGATTGGCGACCAGAATCTCGTCGATGGCATGATCCGCGATGGCCTGCACTGCGCCACCTACCACTGCCACATGGGTGGCCATGCCGAACACACGGCAGTGAAGGGAGCCGTCAGCCGCGCTGATCAGGACGCATTCGCGGCGGAAAGCCATCAGAAGGCGCTGCGTGCGCAGGCGGCAGGCAAGTTCGCAACCGAGATCGTGCCCGTCAGCATTCCAGGTCGCAAGGGTGCGACGACGGTTGCTGCCGACGAAGGCCCGCGCGCCGACACGACACCGGAGTCGCTGGCCGCGCTGCGACCGGCCTTCCCGAAGGACGCGCCCAAGGAACTGAGCACCTCGGATCTGACGGTCACTGCCGGGAATGCATCGTCGCTGAATGACGGCGGTGCAGCGCTGGTGATCACCAGCGAGGCCGTCGCACGTGCGCACGGCCTGACGATTCTGGCTCGCATCAGCGGCTACGCCACCGGCGCGGTGGATCCCAAGGAACTGTTCTTCGCGCCGATAACGGCGGTGAAGAACCTGATGAAGCAGCAGGGGAAGAGCATTGCCGATTACGGACTCATCGAGGCAAACGAAGCCTTTGCGTCGCAGTCGCTGGCGGATGGCCGCGGCCTGGGGTGGGACTGGGATCGCGTGAATGTGAACGGCGGCGCGATTGCACTCGGTCATCCCATCGGCGCCAGTGGCGCTCGCGTGCTCGTGACGCTGTTGCACGCGATGCTCGATCGCGATGTGGCAACCGGACTCGCCACACTCTGCCTCGGTGGCGGCGACGCCGTCGCCCTGTCCGTCGAACGCATCTGACCGGCGACCCGTCGTCGCAGGCGCGTCATGGCTACCTCCCTGCTCGATCGCATCGTGTATGTCCGACCGGATCGACTCCGGTCGGGGTGGCGGATCGCGCTCTTCGTGCTGGCCGGGCTGGCGGCATCGAACGTTGGCGTACCCCTGGTGGCGATGGGGCTGCCGGCGGCCAGTATGCCCTGGATCCGCTCGACGCTCGAGTGTCTGGCGGTACTGGCAGCCACGCGGTATGCAACCATGCAACTGGACGGCGCCGGCTGGAGTTCCGTGGGGCTCGGTCCCGCGGCCTGGCGGCCGCGTCTCCTCCTGCTGGGGCTCGGGGCCGGAGCGTTCGCCATCGCGCTGCCCACGTCAGCGCTGATCGTACTCGGCGACCTCAGCTTCACGCCGGCACCAACGGGTGACGTCTCCCATGCGCTGCTCTTTTCTGTCGCGCTGCTTGCGCCCGCTGCGCTGACCGAAGAGTTGTTGATGCGCGGGTATCCTTTCGCGGTGCTCTCTGGCACGTGGGGGTGGCCGGTTGCCACCGGGGTCACCTCGGTCGTCTTCGGGGCGTTGCATCTCGGGAACCCCGGGGCGACACCACTGGCGATTGCGAATGTGGTCGCGGCAGGAGTGTTTCTCGCCGGCGTGCGGGTCGTCACCGGAAGTCTGGCGGCGGCGTGGGCGGCGCACTTCGGCTGGAACTGGACGATGTCGGCCGCCTTCCATGCCTCGGTCAGCGGCCTGCCATTCGGTACCCCGGGGTACCGGCTGACCGATACTGGTCCAGACTGGCTCTCCGGTGGCGCGTGGGGCCCTGAAGCAGGTGTGGGTGCAGCGGTCGGGATGATGGGTGCGTTCGCCGGATTGTCGTGGGCGACGCGTCGAATGCGGAGTGCGGGGATGTCTCCCGCCGCGTCAGTTGCAATTTCCATACAGGCGGGTGGCACCTCTGGCCACCAGGAGCACGAGATATGAGCGACCGCATTGCGGTCATCGGCGCGGGACAGATGGGCAACGGCATCGCCCACGTGTTCGCGCAATCAGGATTCCAGGTGACGATCATCGATGTCTCCGCCGCCGCACTCGAGAAAGGGGTGGCGACCATCAATCGCAATCTCGAGCGTCAGGTGAAGAAGGGGACGATCGACGCTCCCACGCAGGTTGCCACCATGTCGCGCGTGACCACCGCGACTGAACTCGCCGCCGCCGCCGAGTGCAGCCTGATCATCGAAGCCGCCACCGAAAACGTCGGGCTCAAGTTCGACATCTTCAGCAAGCTCGACGCGATTGCACCAGCCGGCGCGATACTCGCCAGCAACACCAGTTCCATCTCCATCACCCAGATCGCGGCGCGCACCAGGCGACCAGCCGACGTGATCGGCATGCACTTCATGAATCCCGTACCCGTCATGCAGCTGGTGGAAGTGATTCGCGGAATCGCCACCAGCGATGCCACCACCGAGCGGACCGTCACGCTGGCCAGGGCCGTGGGTAAGACACCGTGCGAAGCCAATGACTTTCCGGGGTTCATCGCCAATCGCATCCTGATGCCGATGATCAACGAGGCGTTCTACTGTCTGATGGAAGGGGTCGGCACCGCCGAATCGATCGATACGGTGATGAAGCTGGGCATGAATCATCCGATGGGGCCGCTGACGCTGGCCGACTTCATCGGACTGGATACCTGTGTGGCAATTCTCGATGTGCTGCACAAGGGGATCGGCGATCCGAAGTACCGCGCCTGCCCGTTGCTGCGCAAGTACGTCGATGCCGGATGGCTCGGGCGCAAGTCAGGCCGAGGTGTGTACACCTATCCCGCCGCCTGAGATGTTTCCGTCGCCAGCGATTTTCCCGCTCACCGAAGAGCAGCGCGAGATCCAGCGGACCGCGCGCGAGTTTGCCGCCGCCGAGATCACGCCGCATACCGCACAGTGGGATCGCGACAGCCATTTCGAACCCACCCTGGTGAAGAAGCTCGGCGATCTGGGCTTCCTCGGCATGCTGATCCCGGCGCAGTACGATGGCCTCGGACTCGACGCGCTGACCTACCTGATGGCGCTCGAGGAGATCTCGACGCACGATGCGTCGGTCGGCGTGATGATGAGTGTGCACAACTCGTTGCCGACGCAGATGATCCTCAACTACGGCAACGACGCGCAAAAGGCACGCTGGTTGCCGCCGATGGCCCGTGGTGAGATCCTCGGCGCGTTCGCATTGTCGGAGCCCGGCAGTGGCAGCGATGCCAGCTCACTCACCACACACGCCGTGCGCGATGGTGATGACTGGTTGATCACCGGGACCAAGAGCTGGGTCACGCAGGGGACGCACGCCGGCGTGATCCTGGTGATGGCGCGCACCGATACGCCGGACGCACGCAAGGGTAGCAAGGGGATCTCGACCTTCATCATTTCGCCGGACCTGCCAGGCTTCAGCGTGGGCAAGAAGGAAGACAAGCTCGGGCTGCGCGCGAGCCCGACGGTCATGCTCAACTTCGACGAGATGCGCGTTCCCGCCGACCGCATGCTCGGCGCCGAAGGGATGGGCTTCGTCTACGCGATGCAATCGCTCGATCATGGCCGTCTGGGCATCGCCGCGCAGGCCCTCGGCATTGCGACCGCCGCCGCCGAAGCGGCGAAGGACTACGCGGCCGACCGGAAACAGTTCGGACAGCCGATCAAGGACTTTCAGGCGGTGCAGTTCAAGCTGGCCGACATGGCCAGTCGCATCACCGCGACGCGTGCACTGCTCTACGCGACGGCGCGGGCCAAGGACGCCGGCGAACCGATCACGCAGTTCGGCGCCATGTGCAAGCTGCTCGCCAGCGAGACGGCAATGTGGACCACCACCAACGCCATCCAGATCTTCGGCGGGTACGGGTATGTCACCGAGTACCCGGTCGAGCGGTTGTTCCGCGATGCCAAGGTGACGGAGATCTATGAAGGCACCTCGGAAGTGCAACGGATCGTGATTGCCCGTGCGCTCTATCCTCAGCTCTGACTGACGCCCGCGCAGCGACGCCGCCGCGCGGGTTTCCATCTGCTTATATATGAATCTCTTCGAGACGATCGCAACGATGGGGCACGAGCAGCTCGTGCTCGCCTACGACAAGTCCACTGGCTACCGCGGCATCATCGCGATCCACGACACGACCCTTGGCCCGGCGCTGGGCGGTACGCGGTTCTGGAACTACGCGTCCGATGAGGAAGCCATCATCGATGCCTTGCGCCTGGCGCGCGGCATGACCTACAAGAACGCGGTCGCCGGACTCAACCTCGGTGGTGGAAAGAGCGTCATCATCGGTGACAATCGCACCACCAGCCGCGAGATGATCTTCCGCGCGCACGGCCGCTTCGTCGACTCGCTCGGCGGACGTTACGTGACGGCCGAAGACGTCGGCACCGGAACGCTCGACATGGACTTCGTGCACATGGAGACCAACTACGTCGCCGGCCTGCAGAACGCATCGGGCGACCCTTCCCCGGTCACGGCGCGCGGAGTGTTCCGTGCCATGCAGGCCACCGCCAGGTTCCGCTGGGGCAGCGACTCGCTGGCCGGCAGGACGGTTGCCATTCAGGGCTGCGGTAACGTGGGCTACAACCTGGCCCGCGAACTCCATGCCGTCGGCGCCAAGCTGATTGTCGCCGATATCGACGCCGAACGGGTCAAGCGGGTCGTCGCCGAGACCGGGGCGCGTGCAGTCGCCGTGAATGAGGTGCTCGACCAGAACGCCGACATTCTGGCTCCCTGCGCCCTTGGCGGTGGCCTGAATGACGAGACGATCCCGAAGCTGCGGGTCGAGTTGGTGGTGGGGGCGGCCAACAATCAGCTCCTCGAGGATCGCCATGGCGACTTGATCGAGGAGCGGGGCATCACCTACGCCCCGGACTACGTGGTGAATGCCGGTGGCGTCATCAATGTCTACGGCGAACTGGCCGGCTGGGACCGTACTCGCTCCCTGCGCAAGGCAGATGAGATCTACCAGACTATCCTTGGAGTGTTCGAGATTGCCCGAGCGGATGGCGTGACCTCACACGTCGCGGCCGATCGTCTCGCCGAGCGTCGGATCCAGGCCGTGCGTGGCATGGTTCGGACGTGGCCGCCGTTCCCCAACAAGTCCGAGACCTGACCCATGGCTGAACACATCCCGATTGGATCCGATCACGCCGGCTTCGAGATGAAGGGGCACCTCGTCAAGGCGCTGGCGGCGATGGGATATCAGGTCGAGGACCTCGGCACGCACGCTGCCGAATCCACCGATTACGCTGATTTTGCCCATCCGGTGGCCAGCGAGGTGTCGTCTGGCGAGGCCAAACGCGGTATTCTGCTCTGCGGCACGGGGCTCGGCATGAGCTACGCGGCCAATCGCTGGCCGAACGTCCGGGCGGCGGTGGCGTGGACGCCTGAGGTCGCGAAACTGTCCCGCGAGCACAATGACGCGAACATCCTGGTCATCCCCGCGCGTTGCATCAGCGAGGCGGATGGGGTGAAGATTCTGGAGGTGTGGTTGAACACGCCATTCGAGGGCGGCCGGCACCAACGCCGGATCGCAAAGATCGAACGGGCCGACGGCGAGAGGAGAGGTGATGCAGCAGTGGAATGATTGGGACCGTTGTCCGCCTGGTGCCGCACTGCGCGCCGGTGATCCGGAGATCGCGTCGTTGATCGAAGCCGAAATCATCCGTCAGAACGACGGTATCGAGCTGATCGCGAGCGAGAATTTCGTCTCGCCGGCCGTGATGGAGGCGATGGGGTCGCCGCTCACCAACAAGTACGCCGAAGGGCTGCCGGGCAAGCGCTATTACGGCGGCTGCGAAGTGGTCGACAAGGTGGAGCAGCTGGCGATCGATCGGGTCAAGCAGCTCTTCAATGCCGAACACGCCAACGTGCAGGCCCATTCCGGCGCGAGTGCCAATGCGGCCGTGTTTCTCGCGTTCCTCAAGCCCGGTGACACGATCGTCGGGCTCGATCTGTCGCAGGGCGGGCACCTCACGCACGGCTCGCCGGTGAACTTCTCGGGCCTCAACTACAACGCGAAGTTCTACGGCGTAACTGACGAAGGCATAATCGATTACGATGCCATGCGTGCTGTCGTACGTGCGGAGAAGCCGAAGATGCTGATCGCCGGCTACAGCGCCTACTCTCGCGTCATCGACTATCAGGCGTTCCGCGACGCGGCCGATGAAGTCGGCGCCATCTTCCTGGTGGACATGGCGCACTTCGCGGGACTGGCCGCGACCGGGGTCTATCCGAGTCCGGTGCCACTGGCCGATGTCGTGACCACCACCACCCACAAGACGCTTCGGGGCCCGCGCGGCGGCCTGATTCTCTGCAAGGAGAAGTTCGCCAAGTCGATCGACAAGGCGACCTTTCCCGGCACGCAGGGCGGCCCGCTGGAACATGTCATCGCGGCCAAGGCGGTGGCCTTCCGCGAGGCACTCCAGCCCGAGTTCACCGTCTATTGTCATCAGGTGGTCGCCAACGCCCGGGCACTCGCCGCGGAGCTGGTCGCACTCGGCGGGTCGATCGTGTCGGGTGGCACGGACAATCACCTGATGCTGATGGACCTGCGCTCACGCGGCGTCGAGTCGCTGACCGGAAAGCTGGCCGAGAATGCGCTCAATCAGGCTGGCATCACCGTGAACAAGAACACCGTGCCCAAGGAGACCCGCTCGCCGTTCGTGACCAGCGGCATCCGGCTCGGCACGCCGGCGGTGACCACGCGGGGCATGAAGGAACAGGAGATGCACCAGATCGCCTCGCTGATCGATCGCGTGCTCAAGGCGCCCGAAGACGAGGCCAACCTGCGCGACGTGCATGCTGACGTGAAGGATCTCGCGGCAGGTTTCCCGCTTTATCCCGCGCCGGTTGGCGCGGAAGTCTGAATCACGGGATGAGGTAGCAGACGTGGCCGAGCTGGCATTCCGGGATGGGATCATGGAGCAGATTCGCCTTCGCGAACCGCGCTTCCACGAACACGCCTTCCTGTTCGTGCTGGCGGCGCTCGAGCACAGTCAGGAGCGGCTGGGCGAGCGTCGCCACATCTCCGGCAAGGAGTTGGCGGAGACCTGCCGTGACCTCGCCATCGAGCGCTACGGCGTGATGTCGCGCCTGGTGCTCGACCATTGGGGCATTCGCGAGTCGGTCCACTTTGGTGATATCGTCTTCGCGCTGGTCGATCTCGGGATGCTGATCAAGCAGCCCCACGATCAGCGCGACGATTTCGCGGACGCCTTCGATTTCCGGGTGGCGTTCGAGTCGGCGTACCCGTGGCGTAACGTGCCGCAGGGGTAGTAATCGGGAGTCGAAATCAGCGCTGGCCGCCGTCAGCGGTGCATGCCGTCAGCGTTTCACCACGCGGAACTGTACCCCCACCGCGGCCAGGACTTTCATCACCGTCGCGAAGCTCGGGTTGCCGTCTTCGTTGAGCGATTTGTAGAGGCTTTCGCGGCCGAGTCCGGTCTTTTTGGCAATCTCGGTCATGCCCACCGCGCGCGCCACATCGCCAAGCGCGTGTGAGAAGCTCTCTGCGTCCTCAGGGGCCTCGATCAACGAGGCGTCGAGATACCCTTGCATGTCTCGCAGGGTCTTGAGGTAGTCGACCACGTCGTAGGGGAAGGTTTCGAGCGGCACTCGTGCCTTGGTTCTCGTGTTTATCCTCGCCATCATCAATCCTCCTCAATCCTGTTGATCATTGCTAGCGCAATTCCAATGTCGTTCTGCTGAGTGGACTTGTCACCTCCGGCAAGCAGGAGGATGACCGTCCGGCCGACCTCGATGTAGTAGATGCGTATGCCGGGTCCGACATCAAGCTTCAGTTCACGCAGACCGCGAGGCAGGGCTCGGTACGTCCCAGGGTTTCCTTCTGCAAGGCGCCGAATGCGAGTCGAGATGCGCGAACGGAGGGCACCGTCGCGAAGGGACGCGAACCAATTCAAGTAGCGGGCACTTCGCCGAATCTCTTTCAAGATGTATCCGGTGGGATACGTCGCGCAAGGGGCACCAATCTGATGCTTCTCGCGTGCGGTGGACGCCGGCTATGGTGCGTTTCGCCGTCAGCCGGAAGTCAGTCCGCACCGCGTTGTAACGGCGCGAAACACCGCAAAGAGCGCACTCGTCTAGTGTCGCCGAAATCTCGTGGCTCTCAGGCGCGCCTCGTCACGCGAGCCAGCGTTGCAACAACTCGCGATGCTCGCCGCCGTGCTCGAGCGCAGCAAGATCAAATGAAGAGCGAACCGCTTGACGCAAAGGCGCAAGGGCGCAAAGCCGAGACGACGCAAGGGCCGACTGAAAAATCCAGACACTTCGGTTCGAGATATTGGTCAGCAGCGACTTCAGCCAGGATGTTTTGTAAATGAACTGCAGCCGCAGCGCCATCGTTCGGCTGTTCCCATGCCTCTGCAGTTCCTTGCGCCTTTGCGCCTTTGCATCTTTGCGTAAAGCCGTTGCCGTTCCGCCGTTGCCGTTCCGCCGTTGCCGTTCCGCCGTTGCCGTTCCGCCGTTGCCGTTCCGAATTCGGGGTCGTGTCGCCGACGTCTCGTGGCAGTCGGACGCGCTGTGTGACGCAACTCGGCCCTGCCGCGCCGCGCGATTTCGCAGCTATCGCTCCACGTGGCGCCTTGGCTCGCGCCACAACGTAGCTCCCGCCTTTCGCCGCGGCACTTCGGCAAAAGCCTACTAGATTCACCCTGTGCCCGATCTCCCGCACCAACACAGCACGCCGGTCGCTCCATCGCCGCTCCCACCGATCGCCGTGCTCACGGCCGACGGTGCGCGCGAGCTCGACGCGCGCACAATTGCAACGTTGCCCGACTCGTATTCGCTCATGCATCGCGCCGCGAGTGTTGCCGCCGAGTGGCTTCACCAACGCGATGAGCGGAGTGCCGCGGTCTACGTCGGCCCCGGCAACAACGGTGGCGACGGCTGGCTGATCGCTGGGATGCTCCGCGAATACGGGTGGCGCGTCACCGTGCACGCCGCCGGTGCTCCCCGCACGCCTGATGCTCAACGCGCGAAAGACGATGCGTTGCGCGGCGGCGCGTTCGACCAACCCACCGGCAGCGAGGCACTGATCCTCGACGCACTGCTCGGCACCGGCGCCAGCGGTGCACCGCGTGGCGAAGTCGCGGCGTCGATCGCGATGATCCGTACTGCGCGCGCGCTGCTGTATTCGGCGCCCCATGTGCTGATCGCCATCGACATCCCTTCAGCACTCAACGCCACCACGGGTGTCGATGATGGTGCCGTCGCGGCCGACATCACGCTCACCTTCGGCAGCGTCAAGCGCGGGCAGCTGCTTCGGCGGGATCTCGTCGGCGAAGTGCAGGTGCTCGACATCGGTCTGGTCGCGGCACCAGTCACTGAGCCGCGCATCGTTGACGCGGAGTCCGTGCGTCGGTGGCTTCCGCCGATCGCCGCCGATGCCTGGAAAGGCACGCGCGGGCGGCTCTCCATCGTCGGCGGCGACCCAGGCATGGCGGGCGCGGTGATCATCGCGGCGCGCGGTGCGCACGCGGCCGGCGCTGGCATGGTGCGCGCCGATGTCGCCGTCGAGTCACTGCTGCCGCTCCAGATCGCCGCACCATTTGCGACGGTGCAGCCGTGGCGCGCGCACTACTTCAGCCGCATCGACACCGCATGGCCGCACGCGATGGTGATTGGTCCCGGGCTCGACGGCTCGGCGCCGACGCTGCGCGAAGCCGTTCTGGCGTTGCTCTCCGCATTCGACGGACCGGTAGTGCTCGATGCTGGCGCGCTCACCGCATTCCGCTGGTCCGGCCCAGGTGACATCGCAGAGATCGACGTGGCCGACGGCAGCGACACCGATCCACTCGACGCGCTTCGACACGCACTGCGCGGACGTCCTGCGCTGCTCACACCACATGTGGGAGAGTTCAACGCACTCTTCCCGCCCGATGCAATCCCGCGCGATCGTTTCGAGGCCGCGTCGCACCTGGCGCGCCGACTGAACGCAACCGTGTTGTTGAAGGGTGTTCCGACCGTGATTGCGTCACCCGACGGTGCGCGCCTCATCTCGGCGGCGGGCAATCCGGCACTCGCGATGGGTGGCACCGGCGACCTGCTCGCCGGCATTGCCGGTGCACTGCTGGCGCAAGGAATCCATCCGATGCACGCGGGTGCGGCCGCCGCGTGGGTGCATGGCGGCGCCGCGGAGCAGGCCACGCTGCATCACGGCGCGTGGCGCGGTGTGACGATGGAGCGGCTCGTGGAGGAAGTGAGTAACGTGTGGTCCAGACTCTTTGCGCATTCATCATCTCCGCCACACACGTTGCTCGAACTGCCAGCCGTTCCAGCGCGATGACGGTGCCGACACCGACACCGACGCCGGTGACGCTCGGCCCCGGACGGGAATTCGCCTCGATCTCACGATGGGTGCGCCAGTGGGGCGCACGCGCGCACGGCATCGGCGACGATGCCGCGATTCTCGATGTACCCACGGGGACGCGCCTCGTCGTCAGCACCGACACCAGCACCGAGGACGTGCATTTCCGGCGAGCGTGGCTTCAGCCGATCGAAATCGGCTGGCGTGCGGCAATGGCGGCACTCTCGGACCTTGCCGCGATGGGAGCCGAGCCACTCGGCGTCTTGATTGCGCTGGGCGCGCCGGCCTCCTGGGACAGTGAACTCGACGAGGTGCTGCATGGCGTCGGCGACGCGTGTGCAGCGGCCAAGGTGCCGATCATCGGCGGCGACACCACTCGCTCACCGGTGCTGACACTCGGCATCACGGTCCTCGGCACCGCCACGCAGCCGATGCGCCGCGACGGGGCCGGAGCTGGAGACTGGGTCTATCTCACGGGCGGACTGGGAGGCCCGGGGGCCGCCGTGGCGGCCTGGTATGCCGGCCGCGTACCGCGCGCCACGCACCGGGCTCGATTTGCGCGACCAGTGGCCCGCCTCGGGATGGGGGCGTGGTGCGCGGCCAACGGGGCCACGTCGGCGATCGACTTGTCTGATGGTCTGGTTGCTGATGCAGGGCATGTCGCGGCGGCGTCGAGCGTCCGCATGGTGCTCGAGCTCGGCTCCCTGCCCGTGCTCGGAGGTGTGTCTCCCGTCGAGGCGCTGGCGAGTGGCGAAGAGTATGAACTGCTGGTGACTGGCCCTCCGGGGATGGATGTGGCCGCCAAGGCGGCTCGTATCGGTACGCTGACGCCGATTGGTCGGATTCACGCCGCGACACCGACCAGGGGATCAGGCGTGATCGTGATGGATGGGCCGCGGCGCGTTGACCCTCCAGCCGGTTACGACCACCTTTCGGCGCAATGATGACTCTCTTTGCGGCACTGGCGTCGGTGGTGTTCACGATCCCGGTCGTGGCTGTGCTCGTGCTGGCCTCGTATCTCGGCGTGGAACGAAAGCACGGCAGCATCTACGAGAAGGTGGCGAAAATCTGGGGCTGGGGGCTGATGACCTTTTCCGGCGTACGCACCCGGGTCCATGGCGCCGAGTTCATCGACTCGCACGCCGCCCGTGTCTACGTGGCCAATCACGTCAGCTGGTACGACGTCTTCGCGCTGGCGAGTGTGCTGCCGCGCTGGAGCTTTGTGGCCAAGGCGGAGCTGCGGAAGATCCCGATCTTCGGGCGGGGCGCCGAGGCGGTGGGAACGATCTTCGTCGAACGCAAGAGTCCGCGAGCCGCGCTGCAGATGTACGAGCAGGCCGCCGCCGGCATCCGCGAGGGTGCGAACGTGGTGGTGTGTCCGGAGGGCACACGCGGCGATGACTATCCGCTGCGTCCGTTCAAGAAGGGGCCGTTCGTGCTCGCAATCTCAGCCGGCGTGCCGATCGTGCCGGTGGTGATCATGGGCACCAGGGAAGTGATGCCGCGCGGGCAGTGGCTGGTGCACGGCGGTGTGGTGCACATGCACTTCCTGCCGCCGATTTCGACCGTTGGCCTGACGTACGCCGATCGCGAACGCCTGATCGCGCAGGTCTGGACCAGCATGGCCGATTGTCTCCAGTCGGAGTACGGCATCCAGAGTGACCGTCGCAACGTGATCGGCACCGAGGATGTGACGGAGCTGCGCACCGGAACCCCTGAAGCCGGTGTCGTCGCGCAGTAGGTTTTGCTTGCAGTTCAAAACATTGCAGTTCACAACACTTCTCGCCCTTTTCCGACCTCTCGATACATGTCGACCATCGTAGATATCACCGCCCGTGAAATTCTTGACAGCCGTGGCAATCCGACGGTCGAAGCCGACGTCACCCTCGACAGCGGTGTCGTCGGGCGCGCGGCAGTCCCCAGCGGCGCATCCACTGGCGAGCGCGAAGCGGTTGAGCTGCGCGACGGCGACAAGGCGCGCTATCTCGGCAAGGGTGTGCTGAACGCGGTGCAGGCCATCGAAGAGCAGATTGCCCCGGCTCTCGCGGGCATGTCGGCGCGCGACCAGATGGGCGTCGACAACGCGATGCTCGAACTGGACGGCACCGAGAACAAGGCCAAGCTCGGCGCGAATGCGATCCTGGCGGTGTCGCTGGCGACGGCGCGCGCCGCAGCCGACGACGTCGACATGCCGCTCTGGCGTTACCTCGGTGGCCCGCTGGCGCGCACGATGCCGGTGCCGATGATGAACATCCTCAACGGCGGTGCACATGCCACGAACACGGTGGACTTCCAGGAGTACATGATCGTCCCGATCGGGGCCGAGACGTTCAGCGAGGCGCTGCGCATGGGTGCGGAAGTCTTTCACGCGCTGAAGAAGGTGCTGGTGAAGCGCGGCCTGGCCACCGGTGTCGGCGATGAAGGTGGATTTGCCCCTGACCTCAAGACTGATGAAGACGCGCTCAAGCTGGTGATCGAAGCCATCGAGTCCGCCGGTTTCGCGCCTGGCCAGGAAGTTGCGATCGCGCTCGACTGCGCGGCCAGTGAGTTGTTCAGGAATGGCAAGTACGATTTCAAGAAGAGCAAGGCGGGGTCGATGGAGGCGCAGGGCATGATCGACATGTACGCGCGGTGGATGGAGACGTATCCGATCGTCAGCATCGAGGACGGCCTGGCCGAGAATGACTGGGCCGGCTGGCAGGCGTTGACGGCGCAGTTGGGCACAAAGGTGCAGTTGGTGGGTGATGACCTGTTCTGCACCAACTCGGAGATCCTGGCCAAGGGCATCGAGAACGACGTGGCGAACGCGATTCTGATCAAGGTGAACCAGATCGGTACGCTGACCGAAACGCTGCTGGCAATGGAACTGGCAAAGAGTGCAGGGTATGCGAGCATCGTGTCACACCGCAGTGGTGAGACGGAAGACACCTTCATCGCCGACCTCGCCGTGGCGACTGGCGCCGGTCAGATCAAGACGGGCTCGGCCAGCCGCACCGATCGTGTGGCCAAGTACAATCAGCTGCTCCGCATCGAGGAAGCGCTTGGTGATGCGGCCGAGTATCCCGGTGGCGGCGTGTACGGACTGTGATCGTTCCGATCACGCGGCAGGTGGTGCGCTGAGTGGCTCGCAAGCAGCTCACCGAGGACGATCCGCCACGCAAGCGGCGACCGTTGTTCTTTGCGCTCAAGTTCGCGTTCTGGGTGCTGGTGGTGTACTTCGCCGTGGAAGGTGGCGAGTACGGCACCAGTGATCTGCTGAACGTGCGCGGGCGGATCGGTGAGTCGAAGACGGCGATTGATTCGCTCAAGCGCGTGCTCGATTCACTCAGTCTGGTGAAGAAGGATGTGATGACGAATCCTGCGGTGCAGGAGCGGATTGCGCGCGAGGAGTTCGGGATGGTGAAGGGCGATCGCGAGCTGATCTACCATGTGTTGCGCCCGGACTCCGGGGCGGTCAGCCCGGACAGTGCCGCGCGGGTGCCGTCGCCGTAAAATTCGGTGGGCCCGAGCAGTTGACTCTCGCGATCCATTGGCTATCCTTCTGTTCTGCCGCGGGGTGGAGCAGCCTGGTAGCTCGTCGGGCTCATAACCCGAAGGTCGCGGGTTCAAATCCCGCCCCCGCCATACATGAGCGGCCCGTCATTTCGGTGACGGGCCGTTTGTGCGTTTGGTGGGTGGGAGCATGCGGCGCGCGGGTGATGCGAGCCGCAGCGTATTGCACGACCTAGTTCCGCGTGATCGCTTCAGCCATCTCGACCGTGAATGTGATGACGCTGTTGGCCGGGATGAGCACGGCGCCGGCCTGGTCCCGGACCGTGGAGAACTTGTATCCGAGTTCCGGCCCGATCACCAGTCGTCGCGTGCCACCGACGCGCATCCCAGCCAGCCCTTGTGGCCAGCCCTGAATGAGGCGGGTGGAGTCGAGCACGGTGAAGAACGGCGTAGCGGGGCGCGCGCGACCCGGATCGAACGCAAAGCCGCCCGTCAGGCGCGCCGAATAGTAGACGCCGATGCTGTCACCGACATTGACGATTCGCCCGGTGCCCACCACCACGTCCTCGCGGTAGAGCTGCGCGTTGACGCGCGTCATGTTGGCGATCGTGACGCCGGTATTGAGCGCGTACGTCTGCGTGGCCGGATCGGTGAACGCCGGCAGCGTCGAGTCGCCGCTGAGCGAGCAGCCGGAGAACCCGATGGTGGTGGCAAAGAGGGCGAGGCCGGCAGCGAGGCGGCGCGAACGGACGAGGGCAGGGGGCATGGAGCTTCCTGAGCGGGATTGGAGTGGCGATCGGGACGCAGGCGCTGTGCGAGGCACGGCGCTGGATACATGGAGGCTAAGTACGGTTGCCCGCATAGGCCAGAGCCGACTATCTTTTGAAGCTTGATGGTGCAGGACGGAGGGCTTGGCAGGGTAGCTCAGCTGGTTAGAGCACGGCACTCATAATGCCGGGGTCGCGGGTTCGAGTCCCGCTCCTGCTATTGGTCGAAAACGGTGGGGCGCGGGGAGTTTTGCTGTCCGGGCGCAAATGGATGCGGCGACAGAACCGACGCGATAGGATGGCTTCCTTTGGCGCGACTTTGGAGCGGCGCCGAATTTGGAGCGGCGCCGAATTCGGTCGCCGCGGACGCTACGGCTGATCGTGCGCCCCCTTCAAATCCGTGTCAGCCGGCTGAGCGACGACTCCACCAAGCGCCCCGCGATGCTCCCGAGTATTGGCCCAATCCTCCGTGGTCTGCGGAAGAAAGAAGGCTCCAGAGCGGCGACTCTGCAAAAGCGCGCCCGGCTCGCGTTGCGTGTTCTCGCTGATGAACGCATCGGCCGCCACAACTAGTGCGCGATATCGCTTGGCGGCGTCGGCGACATCGTACGCACCGGTGAAGCGGAGGTACGCGGCGTCCTCCGGCGTCAGCGTGCGACGCCGGAACTGCTCGAGGTACGACGCGGGGTTGAGCCCCGGGTTCTTCTCCACGACCGCCCAGACCAGCGCCGGGAAGGGTAGGATGTGTGCATCGGCGTACAGCACATCCACCAGATCGCGCGGCTCGCGGCGATTGGCGAGTGCGACGAGCTTGTTGATGGCCAGGTCAATCGGGTGCAGCATCACACCGCCACCGGGCAACGGCACCAGCGGGAGAAATCGCCAGGCCGATTCGTGCGCCCAATCGACCACGGTCGCAGACGCGCCCTGACTGATCCGGGCGCTCACGAAACCGGGATGTTCGGCCAGGACCGTCAGTGCGCAGCCGGCCTCGCGCAGCACGCTCGCGTCGGCGGCGAACGTCTGGTTTGCCGTGATCGCGCTGGTATGGAACAGGTCGAGATCCTCGCTGTAGCGCTCGCCGGCAGCGCCGAGGTGGAGTGCGGCGCCTCCCGCGAGGTACGACGCCTCGGTGCGCGTTGGCGACAGCAAAGCAAGTACTGACCCCTGAAATGGGGTCAGTGGCACGACTGGGCCTTAGGCGCGACACTAGAGTCGTTGGTCGGTGTCTTCGCCGGTCGCTCGAGATTCGCGGCTGCGCGCCACGCCTCACGGCCGCCATGCTTGCGAAGGCCCTCGGCCACCCATGCGATGTCCGCCTTCCCGATGACGACGTCGGGTCGCGCCCACCAGAAGCAGGTCGTGTAGTAGGCCCGGTAGAGCTTCCGTGCTTCCCGCACCCGCACCATCGCGCGAGCGGCGTCCGGGCTGAGGTGCCGCCGGCTCCGGAGGCCGCCCAGTCGGCCGGCATCGGCGGTGCTCATGTTCTTCGGCATCCTCGGATCATAAGCGCTTATGATGTTTCTGGCAAGGATCGGCAGGCGCCGTGGATCGAGACGCGGACGTCACGAAGCTCGAGGCAGGCCCGCCGAAGGCTCGGCCAGAGCCCTGCGCGCCGCTCATGGATTGCCCCTCTGCCGCGCATACATTCCCCCCATGCCCACCCTCCTCCTCACCGAACGCGACGTCCGACAACTCCTCCCGGTGCGCGACTGCATCGACGTCATGGCAGCTGCCCTTCGCACCGTGGCCGAGGGCGCCGCCATCCTCCCGCTGCGCACCGTGCTCCGCCTGGGCGCCACGCGCAACGCGTTCCTCAGCATGCCTGCCGTCCTCGGTGCCGGGCCGCAGGCATCGATCGGCGCCAAGGTGATCGCGGTGTTTCCGGGCAATGACGCCACCTCCTTCGATTCACACATCGGCGTGGTGCTCCTCTTCGACGGTGCGCACGGCCGGCTGCTTGCCATCGCGGACGCGTCCAGCATCACCGCGATTCGCACGTCGGCGGTGTCCGGGCTCGCGACCCGCCACCTCGCACGGGAAGACGCGAGCACACTCGCGATCCTTGGCGCCGGTGTGCTCGCGATGCCCCACATCGAGGCCGTCTGCGCCGTCCGGCCGATACACCGAGTGCACATCTGGAGTCGCTCCGGCACATCGTCTGGCGGACGTGCCGCTCAACTGGCGGAGCGTGCGCGCGCGACACTCGGCGTGGACGTCACACTCTCCGAGTCGGTCGAGGCGGCCGTCACGAACGCTGACGTGGTCTGCACCATCACGGCTTCGCGTACACCCGTGCTCGAAGGGCGGTGGCTTGCATCCGGCACTCATGTCAACGCCGTTGGCGCTTCGATCAGGGATGCCAGAGAACTCGATAGTGATGCGATCGTGAAATCACGGCTCTACGCGGATCGGCGCGAGTCGGTGATGGCGGAATCCGGCGACTTCCTCATTCCGCTGGCTGAGGGGGTGATCACGACCGAACATCTCATCGCCGAACTCGGCGAAGTGGTGAATGGAACGCACCCGGGGCGCTCCACGAACGACGAGATCACGGTCTTCAAGTCGCTGGGCCTGGCTGTCGAGGATGTCGCGGCGCTGCGCCACATCTACGAGGGCGCCGTCGCCACGGGGCAGGGGACGTCGATCGACCTCGGCGGGACTCGCCACTGAGATGGGGCACTGTTGCCGGCGAGCGCCGACGCACAGAGGTGTGTGGCGCGTGAGCATCGGGTATCCTGAAAGGACTCCACTGACGGCGTTGATTTGCTGAGGTCGGTGGCCTCGGCGTGCTACGGATCGCGACTCGCTTTCTGAACTACCGCCAAAAGGGTTTTCGATGCTCGATACTGTCACGACGGAAGAGCGGTACCGGTTTCTGGTCAGCGCAGCGGCTGTCGTCATCATCGTCGGTGGCCTCCGTGCCGTCGCGGGAGTCCTCGACCCCTTGCTGATGGCCGGTGTGGTGGTCGCCTGTGCGGCGCCGCTGCAGGAGCGGCTCCGCCGGCGCGGGATGCCCCGCGCATGGGCCATGGGCACCACCGCTGTGGCGGTGGTGCTGGCGCTCCTCACATTCGTCGTCCTGATCGGCTACGCAGGTAAGGCGCTGGTGGGGACGGTGCCGCGATATCAGGACCGGCTGACGGCGCTGGTGACGTCAGGAGCCGCGTGGCTCGACGCCCGAGGGATCGATGCCTCGACATCCAGGTTGCTCGAACTGGTCAATCCCGCGAAGATCATCGGGATGGCTTCGAGCCTTGCGCAAGGCGTGGGCGGAGCCATGAGCGAAGCGCTGTTGATCGTCATGCTGTCCATCTTCCTGCTGATCGAGTCGAGCGCGTTCTGGCGACGACGCGGACGGCAGAACGCGGAAAGGGCGGTAGCGGGCACCTGGCAGCACCGGTTCGAGGCGATGGCCAGCGATGTGCAGCAGTATGTCTGGATCACGATGCTGACTGGGTTCATCTACGCGGTTGCAGTCTGGATCGTGATGCTGCTGCTTGGCACCGATCTGCCGGTGCTGTGGGCGATCGTGGCCCTGGTGCTCAGTTTCGTGCCAGGCATCGGCTTCGCGCTGTCGATGATTCCACCGGCGGCGCTGACGATGCTCGAGTTCGGCGCCACACGCACGGCCGTGCTGGTGGCACTGTTCGTGGTGCTGAACAGCGTGGTCGACAACGTGATCAAGCCGCGCTTCATGAAGCAGGGATTTGATCTTGGCCCCTTCGTGATGTTTGCGTCGGTACTGTTCTGGGCGTACGTGCTCGGCCCGACGGGCGCGTTGCTGGCCATTCCGCTCACGACTGCGGTCCGTCGGCTCGCGTTTCCGGCCCGTGCGGCGCGAGACGATGCGATGGCGCCAGCGATCGACCGGGTCGCGTGAAACGCCTGCTGCTGCTCGCGCTGCTGGCCAGCGCCTGTCGGCCGCCCGACCCGGCGGCGCGCGCGCGAGTCGTGGAGCGCGATCAGTTACGGCGTGAAGTTGCCGGATTTCAGACGCTTCGACGATTCGAGCCTGGTTCGCTGATCGACCGGGAACACGAGCTGATCGCGACGGTCAGTGATACGCTGCTCCGCGAGCTCATCGCGACCTCGTTCCCCATCACTGTCGAACTGCAGAACAAGCTGACGGTGACGCTGACGGCGGCCCGCGTCGTGTTCCGCGCCAACGTGGCTCGGGTGGACATCACTGGTGAGATCCGTCGTGGTGCCTTTCCGTACGTGTCGGCTGCCGTGTTCCTGCGCGGCGCCATCGACCGCTTCGTCATCGATCCGTCACAGCAACTGCGCGCGCGGATCAGCATTGACGATGTCGAACTGAACACGCCGGCAGGCGCGCCAGCGGTGCTCGACCAGATGGTGATCAACGTACTGCAGGCGATCGTCGAAGGAAGCCTGCCTGAGCTGACGGCCAGCCTGCCCGCGGTGGCGTTTCCGGTGCGGCTCGATCAGGAGATGGCGCTGCCTGGTTTCGGGCCGGAAGGCGCGCTGAGCATCAGGCCCAGTCGGGCTCCGATGAACGTCGAGGTCGCACGCGTCCTCGCATTTCAGAACCGACTCTGGGTTGTGCTGCACGTCGAACTGGGCGCATTTCTCAGTGAGAAGAGCGACACCGCGGTCAGGGTACGATGAGAAAGTGGGTGATTCCGGCAATTGCCCTCGCGACCATCGTGCCGCTGGTGACCATCGGCGTCATTGCGGCCAGATTTCGTCCGAAATGGGCGCGCGAGGACCCCGCGACGATCGCGCGCGAGATCACCGCGCTGACACGGCAGCGCGACTCGCTGAGTGCACTCGTCTACGACGCCGCGTCGCTCAGCGATCTGCTCGATCAACGCCCGGCTGGCGATGTGGTGATTGGATTGCCGACACCGTTCGTCGAGTCGATCGTTCGCACGGTCGTGAACGGCTGGTTCAACGACGTCGACTTGCGTCTGCCTCGGCTGCGTGTCCGGAAGTCCGGCGAGGTCACGGCCAGACTCGGCCTGTTCGGCAGGCGCACCGTAGGCGGGTATGATCTGGAGATGACGCTCGACGACGTGCACGGGCGATTGCAGCCCGCCGCGCCGCGCATGACCTTCGGTGGTAACGTCATTCGGATGGATGTCCCCGTCCGACTGGTCGGTGGCACGGGCATCGCACATATCAAGCTCGATTGGGAATCGAAAGGACTGGCCGGTCCGGTGTGCGGAGACATGACGATGGCCCATGATGTCACGGGACAGGTTCGCGCTGGAAACTATCTGGCGCGCGGCCGGATCATCCTGAACGCGGTGAACGGCGTCGTGCTCGCCGATCCGGAGTTCCCGAGCCTCGCGATCCGGCTCTTCGTGGATCCCTCGCCGGCGTCAGTCGCGGTGCTCGATTCGATGCTGGCCACCCGAGGTGGCCTGTGCGGCGCTGCGATCAGACGAGCCAGGGTGAGCGGGCGCGTTCAGGAACTGGTGGCACGCGGGTTCACGGTGAAGATTCCGCAACGCTTCTTCCGGCCGATACGTTTGCCTGTCACGGTACAACGGATGGTACCCATGACGGGCCAGGACATCGCGCTCGATGTGCGGCCCAGCGACCTCGTTGTCACATCGTCTACCGTCTGGCTCGCGGCGGCGGTGACGACGGCACGAACGCGCACGCCGGCGCCATTGTCGCGATAGGCGTTTCGTCCTCTGGCTCTCACGCTGACCATGCCCGACTTCATCCCGCTCACGTCGTATCGAGAGTACCCCGTCGCCGAGATGTCGCAGCGCGCCGCGGATTTCTACGCCAACGCCGATCGCCGGCGAACGGTGCGCGGATTCTCGGATAGATCCGTGCCGCTGGACATCATCGAGAATTGCATTCGAACCGCAGGCACGGCGCCAAGTGGTGCACATCTGCAGCCGTGGCGGTTTGTCGTGGTCAGTGACGCGGCGATCAAGCATCGGGTCCGGATCGATGCCGAGCGCGAGGAGCACGAGTTCTACACGCATCGTGCTCCGCCGGAGTGGCTTCAGGCGCTGGCGTCACTCGGCACCGACGAGAACAAGGCGTTTCTGGAGATCGCGCCGTATCTGATCGTGGTGTTCGCCGAAAGCTTCGGGCTCACCGCTGACGGCCAGAAGGTGAAGCACTACTATGCGCAGGAATCGGTCGGGATCGCGACTGG
>Ga0163144_10005890_pt1 | contig 27185 bp, 18 predicted proteins | sample OliLak19BULKMAT1_FD_123175 | JGI IMG/M metagenome (GOLD analysis project Ga0163144, IMG submission 123175) | Freshwater microbial mat bacterial communities from Lake Vanda, McMurdo Dry Valleys, Antarctica - Oligotrophic Lake LV.19.BULKMAT1 | ecosystem: Environmental > Aquatic > Freshwater >...
AAGGGGGTCACCCCGCGCAGGAGCTTCAGGAGTTGCTCCACCGACACGTGCTGCAACCTGTCGTGCGGACTGTGATGCTGCGAGCGCCCGCCGGGGAAGTTGCCCCGCATAAAGCAGAGCGATGACACCCGAGCTGTTGTCGCCCGCGCCGGGATTGCCCGCCTGCGCGTCGTGATGGGCGGTGACCACGACCGCGGGCAGCCGCGGATCGGCACCGGGAAGTTTGCCGATGTCGTGGCAGAGGATGCGCCAGTCACGGCGAATCCGCAGGGGATCGATGGTGTCAGCGAATTTCACTCCAAAGGTACTCGAATTCCACAATCTGCGGCGGCTGCCGGTTGAGCGCCTTGTAGTCGACCACGTACAGGCGCGTGTGTCCATTGACCTCGCGGAAGTAGGGCGCAGGGTAGTAGGCATCGGTCACGTTCGCCTCCTCCCGGTTGTCAAGCACCGCATACGAGGTGACCGCGAGTTCGTCGGGATCGAGTCGGAAGAGACACATCTTCATCGCGGCCGGAAACGTCGGCACGCCGTCGGCACCAAGCGGTCCAGTCTGAACCTTCGTGGGCTGGGTCCAGCTGCGTCCGATCAGATAATAGCCCCCCTCGCGCACGAAGAGGCGCGGACGCCCCACATAGCTCTCGATGAACGGATGGGCTTCCGTGAGATCGACCTGCTTCCGCACCTTCAGCTCGCCGTCCGTCAGGTGCAGGCGCGCACGGTTGTCGTACCCCCGTGTCACAAAGAGGAAACCGTCCCGGTGACGAACAAAGAAGCTTTCATTGATCGGAACGTCCCCGAATTCCCGTGTGAGGTTGCGTACAAACCGCCAAGAGCGTCCGTTGTCGTCCGAGCGGATCACGCTCACCGGACCGGCATGGGGTCGCGGAGGGAACGTCGGGTAGCCGCCAGTGAGATTGGAAAAGCTCATGACGAGCATCCGCGTCGTCGAGCCCTCGACGATGAATGAAAACGGATAACCGTACTCGACCCCGTCCACCACCCCCACCCGTTCGACCGGCCCGAAGGTCCGTCCGCCATCGGTTGAACGCACGCCGGTCAGACCCGTGCGCTGATTGCGCCCGCCTCCGTCAAGTACCTGGGCGTCGATGTAGTTGGCGATGTCCCCGTTCGGGAAACGCACCCACTCGCCCATCTGCATGATCCGGTCGTTGACTGCGGCGATGGTGCGCCAGCCGCCCAGTTCGCGGGTGCGGCCGTCGATCCGAAGCATGTCCAGCACGGCCTCGGCGTCGCCGCCGTGGCGATGCCCGCGCTTGAAACTTACGAGCACGTCGTCTCCGAGGTCGAGCACGGCGGGAAAACAGAGATAATTATCCGTCATCTGCGGGAGCGACGGCACCAGCACACGCTCGGTGCGGTGCAGGGGCTTGCGCTCCGGGACCGTGGCGGAAACCGGCATGACGAGTGCAAGGCCGAGGCCGGCGAGGGCAAGGAACAGACTGGAGATGCGGACATGGGGGAATATTATGTTCATAAATCAGATATCACCGGGTTCATTCACCTGACAGCGGAGTCTTTGTCGTCTTCCAAGTCAGACCTTCCAGCGCAGTGTTCTTGCGGCGGTCGAGGAGACTCACGACCACCACCACGACGAGAGCGACGATCCAGCCCGGCACTCCGACCCAGATGAAGCTGATACGCTCAGCGGCCGGAGTATTGTAGTAGAGCTGCCAGGGCGAGTACAGGTTCGTGATCCCGCCAAGGAGCAGCGCCCAGGTCGCCGCGCGCGCCGTGGCCCAATTCGTGAAGATCCCCGCCATGACGACGAGCAGCAGCACGCCCCAGAGGCTGGTCCAGATGGTCGAAACCTCGACGACGGTGGATTCGATGCCGCGGCCCGCGTGGGTCATGAACAACGCGCCGCCGAGCATGAGAAGCCCCCAGCCGAGCGTCAGCCGCCGGCCAATGTGGAGCAGGTTGGCCGTGGGCGAAACCCAGCGACGGCGCTTGAGCACGTCGACCGCCAATACGGTCGAAAGCGAGTTGAGCGTCGAGTCGAAGGTCGACATGAGCGCGGCCAGCAACGCGGCGGTGATCAGCCCCGGCAAGGGAGACGGAAGGTGCTGATTGATGAAGTAACCGAGGATGCCGTCAGCGTGGACGCCCTCCGGAGGGGTGGTGACCGCGTTAAAGTAGAAAAACAGCATTAACCCGCTGAAATAGAAGAGCAGCGAGATCGGGAGCGCCCCGACGGTCTTGAGAATGATCGCCTTCTTCGCCCCCGCGTAGGACTTGCTCGCGAGAACCCGCTGCACGACGAGTTGGTCGGTGCCGTAGTTCGTCATGGGCGCCATGAAAGCGAGGAGCAACCAGGTCCAGAACGTGTAGCGCAAGTGCGGATCGAGCGACCAAAACTCCGGCTGCGTTACGCGGCTGAAAGTACGGTCGTGCTCCGCCGCGTACTGCCAGGCTCCGGAGAAGTCGAAGCCGATCAGCACCGAGAGCTTGATGATGATGAAGCCCAGCCCGAGCAGGATGACGATCGTCTGAAGGAAGTCCGTGATGATGATCGCGCGCATGCCGCCGAGGAAACTGTACGCAATGGTAATCGTGCCGACCACGGCGATCGTTACGGTCGGCGGCCAGCCCACGAGCGTTTGGAACGCCTTCGCCGCGGAGTAGAAAACGAGCGCGCCATAAAGCATGCGCGAGATCAGGAAGATGGTGGCGCCGAGGGTGCGGGCGTTGAGGTTGAACCGGCGCTCCAGATACTCGTAAGCCGTGAACGAGGTCGTGTTGTAGAAGAAGCGAAGGAACAACCAGACCGCCAACGGAGTGAAGAGGGTGTACCCGACCGACTGGAGGCTCAGGAGCATCCCGTTGCGGTAACCCTCACCCGGCATCCCAACGAAGCTGACCGTGCTGAACAGCGTCGCGTACATGCTGACGCCGATGAGGATCCAGTGCGAATTGCGACCCGCGAGATAATAATCGTTCTCGGTCCGCTGCCCATAACGGACCCAGAGCGCGATGCCGAAGGTCAACGCCACGTAAAGAGCGATGACGGCCCAGTCGAGGAAGTGTAGGCTGATTTCGTTCGGCATGCGGAACAATGGTTGCGTCAGGGGAGGTGTAGGAGGCGTCGGCGGAGTCCGGCCGCCTGTCGGAAGACGGAGCTGTGTTCATGGCGAAATGGTTCAGGTCGACCGGGCCGCCACCAGGGCTTGCTGCAGACCCTGGCTCACGCCGCGATAGTCGCTGAAAATATTGAAGAACCGGAATCCACGCTCTCGATATTTTGAAACCTGGTCCGCGGCGCACGGCAGGCCGGCGACCTTGCCGTGGCGCGCGCAGGCCGCGGCGACGTCATCGATGATCCTGACGATCTCCGGATCGTCCGTACGCCCAAACTTGCCCAGGCCCAGCGTGAGGTCGCCCGGACCGACGAAGAGCACATCGACCCCGGGCAGGGCCGCGATCGCGTCGATGTGCGGCAGCACCTCGGGTTCCTCGATCTGGACGACGAGGAAGGTGTCGCGGTTCGCCTCCGACATGTAGTCGGCCGGCGGTTTGCGCCCGAACGACGAGTCGGCATGGATGCCGTCAAAGCCGCGACGGCCTTCCGGCGGAAACTTGATGGCGTCGACCACGTCACGCACTTCGTCGAGCTGACGCACCCGCGGCAGCATGAGGCCCCGCGCGCCCGACTCGAGGAGATAGAGGAGATCGCTGTAGTTGCCCGGTTTCACACGCACCAACGCCTCCGCCCCACCCAGACGGCACGCCTGGAGAAGCGCATACACGGTCTCTGGCGCGAGGCGCTTGTGCTCAAGGCAGATCCATAGGGCGTCGAGGCCGGACGAGGCCATGAGCTCGACGAGTTCCGGATCATGGTAGCAGGCTTTCGCGCAGAGAACGTTTTCGCCTGAGGCGAGCTTTTGCTTGAGGGAGGAATGGGACATGGTGGCGTGGAATAGGCGTTGAGGCTGCTCGCTTCACATCCCGCTGTCAGCCTTTCGTACAGCGACGAGCCGGAAACCGATGTCCTCGGCGCCGTCGAGAGCGGGATGACTCATTTTCGCGAGGAGATTCGAATGGGTGAGACGCGCAAGGTAGCAGCCACCCTGCATGGCGATGGAGCCATTCGCCGCGACGTCGAGGTCCTCGAGCGAAGCTGGACGTGCGATCCGATCACCGGAGCCGCGCGCCTCGTAGGTCGGGGTGCGCGTCCAGTTCCAGACCCAGACGTTGCCGAGCATGTCATAAAGGCCGCGGCTGTTGGGCGGATAGGTCCGCACGGGCGACGTGTAGGCGTGGCCGTCGGAGAACTGCTCGTGGATCCACATGTAGTCTTCGAGTTCCCGGGTCCCGAAATTCATCCGACGCTCCGCCTGCGCAAGGTCGTTGCCCCAGGGGAAAATGCAGACCTGGTCGCGCATCGCCTCCGGCCGGGCAGCAAGCAGCCATTCCTCCTTGGTCGGCGGACGGAAAACCACGCCGGCCTTGCGGCTGAGCCAGACCGCGAAATTCACGGCGTCGAACCAGCTGACCTGAACCACCGGATGCCCGGCCTCGCTCATCGGGTAAAACTGAAGCCTCCAGTCGTTCGCGAAGCCCTGAAGCCACTGCGCTTTTCCGTCCACCACCCATCCCGTGAGGTAACGTTCCACACTCGTCCGGTAGCCCGTTTCGCGCACGAACACATCGAACATCGCATTGGTGACGATCACCTCTGACATGAAGTAGTCGTAACGGACGGTCACGCGGTCGCGCCGGTCCACCTCGAACATGTTCTCCCAGCGCCGGAGGTCGTCGGCCCGGTTCTTCGTCGCCAGGATCTCATCGCGCAGTTCACGCGTGAAGCCATCGGTGAAGTGCGACGCACCGATGCGCACGAACCGCAGCGACACTCCCTTGGAGAGTTCGACTTCGAAGTCGGGCTGCGCGAAGCGCTCGTCCTCGCGGTCATGCCGCAACGGCAGTGTTCGCAGCCGTTGCGTCTCGAACCGAGCGGCATATTCGAGATACTCCTTCCGCGACTCGTACTTGTCGGTGGCACGATTGACGGGAAGGGGTTTGATGGCGGGCGTGTCAGCCCTCAGTATAGGCCATGCGAGGGCAAACAGGAGACAGGAGAAAAAAACAGGGAATCGGCGCGTCTTCATGGTCGGGGCGGAGGGAGGGACGAACGTTGCACAAAGGCTAGCACTTCCAGAAGCGCCGCGCGAACCACGTCGAGAGTATGGCCGCCGGGAAGCATGCGGTACGCATGCGGCACGCCGACCCGATCCAATTCGCGCGAAAAGCTCTCGTTCATGACGCGGTCGAAGGCGTCGTCCGCCGTAAGCACCAGCACCGCGCTCCCGCGAAGTGTCACCGCCTGATGGAGAGGGTTCAAGGCCCGCCACAAGGCCGGATCGTCACCAAAGCGCGTCACCGGCACCTTGTAGTTTCGCCCGGGAGGGAGCGTCTCGTCCCGAGGAAAGTCGAGCAGCCCGATGATCGTCGCCACAGCACTGAAACGCCCCGGATGCATCTGGGCAAAGCGGACGGCACCATAGCCACCCATGGACCATCCGGCGATCGCTTGTCCGCCGGGGTCGTCCCGAAGGCCGTAGCGCGAGACGGCCTCCTGGAGGATTAAATCCAAATGATCGGCGTACCGATCCGCGGGATTCACCGGAGAATTGAGGTACCAACCGTCCTCGCCGTCGGGCAAAACGACCCAGAGATTGGCGTCAAGCAGGGCAGCCTGGGCGTCGGGTAATTCGAGAAGCGAGTGGCGGTGACGCCCCCGGCCGTGAAGCAAGTAAAGAACAGGGCGATCGCGGTCCCGGTCCGCTGGACGCACGACAACGAAACGCATCTCGCGCCCCAGTGCGGCGCTGAAGAAGGCGACGTCATCGATGCGATCCGGGGAGTCGGCTGTCCGCCCGACCGGAGCGGCCAGAAGCCCGATCGAGAGCCCGAGGATGGCGGGAAGCCCGAGCGCCTCCCCGAGTCGACAGCAATCGCGGCCGGCTGCGGCCGGACACAGCTGGCCGTCGCCCGAGTGTGCCGCCGTCAGCCTCATCAGAAGCTGTAGGTGGCCGTGAGCCGAATACGGCGCTCCGGTCCAGCGAAAAGAATGTTTCGGTTGATCGAGGAGTCGACGTAGTATTTGTCGGTGACGTTGTTGGCGTTGAGGTGGAAGATCAGCTTGTCTGAGTAACGGTAGCTGACAAAAGCGTCACCAACAGTGACTGACGGAATGAAAAAGACGTTGCCCGCGTCGCCTGGATGATCGCCCTTGTAACGCACGCCCGCACCCACGGTCAACACACCGAACTTGTAGCTCCCGAAGAGTGCCCAAGTCTGGTCCGCGATATTGCGCACGCGCAGATTGTTGTCGGTCTTCGTGCTGATGTTGCTGAACGACGCCATCAACTGGAAATTCTCGACCACGTTGAAGTGAAGGTCGAACTCCACGCCGTCGAGCTCGTCCTTGGCCCGCTGCTCGAAGAAGCCGGCGCTCGCGAGCAGGGGATCGTTGGAAATGACGCGCAGGTTGCGATTCACGATCTTGAACGCCGAGATGGTTCCCGAAATACGGCCCTCCATCAGATCGGTTTTGATGCCGATCTCGTCGGTTACACCCTCGGTCGGCTTGAAGCCGGTGCCGTCGGGATTGCGGGCGAAGATGGGCGAGAACGTCTCCGAGTAGTTGTAGAAAAGGCTCAGCCCGTTGATCGGTCGGTAGACAACGCCTGCACGGTACGTGTAGTTATCGTTTTCGCCCGGCACCGAGGCGACTCCGGTGAGCACGTTACGGCCCGAGGACTCGGTGTCGTCATAGCGCACGCCGGCGTTGGCTACGACCTTGCCGTCGAACATCTCGATCTGATGCTGCAGGGAAAGCGCAAGGACCTCGCCCTCGCCCAGCGTGGACGCGCTGGTGAAGGTCGTGTCGGGACGGGCGGCAAGATCGGCCGGATTCGGACTGAACACGTCGATTAGCGGGAGGTTGGAGAAGGTCGCGTTTCCGTTCTCTCCAATCGACGTCCGCTGGCCGGAGAGCTTGCGTCCGGTTTGAGTCTGCGCAGTGACCTCGGACTGGCGCCACTGCGCGAGGAAGAGCGTCTTGTTTTTTGTGGCGCCTAGTTCCCAGTCGATCAGGCTGTCAAAAGCTGCCACCTTGTAATCGGACTGCGTGGTAACAATACGCCACGTGCGCTGCATGGTGCGGTTGTCCGGCAGGAGGTCACGAGGAATAATGTCGTTGTTGTATTCGTTGTGAGTCTTACCGAGTGCGGAAAAGCGCAGGCTCCAGTTGTCGGAGATCTGGTGGTCGAGCGTCGCGTAGAGACGGCGAACAACAAACTTCTCGCGGGCGTAGCCGCCACCCCAGTCGATGTCGCGCGGCAGCTCAAAGGAGAAGCGCCCGGTGGCATCGAAGGGACGGAACTGGAACAGTTGGCCGAACTTCTTGCCAGCGTTTCGATCAAGATAGTAGGGAACCACCGAGAGCACGGTTTTGGGTGCGAGCTTCAACGCAAAGGCTGGCGAGATGAAGTAAGAGTTGGAATCGGTGAAGCCGATATACTGGTCGAAGTGTTCGAACGAGCCCATGACGCGAACCGCGACATCGGTTGAAGCGATCGCCCCGGTGCGGTTGACGTCGAAGGCACCCGAGTACAGCCCGCCCTCGCCCACCGTGGTGGTCAGCGTGCCGGCGTTGCGGAACATGGGCTTTTTCGTGACACGGTTGACGTTGCCGCCCGGGGACGTCGACCCGTAGAGGACGGCCGCCGGCCCCTTGATCACCTCGATGCGCTCGACCATGTCGAACGGCGAGGTGATGCCCTGCGCGGTCGGCGAGCTGTCGGGTAGTCCGTCGGTGGTCACGTCGATCGAATACCCGCGGACATTAAACACATCGCGACCCGGGCCGGCGGTCGTGGAGACGCCGCTGACGTACTGCGCGGCATCGATCACGCTGCGGGCACCAAGGTCCTTCATGAACTCCGCGTTCAGCACGATGACCGACTGCGGAATGTTCACGATGGCGGTGTTGAACCGGGTGCCGCCCACCGCGTTGGTACTGGCGTAGCCCCGGTCCTGGGTCGACGCGACCTCGAAGGCGGAAAGGGAAACAACATCCTTTTCGACGGTCGCCGCGGGCGCGGTGACCTGCCCGCTCAACGCGGGCGCGCCGATGGCGAAGGCCAAGCCCAACGAACAAAAGACGAAGGGAAAACGGATCGGTGTGCTGGTAGTTTTCATGGTGGTTCTGGGTGCAGGGGATTGGGTGGAAGGTAACCGGGGAAAAGCAGGGTCAGACCCCCGCCGAAAGGCTCCACCACCCGGCCGACGGAAACATGACACACAGGGGTTTAATTTTGTTACGTAACGTACCTGTCCCATTACGACATTACCCCGCCACTGGTTTGTCAACGGTTTTTCCCATGCGTTCGCGGAGTTCCCCTCGCGTCCGTCCGCCTATTGGGCACCTGCCGAAACAGGTGGCCATTGGAATATCGGCCGGTTTCCTGCTCTGTTTTGGAACATTTTATTTTTGTTGCACTACAAATAAACTATTCGTTTGCTGCTTACCTGCAATGGACCGACCGACGATCGCTCTCCCGACCTCCCCGTCCGCCCTGCTCGCCACCGTCAGCCAGTACTTCGCCTTGTCCGGGGAATTCGTGGCCGGACACCCGCATGGCAACGGGCACATCAACGACACCTACGCGATCACCTGCGCGGCCCCGGGCGGCAACGTCCGCTACATCCTGCAGCGGATCAATGCCCGGGTCTTCAACGACGTGACGGCGCTCATGGACAACATCCGGCGCGTGACTGAGCACGCCGCGCGCAAGCTGGCAGCCATCCCGGCCGCGACGCACCCGGGCACCCAGACCTTGACGATTGTCCCCACGCACAGAGGCGCGGCCTGCCACCGCGACGACGCGGGACACCACTGGCGTTGCTACGTCTTCGTCGAACGGGCGCGAACCTACGACATGCCCCGTGACCTGGGCCAGGCGCACGAGGCGGCGAGGGCCTTCGGGTTCTTCCAGGGCCTCCTGGCTGACCTTCCGGGACCGCGCCTGCACGAGACGATCCCCGACTTCCACCATACGCGCCGGCGGTTCGACTCCCTGCAACGCGCCATCGCGGCCGATCCGCACGGCCGCCTCGCCGCGTCCCGCACAGAGGTGGCCTTCGCCCGCGAGCGCGAGCACCTCGTCGACGTTCTTCTGGCCCTGCAGGCGTCCGGCCGCATCCCCGAGCGGATCGCCCACAACGACACCAAGCTGAACAACGTAATGCTCGACGACACCACTGGCCGCGGCGTCTGCGTCATCGATCTCGACACCGTGATGCCAGGCCTGTCGCTGTACGACTTCGGCGACATGGTGCGCTCCGCGACAAATTCCTCACTTGAGGACGAAACCGACCTTGGCCGCGTGGAGATGCGCCTGCCGGTGTTCGCCGCCCTGACCGAGGGCTACCTGTCCACCACCCGTGGCCTGCTCAACGCGACGGAAATCGGACACCTCGCCTTTTCAGCCCGATTGCAGACCTTCGAGGTGGGCATCCGTTTCCTCACAGACTTCCTACTAGGCGACGTCTACTTCAAGACCAAGCATCCCAGCCACAACCTCGACCGTTGTCGCTGCCAGTTCGCCCTGCTCCGCCGCATGGAGGCACAGACTGCGGAGATGGAGGCCATCGTCCGGAGGGTCAGCGCATGACCGTCCTGATCACCGGCGGTGCCGGCTTCATCGGCAGCCACCTGGCCGCCCGCCTTCAGGGCCGCGCCCGCGTGCGCATTCTCGACAACCTCCGCACCGGTCGCCGCGAGAACCTGGCCAGACTCGACGTCGACTTCATCGAGGGCTCCGTCCTCGATCTCCCGCGCCTGACCGCGGCCATGGCGGGCGTCGACCGCGTCTTCCACCTCGCCGCACTCGTGAGTGTGGCGGAATCGGTGCGAAATCCTCACGCCTGCGTGGAGCTCAACGTCAACGGCCTGCTCCACGTACTCGAGGCCGCGGTCACCGCCAACGTCAAGAAACTCTGCTTCGCCTCCTCCGCCGCCGTCTACGGTGAAAACCCGACGGTGCCGAAACGTGAGACGATGCCGCCCGAGCCGCGCAGTCCGTACGCGGTCACCAAATTCGACGGCGAGTGTTACTGCCGACAATTCACCGAGGCCGGCCGGCTCGATACTGTTTCGCTACGCTTTTTCAACGTCTTCGGTCCACGCCAGGACCCTGCCGGTCCCTACGGTGCCGCCGTGCCGATTTTCTTCCGAGAAGCCCTTGCAGGCCGACCGCTGCACATCCACGGCGACGGTGGCCAGACGCGGGACTTCATCGCCGTCGAGGACATCGCTGGCGCGCTCGATTTCGCCGCAGGCTGCCCCGGACTCACTGGCGTGTTCAACGCTGGATACGGCGGCCATATCACCATTCTCGAACTGGCGCAGAAAATCATCGCCCTCACCGGCTCTGCCTCCTCCATCGAGTCCGCCCCACCCCGCCCCGGCGACGTTCGTCACTCAAGCGCCGACATTTCTAAACTCCGAGCCGCGGGCTGGACGCCGGAAGGCACGCTGGACGCGGGTCTGGCACGCCTCCTCGCCCACCTCCGCTCCCTCCCGATCTAAATCGGGGCATGTCTCCTCTGCCCCCCAGCTCCGCCGCAAACCGTTCGTCGTAGAACGTCGTCTGCGAGATTTAAGCGATGCGGCAGTTGATTTCGGTATTGGCCAAGCCCGGGACGACCAGGTTCCAGAGATCCCAAATGACCGAATTGCAGGCGTCGAAGGAGGTAGCGCAGTTCTGCTTTTGGTCGGACCGTCCAGGAGGCGGCCACTGGCGTTTTGCCGAAGTCGGGCTACAGTCGGCGGTTCAAGACAGTACCAAGCACTTCCCTTCAACTTCCCGAAAGTTAATTCCCCATCCCAGGTTTTCCTCATGAGCAATGAAACCACTCCGGTCATGGTCATCGTCGGCGGATCAGGCGGCATCGGATCCGCGACCGCCCGCCGGCTCTCCGCACAGGGTTGCCGTGTCGTGCTGGCTGCGCGCAATTCCGAGCGTCTGCAGGCCGTGGCCAACGAAATCGGCGCAGAGCCGCTGCTGCTCGATGCCCGAGATGGCGCGGCCGTGGACGCGATGATCCAAACCGTCCACGCTCGCCACGGCCGCATTGACGGCGTGGTCAATTGCGCCGGTTCGATCCTGCTCAAGCCGGCTCACTTGATCAGCGATCAGGAGTTTGCCGACACCCTCGCGATCAATCTCACCACCGCGTTCAACCTCCTGCGCGCCTCCACCCGATTGATGATGCGACAGGCGGGCGGAGGCAGCATTGTGCTTTGCTCCTCGGTCGCGGCGCGGCGCGGATTGCTCAACCACGAGGCGATCGCGGCCGCCAAAGCCGCCGTGGAGGGACTGGCCTTGGCGGCGGCGGCGAGCTACGCCCGGTCCGGCGTGCGGATCAATTGCGTCGCTCCGGGACTCACCCGCACCGAACTCACGCGTGGGATCATCCAGAATGAAGCCGTCGCCAAAGCGTCGGCCGGGCTGCACCCACTTGGAAGAATCGGTGAAGCCAGCGAGGTGGCCTCGGCCATTTGCTGGCTCCTCGACCGCGAGCAGAGTTGGGTCACGGGCCAAGTCATTGGCGTCGACGGCGGCCTCGGGCACGTTCAATCCCGAGGCTGAAACGGCACTTGAAGTCTTCGCCCTGCAGGTGCGGGGTCAGCAAGGTGGAAATTCGTCACTCGTCTGGGTGAGCTTGAGGCTTTCCGTGCGCAGGAAACTCGATTTGCTGCTGGGAAATCGCTTTCCCGGCAGGCCAAAGGGCGATCGACCCCATTGGGTCCATGGTCTTTGGCGCGCCCCCCCCTCTCCCCTGATCCATGATGTTCACCGGCTCCCTCCGTGCCCTCCGGCTGTCTCCGTTCGCATTCAGCCTCGCACTGATTTGGTCCCTCGCCGCCCGGGCGGATCAGATCGATCGACCCGTGGCACGACCGGTTGCAACGCCGACGCCTGCGCCGGTTGCCGCCAGCGCTCCACCCGCCGACCGCAGTTACAACAACATCGGAGAAGCGGCCCGCACCCCGGAGGAGCAACGGGCCACCTTCGTCGTTCCGGAGGGTTTCGAGATTGAGTTGGTGGCGGCGGAGACCGAAGGCGGCGGCAAGTTCATCACGGTGACCTGGGACGCGCGCATGCGGCTCTGGACCATGACCGCCCTTGAGTATCCAGTCGACGGTAACGAACAAAAGTCCACCTCGGACGCCCTGTTCGCGCGCGGGGGGCGCGACCGGGTGCTCGTCTATGACTCGCCGTATGGAGTGCCGGAACCGGGCAAGGCAGCGGCATCATCCCCACGGGTGTTCGCCGATGGCCTGGTCATGCCGCTCGGCCTGCAGCCCTATCGTGATGGAGCCTTCGTCCAATACGGCACCGACATCCGTTTCTACCGGGACACCACGGGCGATGGCAAAGCGGACGGGCACACGGTTGTTCTGACCGGTTTTGGCACCGAGGACTCCCACCTCTTTCCCCATCAGTTCCTCCGTCAACCCGGTGGATGGCTCTTCGTTGCCCAAGGAGCCTTCAATTATTCGAAGGTTCGACGCCCGGACGGGAAACCGTTTGCGGACGGCTCGATGGAGGTGATCTTCAACCAGTGCAAACTGGGCCGGATGCAGCTCGACGGTTCGCAGTGGGAGAACCTCACCGCGGGCCCCAACAACATCTGGGGACTCGTCACCAGCCGCGAGGGCGAGACCTTCATGCAGGAGGCAAACGACATGGGGTATCCGGTGATTCCTTACCAGCCGGGTGTTTATGTTCCGACCTTGTCCCGCGAGCGACTGCGGCCCTACCAACCCCTGATGCCACCGCCCCTGGAAAAACCGGTGATGGGTGGCACCGGCTTGAGCGGTCTGGCGCTGGCCGAAGATGGCGATGGCCGCTTTCATCAAGTCGGCGGAGACGGTGCTTCCCAGGTATTCTATCTGGCGAATCCGATCACGGGCACGATTCAGGTGGTGCGGACGCTCAAGGAGCCGGGGGAGGACGGACATGGCCGCTACGAGAAACGCGCCGATTTCATCTCGTCGTCCGATCGCTGGTTCCGGCCGATCGCGGTGCACTTCGGTCCCGACGGCGCGCTTTACATCGTGGATTGGTACAACCGGATCATCTCGCACAATGAAGTTCCCCGCGAGCATCCGGACCGTGACCGGAGCCGGGGCCGCATCTGGCGCGTCCGGCATCGCGATCAAACACGAGTGACGCCGCCGGACCTGACGCGACTCGATGACCGCGCGGTTCTCGCCCAGGTGGACAATCCGAACGCCCTCGTCTCGCGCCTCGCGTGGTTGGAACTGACCGACCGGCGCGCAACCTCGCTCGTGCCCGACCTGCGGGCCCTCGCGGCCGATCGAACCGCCCCGACCGAGCGTCGCCTCGCGGCCCTTTGGGTGCTCGAAAGCCTGCAACCGATCGGTTCGGACCTGCTGAGAACTTTGGCAAACGATCCTTCATTTCACCTGCGCCGGGAAGCGATCCGATTGGCGGGAGTCGAACGCGGGCTGAAGGAGACGGAACTGGCCACCCTCGCCGGCCCCATCGTTGACGACCCGCACCCCGCGGTTCGGGCGGCGCTCGGAGATGCACTTCGCCGGGTGAAACCGGCCGGAACCACCACGATGATGCTGGCGGCCCGGCTGGCGCGCGCCTCGCTGGTGAACGGGGCGGTCTGGTCCACGTACGAGCGGGAATTTGAGCGTTACCTCGCGCGTTGGGCGATGGAGACCAACCCCGTGGCCACGCGGACCCTCCTGACGACGGCGGCTGGCCAGGCGCTGCCACTGGAGAACCAAGTCGTGGCTCTACTTGCCCTCGGTGACCGGGGTGCCGCACTCACATTGGCCGCGCGGCTGGCTGAGCTGGGGCGCGCTCCGGCCGAGGAAGAGGTGCGCCTGCTGCTGACATTTTCCGCCGAGGCGGCTCCCCGGCAGGCCCTGCTCGCCGCGCTGGAGTCGCCCGCGCGCCGGCAGCCGGTCTTGAAAGCCCTGATAAAGTTTCGTTCGGAGGTCGACCCGGCGCGTTTCCAATCCGCGCTGACCGAGCCGGTTCTGGCGCTGCTGGCGTCGACCCGACCAGATGATCGCATCCTCGGCGCCGAAATCGCCGGCGCCTTTCAAGTCAACCCAGCCTCGGAGCTCCTGGTGGGGGCCTTGGGCGAAAGTCTGGGCCCGACGACCGGCTCCCTGACCCGGGTGGGTGTCGCGGCCCTGCGCGCCCTGCGGGTCCTCCGAGCGGCACCACCCGAACTGCTGCAAAAGATCGCGAGCCACTCCGGCGAGCGGGAACCTCGCAATGAAGCGATCGCGGCACTGGCGGAGATGCCCTCGCCGGACGCCGCGGGACGTCTGGTGAGCCTCCTGTCGCGTCTGAGCATGGCCGAGCGGGGAAGGGCCTTGGAGAAATTGAGCGCGAATCCCGTTGGGATCCGGGCCGTTCTTGCCGGCGTGCGCAACGGTCAGGTGGCGGAAAACGATCTCGGTTATGTGACGGTTGAGCGGATGCGCACCGTCCTGCCCGACAACCCGGAAGTCATTCTCTGGTGGAATCGAGTGGGAGGCGAAACCTTGGCCAACGGATCCGGTGAAACCGGAATTCCGGTGACGGCGGCGGAGGCCGCGGCGCAAGCGGAGACCTTTGCGCTTTACCGCCGGATGGCCAACTGGAACGGCAATCCAGAGCAGGGCCGCGTGCTCTTCGAAGCGCTCTGCCTCGTCTGCCACGTCCAAGGAGGAAAGGGCGGGCAGATTGGACCCGCGCTGGACGGACTTGGACACACCGGGATCGATGCGATCCTGCGAAACCTGCTGACCCCGAGCGCCGCGATGGAGAGTGCCTACCGAACCTATCGCGTGATCACCCGCGACGGCAATGTGGTTGAAGGGTTTCTCGCGGGTGAGGACGCCGGTTCCTTGACCCTTCGCATCCCCGGGAGCGGCGAACGACGACTGGCCAGGACCGACATCCGCGAAGGCGGCTATCTTCGTCGGTCGCTGATGCCATCCGGGCTGCTTGAAGGCCTGCCAACGGATCAAGCGCGCGACCTCTTGGGCTACCTGAAATCCCTGCGCTAACGGGCACGGATGCAGCAGATCGGCGGCAAACCCGGGCGCTCAAGTCATCCGCAAAGGATCTCAAAACCTAATCCTTGGCATCCAGCGAAGGGCCCCACTAGACTGCGCCTTTCGACCCCGGCCCCGCTGATGACCCGTCTTCCCGCGCGCGTTGCGTTCCTCCTTTCAGTCCTTCTTGGCTTCACCGCCTGTGGGCCCAAACAGAAAACCCATGACGAGTTTCCGCGGCATGAGACCCTGTTGCTCGGCGTCGCGTGGGGAGAGCCCAACACCTTCAATCCCCTGTCTTCCAGCCCGAGCTGGCCGGCGCAGCAGAACAATACCGCGATCTACCAGCCGCTGTTCTTCTTCAACCAACAGAACGGAGAGCTGGAACCTCAGTTGGCGACCCGCCACGAGAGTTTCGCCGACCGAATCGAGGTCGAACTCCATGCGAGCGCGACGTGGAACGACGGCAAACCGGTGACGGCGCAGGACGTCGCCTTCACCTACAACCGCCTCTACCGGATCAGTCCGGGGTTTCCGGCATGGCAGTACCTCGCTTCCGTCAAAGTCGTCGACCCTGACGCCGCCCGCCCCCTGCGGGTCGCGTTCTACTTTCACGCGGACAATCCCAACCCGCTGATGGTGCGTCATTGGATGACCCTGAATCCGATCCTTCCCCAACACGTTTGGGAACCGCTGCTGGTTCAGGCGGGCGGTGATTTCAATGAGCTCCTGAAATTGAAAGTGGATCGAAATCCCGTCGGATCCGGTCCGTATCGTCTGCATTCCTATTCGGCGGAGAAAATTGTCCTCGAGCGGGACGACCAGTACTGGGGCAACGCCGCGGTCTATGGCGGTCGGCTTCCGGTGGCCCGCTTCATTGTCGCTCCGATCTACAAGAGCAACGATCACTACAGCACAGCGCTGCAACAGGGCCGGATCGACGCGGCGAACACGTTCATCCCCCGCATCTGGCTGAAGGCGCGAAAAGGGGTGACCACCTGGTTCGATGAAACGCCCTATTTCCCGCCCGGCTGCATTCCCACGGCGATGATCAACGTGCTGCACGCCCCCCTGCAGGATGTGCACCTGCGCCGGGCGATGGCGTTTGCGATCAACTACGACGATATCCGCGAGCTCGCGGTCTCGGGTTACAGCGTGCCACACGTGCCCGGCTTCATCCTACCCTTCGGGACCGAAAGCCAGTATTTCAACCAGGAGGACGCGCAGAAGTACGGCACCCGCTTCGATCTGGACAAGGCCCGGGCTGAACTGGCGGCAGGCGGCTACACCTCGGTCTTCAAGGACGGTGACCTCACGGAACTTCGCGATCGCGCTGGAAAACGGGTTCCGACGCTGTTCGTCCAATGCCCCACCGGCTGGAGCGACTGGGAATCGATCGTGCGCATCATGGTCCGCGGGATGCGCACCGCGGGCATCGACATTCGGGAACAATTCGTCGACAGCACCGCCTATTACCGCGCGCTCTACGTGGGGGATTTCGACCTGATCCTGCACACCCCCTCCAACGTGCCCTCGCCCGCTGAACCGTGGTCTCGATTCGACGGCATCCTGAATTCGAGCAACTGGGCTCCGCTGGGCGAGCGCATGTTCAGCAACATGGGCCGATTCAACCAGCGCGGCTCGACGAATTATGTCCCCCGCATCGACGAGCTGCTCGCCCAGATTCCGCTGGAGACCGATGAAGCCCGGCGAGTGGCGCTGTACCGCGAACTCAACCGCATCTGCATGGAACTTCAACCGGCGATCCCACTGGTTTACCGACCCAAGTCCTTCTACGAATTCAATCCGCGCGTCTGGCAGGGATTTCCCACGGCGAAGAACCCCTATCTTCCGCCCAACATCCCCGTGGAGGGGCCCGGAATCCGCATGCTCTGGCACCTCCGTCCGGCTTCTTCGAACTGAACGCCGCCATGTTTTCCAATCACCCGACCCTTCGCTACATCACGGCCCGCGCCGCCTGGTACGCCTTGACCTTCTTCGTGGCGGTCGCGATCAACTTCTGGCTCCCGCGCCTGGGCGACGCCAATCCCGTCGACACCCTGATGTCGAAGGTCACGGGCAACCTCGACGCCAAGTCCGCCCGGGAAAAAGAAGAGTCCTACCTGAAAGAGTTCGGCTTGGTGCAAACCGATGCCGGGGGTGCCATCCTGCGTGACGCCGAGGGTCGTCCCCTGCGCACCTCGATCATCACCCAGTTTGTTCGTTATGTCCGCATGAGCCTGACGGGCGATTTCGGATCTTCGATCGTCCAGTATCCGCGGCGGGTGAGTGACATCATCCTGACGGCGCTGCCATGGACCCTCGCGCTGCAGATTCCCTCACTGATCCTCGGCTGGATCATCGGTAACAGTCTCGGGGCCCTCGCCGCCTACCGCCGCGGCGTCTTTGACCGGGTCTTCTATCCGATGGCGCTGATGATCAGCGCCATTCCCTCCTTCTGTTTCGGCATCCTGCTGGTCTACATCTTTGGTATCCAGCTCGAGTGGTTGCCCGCACTCGGCGGTTACGATGAAGGCATGAATCCGGGATTGAACTGGGCGTTCCTGCAGAGCGCCATCCACTACTACATCCTGCCTTTCTTTTCCGTCTTCCTGCTGGTGGTCGGCGGACAGGCCATCGGCATGCGCTCGATGTGCATCTATGAGCTCGGAACGGACTACGTCCGGTACGCCAAGCTGCTCGGCGTGCGCGAGTCGCTGATCGTCCGCTACATGTTTCGCAATGCGATGCTTCCCCAACTCACCGGATTGGCACTGACGCTGGGCGGCATGGTCGGTGGGGCCCTGATCGCCGAGATGATCTTCAGTTACCCGGGCCTCGGCCTCTCGGTGCTGACCGCCATCCAAAGCCTCGACTACCCGGTGATCACGGGCTGCACGCTGCTGGTCACGACCTGCGTGCTGATCGCCAACTTCACGGTGGACATCCTGATCGGCTTTCTCGATCCACGGATCCGCGCGGCCCGGGAAGGGGGGCACTAGCGATGAAGCTCATTCGTCATCTCCTTCGCACGCCCGGCTTTCTCCTCGGAGCCGGCCTGATCCTGGCCACCCTGACGCTGGCTTTCCTGCCGTCGCTGGTGATGAACCTGAATCCGTACCAACGCGTCGGGCTGGCTTACCTGCCGCCGTCGGCGGCCCACTGGCTGGGCACGGATCACATGGGCATCGACATGTTCACCCTGCTGGTGGCCGGCCTGCGATCGTCGCTCTACGTCGGCTTTCTCGCCGGCACCATCGCCACGACCCTCGGGACCTTGATCGGGGTGTATGGTGGATACAAAGGCGGGTGGATCGACGACATCCTCACCGCCTGCACCAACCTCTTCCTCGTGATCCCCAGCCTGATCGTCCTGATCCTGCTTTCGAGCAGCCTGCAGGAAGGACGCAGCCTGACGCTCATCGGGGTTTTCATCGGCTGCACCACCTGGACTTGGAGCGCCCGGGCGGTCAGGGCGCAGGCCTCGAGCCTGCGTTCGCGGGACCACATCGCCCTCGCCCGCATCAATGGCTACGGCACGCTCGGCATCGTTTTCCTGCACATCCTGCCCTATCTTCTCTCGTACCTCTTCATGGTCTTTATCCTGCAGACCGCGTCAGGGATCCTTTCCGAGTCGGTCATCAGCATGCTCGGACTCGGACCGTATGATTCGATCTCGCTCGGCAACCTGCTCAATCAGGCGATCCGCAACGAGGCCCTCTCCGACGGTGCCTGGTGGGCCTTTTTCCCGCCGATGGCCCTGATCACGGTCATCGCCTTCGCCCTCTACGTGGTGAACACGTCGATGGAAGGCATTTTCAACCCACGCCTGAGGAAGTAACCCATGCCGCCCATCCTCGAGGTCGAAGATCTCAGTCTGCACTACCTGACGCGCTTCGGACAAAAGATCCACGCAGTCGACGGCGTCTCATTCTCGCTGGAGAAGGGGGAAATCCTCGGCATCGCCGGGGAATCCGGCTGCGGCAAGACCACGCTGGTGAGCGGGCTGATGGGTCTGCTCATGCCGCCGCTCCATCTGACCTCTGGGGAGGTGCGGATCGATGGGAAAAACATTCTCGGGCTCACTCCGGCGGAATCGCGGCGCATGGTCCTCGGACGACAGATTGCGATGATTCCCCAGGGCGCGTTGAACTCGCTCAATCCAACCCGCAAGGTGAAGGACCTCGCCTCAGACGTGATCCTGTCGCACGACGAAAATGCCGACCGGACTGAAATCCACGACCGTTTGCGCCAGCGTTTCACCCGGATCGGGCTGGATGCGGATTCCGTGCTCGATGCCTACCCGGTGCAGCTCCCCGCAGGGACGAAACAGCGGGTCGTGATCGGGATCTCCACCCTGCTCAATCCCAAGATCGTGATCGCCGACGAACCCAGTTCGGCCCTCGACGTTTCGACCCAAAAAGCAGTGATCCGGCTGCTCTTCGACCTGCTCGATGAAGGCATTGTCTCGAGCATGATCTTCATCACCCATGAGCTCCCGCTCCTACGGCATGTTTCAAGCCGGATCGCGGTGATGTATGCCGGGCAGATCGTCGAGCTGGGCACCACCGACCAGGTGATTTTTGATGGCCGCCAGCCCTACAGCAAGGCGCTGATGGGATCGATGCTCAGCGCCGAGCCCGGTCAGAAAGCCCGCAAGCCCGTCGCCATCGAAGGGGCCCCGCCCAACCTCGGCAAACCGATCACCGGCTGCCGGTTTGCGGTCCGATGCCCGGTCGCGAGACCGGATTGTGCCGAACGCGACCAGGTGCTGCGCAGCGTCCAAAACCGTCTCGTGAGGTGCCATTATGCCGAGTGAAACTCCCTGTTTCGAAGCCAGGAACCTGTCCCGCGCTTTCGGCCACGGACGCAAGCGTCGCTTGGCCGTTGACCAGGCAACCTTCACGATCCGCGAACGGGAAACCGTGTCCCTCGTCGGCCAATCTGGCTGCGGCAAAACCGTCCTCGCCAAAATGCTGCTCCGGCTGGAGAAGCCGACGGGCGGGGAATTGCTCTACCGCGGACAACCGATCGACGCCCGACGCGATCCGCGCGAGCATTGGCGGCAGGTACAGGCGGTGTTTCAGGACCCGTACGCCGCCTTCAACCAGTTCTTCACGATTCGTTCGCAGCTCAAGGCCTCATTCCGCCTCTTCCCCGAACGCCCCTCCGAGAAGGAGATGGAGGACCGGATCGACCAGGCGCTGCTGGCGGTGAATCTCCGCCCGCCGGACATTGAGGGCAAGTACCCCTTCGAACTCTCCGGCGGGCAGATGCAGCGCATGCTGCTGGCGAGGATCTTCATCCTCCGACCCCAGGTCCTGATCGCCGACGAGCCGACCTCCATGGTCGATGCCTGCAGCCGGGCCAGCATCCTCGAGTACCTGATGAGGCTGAAGGAGGAGCTCAAGATGACGATCGTCTTCGTGACCCATGACATCGGACTCGCCTACTACGTCTCCGACCGGATTTTCATTCTGCACGAAGGCCGGATCGTCGAACAAGGAATGCCCGACGCGGTCACCCAGAATCCCACGAGCCCTTTCACCCGTCAGCTATTGGATGACATTCCCTCCGTGCATCGGCAGTGGATCCAGCGGGGATGAACCTGATTGGCGAATAACTGAGCTAAGGGACTGTCCGCGCAACACCTTGCCTTCTCCTGCACGTGCCCGCGCAGATAGACGTCGCCTTCGGTTCGAAGTGGGCTTAGGCTGACCGATCAGCCGAAAACAAGCATGGCCATCATGCTCGTGATCAACCCACACCATCCATGAGAGACGACTACTTGAAAAACGCCCTGAAGGTCATCGACGATCCGAACATCCTCGTGAACGTGGTCTCCCGCAGGGTGAAGCAACTCCGTCGCGGATACCGTCCCCTGATCGAGTCGCTGGAGAAACTCTCCCCGGAAGACACCGCCTTGCGCGAAATCGCCGAAGGCAAGATCGGTTACGTCCTCGCGACTGCGGAAGAGTTGGCAAACCGGTAGCGGACAAACAGCCACCGGGCCAAACAAACCGTCGTAACTTTTCTCCGATGTAGGTGGCCTCGCCGAGGCCGCGACGGGACCACCCGGTCCCGCCTCCTATCGCCTGGAGGTGCCCCGGACCGTCGTTGACGCCAGAACGCAAAAACCGCGATGCGAGGTCCGGGGTTGCGGCTTCGAGTTGACAATTCTCAGCCAAGGCAACGATCCAGCCAACAAGGTGCCTCCACCCCCAGACCTTGCACCGCTCCGCCAAAGGGAGGTTGCGGACCAATCTTGGGACAACGGCGGGAGTTGGTGGTGGTGCGAGCCACGGTTGTGGCTCGCATTCCACAAGAAGGTGTTTCGTCAGCCTCAGACGGATCTTCCCTTTCAAACCGAGCTTGGGTTTGGGAAGGACCGCGGCCTTCATTTCAGAGGAGAAGTGCGACCGCGGCGAGGGTTGGTTAGACGCCGTTTCACGGTCTTTTTTAGGGACAACTTGGGAGCGGGCAGCGCAGGCAAAACCGAGAGGACTTCCTGCTGGGCGGGGGAATAAGTGTCGGGCAGCCGCCACAACGCGAGTTCGGGCGCGCCGAGGCCGACCAGGCGTACGCCGTTCAAGCGCTCGATCGCGGGTCGCCGGATTGCAGCGCAAGATCAAGCGGCGCCCATCGTACTCGACCGCCGCCGGCTCCTGGTCGAAGAGCTCCGGGCTCAGCACCGCGGCGACCGCATGGTCCTCGGCCCAGCGCACCGCCGCCAGGCGGCTGCCTTGCCAGGCGACGCGCGCATAGTTCATGAACAAAGCGAGCTTGGCCGATCGATCCGGGCCCAGCGCGGCGACCAAGCCCAACTCGCCGGCCAGCGCGTGCAAGCCGGCCAGCACACCATAACACGATCCCATCCGCAAAGCGCAGGCCTTGCCCGTCGGCACCTGTCCTTTGCAGTACTGTTCAATCAACGCCACCAGCGGCTCCGGCAAGCGCGAGAGATTCGCCAGCACTCGATGCACCACGCGGGTCTTCACCTCCGCATCTTTTCGCGGGCGGCCCCGCGGTTGTATCTGTGGAACGCGGACACCTTCCACCAGCAAGACCGAACGGTAGGTCTTGCCACCCTGTCGGCTAGAATTGCGCTTGATGAACACGGACCGACGCTGGCAGCCGCGGTCACTCGCGACGAGCTAAAATGCCGTATATGATTGACAAAGAACTATTAGCGCATTTTCATTTGTACAGCCGACGATTAAATCAGTTTTTGGAGGGAGGATCCGTCGGACGGCAGGGGTGCGCGGCGGGGGTGCGCGCGTGGGGAGGCCGAGGGCTTTGAGGGCTTTCTGGCCGGGGGTGCGGCGGATCTGCGTGGGCGATTGCTCTCCGGCCGGTCCTGAAAGTCCCGGCGGCACCGGGGTCAACTCGCACGTTGCCAAGTCCGCCGACTTGGCAACAGTTCCCGGGTTAACTGCCACCTGTGATGCCCACGTCCCCACGTCACCTCCAGGCGCGCCCGCGCGTCGTCACCGTCCTTGCCCTGCTGCTTTGCAGCATCGTTGCTCCACCGTCAAAGGCGGCGCTCACCCCGGAGCAGCGTGTCGCCCTTCCCCCGGCGGTGAACCGGCCGGTGGACTTTGTCCGAGACATCCAGCCCATCTTCGAGGCGAGCTGCGTGCAGTGTCACGGTCGCGGCAAAGCCAAGGGCAGCTTCAGTCTCGAAACCCGGGAGGACTTCCTGCTCGGCGGCGACACGGGGGCACCGGCGATCGCAGGCGAGAGTGCGATGAGCCCGGTGGTGGAGATGATTTCCGGTCTGACGCCGGACATGCTCATGCCCAAGAAGGGCAAACGGTTGACGCCTGCGGAGATTTCGCTGTTCCGCGCCTGGATTGACCAAGGTTTGCCCTGGCCGGAGTCAGTCACCTTCTTCAAACACGAGCCGGCCAACCTGCGTCCCCGGGACGTGGCGTTGCCGAAGGGTGGGCGCGGTCTGGAAAATCCGCTCGACCGCCTCGTCGACCCTTACTTCACGTCCCACCAGGTGCCGTGGCGCACACCCGTCGACGACCTGACGTATGCGCGACGCGTCTGGTTTGATGCCATTGGCCTGCCACCGCCGCCGGATGAATTGCGCGCGTTTCTCGCTGATCGTTCGGCGGACAAGCGCAGCCGCCTCGTCACCCGTCTGCTCGCCAATGATCAGGCCTACGCCGAACACTGGCTCACGTTTTGGAATGATCTCCTGCGCAATGACTACAAAGGCACCGGCTACATCGACGGCGGCCGCAAGCAGATCACGGGCTGGCTCTATTCGGCTCTCGCGCGCAACCTGCCGTATGATCGCTTCGTCGCCGAGCTGATCTCTCCCAATGCCGAAGCGGAGGGCTTCACGAAGGGCATCCTCTGGCGCGGAGCGGTCAACGCCAGCATGGTTCCGGCGATGCAGGCGTCGCAAGGAATCGCCCAGGTATTCCTCGGGGTGAACCTGAAATGCGCGTCTTGTCACGACAGCTTCATCAATGAGTACACCCTCGCCGACGCCTACGGGCTCGCGAGCGTCTATGCCGACGGCCCTCTGGAGATCGCCGAGTGCGACAAACCCACCGGCGAGTACGCGAAGGTCAAGTTTCTCTATGCGGAGCTCGGGGGCATCGACCCGCAGGCCGGGCCGGAGGCGCGCAAGGCGCAACTGGTCAACCTGATCACCGGACGAGCGAACGGGCGTCTCCCGCGCACAATCGTCAACCGCCTCTGGCAACGGTTTCTCGGATACGGGTTGGTGGAGCCGGTCGACGAGATGGACAAACCCGCCTGGTCCCCCGAAGTGCTCGATTGGCTGGCCGAGGACCTCGTGGCTCATCGTTACGATCTGAAACACCTGATCGCACGCATTCTGACCTCGCGAGCCTACCAGCTTCCGTCGGTGAATGTGGGTGAAACGGAGGAAAACTACGTCTTTCGAGGTCCGGCCGTGCGCCGTCTGAGCGCCGAGCAGTTCTCGGACGCGGTCCGGGTGCTCACGCGGGCGCGCTATGCGAAGGCGGACACCCGCTTCAACCGCCAGTCCGCGCTGGTTGCCGGCTCGACCCTGCCACGGGAGCCCCGCTGGATCTGGTCGAGTGCGATGGCGCAGCGCGCGGCGAAACCTGGCGTGGTGGTCTTCCGGAAAACGGTGAACCTGCCGGCCGCGCCGACGGATGCGGGAATCGCCCTGGCTGCCGACGACAACTACACCCTGAGGATCAATGGCAGCCATCTCGGAGCGTCGAGCCGTCGCGCCGGGGCGAGCACGGATTTTCATGATCTCACACCTCACCTTTGCGAGGGGGAAAACACGATCGAGATCATCGCGGAGAATCTGGCGCCCGACGAAAATCGCGGGGTCGCCATCGCCGCGGATGCGATGGACACGCCGGCTGGCCTGATCGCCTATGCCCGGATCCGCATCGGTTCCGCGGTGCATGACCTGGTCTCCGACGCCTCGTGGAGCTGCACCGTGGCCAAGGAAAACACGTCGGCACCCCCCGTCGAACTCGGTGGGGTTGAACTCGCGCCGTGGCGGCTGGGGGAACACTTTCTCGCCTTGGCGGGTTCTCCGCCCGACACACTCCCGGTCGCACGAGCCGCGCTGGTGGCGGCCGACCCCTTGATGGTCGCGCTCGGGCGGCCCAACCGGGAGCAGGTGGTGACCGTCCGCCAAGCGACCGCGACGACGCTCCAGGCGCTTGAAATGACCAACGGCGGCACGTTGGCAGCCCTGCTTCGCCAAGGCGCTCAGCATCTGCTGTCCCCAAACGCGAGCCCGACCCCAGAGGCCACGGCGTCGGTGGCGGCGAGAGGCAAGGCGTTGATCGAGGGCCTCTACCTGCAGTCGCTCGGCCGTCCGCCCACGCGCCCAGAACGGACCCTCGCGCAGGAAATCCTCGGTCGGGGCCCGGGCCTGCGCGCCGAAGGCGTGGAAGACCTGCTCTGGTCTCTGGTGATGCTCCCTGAATTTCAACTCCTCCGCTGACCGGCCATGAATCCCGCCTCCTTTGCCGCCCAGACCGCCAATCGCCGCACCCGTTCCGACCTCTGGTCGCGACGCGACTTTCTCCGGACCGCGTCCGCGACCACCCTGGCGGCCCTCGCGGCTGGTGCGCCGCGGCCGCTTCTCGGGGCGCTCGAGCCTGCGGAGAAGATCGCGCCGAACGCGGACCGGGTGATCGTGCTCTGGATGGCCGGCGGCATGGCGCACACGGAGACCTTCGACCCGAAGCGCTATACACCGTATTCAGCAGGTCTTGACGCCAACGCGGTGCTCAGCACGTTCCCGTCGATTCCGACCTCGGTCGACGGCGTGCGCTTCTCGGAAGGCCTCGAGCACCTGGCCAAGGTGATGGACCGCGGCACCCTCATCCGCACGATGCAGGCGGCCGACCTGGGATTCATCCTCCACTCGCGCCACCAATTCAACTGGCACACCGGTTACGTCCCGCCGCAAACCGTGGCGGCGCCCCACCTCGGAGCGTGGATCTCGCGCATTCTCGGTCCGCTCGATCCGGCGGTGCCGGCCTTCATCAACATCGGCCAGCGTTTCGACCTTGGAGAAGGCGAAGAGTTGAAGGCCTTCACGACGGCGGGCTTTTTAGGGAGCGAATATGGACCGTTCAACGTGCCCTTCCCGGATCAGGCGGCCGACGCGGTGCGCCCGCCCGCCGGGATGAGCCCCGACCGTTTTGCCGACCGGAACCGTTTCTATCGCAGATTGCTCGACGCCAGCCCGATCGGCCGGGAAGGCAGCGGTTACCAGAAGGAGTCGCTCCTGCGGGCGATGGACAACGCCCACCGTCTTCTCAGTTCACCGGCGAGCAAGGCATTCGACCTCGCGCTGGAACCCCTTGAGCGGATCCGGCAGTACCACCCTGGATACCAACCGGGCATGCGTTTCGATGCGCCGCTCGACCGCTTCGGAGGAAAGTATGAGGAGGGCATGGTCGGTCGCTTTGGATTGGGCTGCCTGCTGGCGCGACGGCTCTGTGACGTGGGTGCCCGGTTCATCGAGGTGACGACGGAGTACATTCCCTTCCTCAACTGGGACACCCATGAAAACGGGCATGCGCGATTGATCGGCATGAAGCAGATGATCGACGCACCGATCGCGCAGCTCGTGCGCGACCTTGAAGAACGCGGGATGCTGGACCGCACGCTGATCGTCGTGGCGAGCGAGTTCAGTCGCGACATGCTCATGGAGGGCAAGCCCGAGAAGGCCGTCAAGGACCAGGTGCCGGTGCCGGACGTGCTGACCGATCCGAAGCACTACGGCATGCACCGTCACTTCACGGCTGCGGGCAGCGTGCTCCTCTTTGGCGGGGGCATGAAACGCGGACACGTTTACGGAGAGACGGCCGACGAACGTCCCTGCCGGACGATCAAGGATCCGGTGACCATCCCGGATCTGCACGCAACGATCTACCGCGCCCTCGGAATCCCGGCGGACCATGCGTATGAGGTGGAGAAGCGCCCGTTTTACGTGACGAGCGACGGCAAAGGCAAGGCGGTGCGTTCGTTGTTCGCGTAGTGGGTACCTGAATCTGACTCATCGGAGAGCGCTCCTATGAAAGTCCCATACCAGTGGCGCGCTGGCCACGTGGGACGGCACCGACGCGCCGTGGACGATCGTTCAGCGGAATCAGTTCACCGAAGTGACGGGACCCGGCGGTCTGACGGGCAATGCCGACCCGGCCCGCGACCCGGTCTGGTCGGTGGGCTGGGATCACCGATCGCTGATCCTGATGGTGCTCGATCAAGGTGCCTGGCATCGCTATCGGCTCCCGAAGGCGAGTCACAGTTACGACGGTGCCCACGGCTGGAATACGGAATGGCCCCGGATCCGCGGCATCGGCGAGACCGATCTGCTGATGACGATGCACGACACGTTCTGGCGGTTTCCCCGGACCTTCAGCGCCGCCCACTCGGCCGGGATTGCTCCGCGCTCGACCTATCTCAAAGTCATCGGCGATTTCGCCCGCTGGAATGACCGCTTGATGCTCGGGTGCGACGACACCGCCCAGAGCGAATTCCTCAACAAACGCCGCGCCAAGGGCAATCTCGCCGG
>Ga0163144_10005892_pt1 | contig 27177 bp, 25 predicted proteins | sample OliLak19BULKMAT1_FD_123175 | JGI IMG/M metagenome (GOLD analysis project Ga0163144, IMG submission 123175) | Freshwater microbial mat bacterial communities from Lake Vanda, McMurdo Dry Valleys, Antarctica - Oligotrophic Lake LV.19.BULKMAT1 | ecosystem: Environmental > Aquatic > Freshwater >...
ATCAAGTCTACAGATTCAACCGTTTTGGCTATCCGGGCTAAGTGCAAAACCCCAAGCGGTTTTGCTTTTAGCCCGCATAGGACGCACGCCCACGCAAGCTCACCGCCTGGCCGCCGACCAACGCCGGAAAAAGGACGCAGAAAGCATGAAATAGGCGGGCTAGTTATCAGTGCCCACCCGACCAAAAGCCGCCCCCAGGCTGTCACCGCATACTGAATACTGATTACTGCCCTCTGATTACTGTTTCCCGGATGCCCGCCATCAGTTCACTGCTCGCCGTCCTCACGCCCACGGAAGTGCGTGAATTCCTGCCCGAGGCGCTCCTCGCGCAGGTGCGGAGCCTGGCCCCGGAATTCCGGCTGATCGATCCGACCGGCATGACTGCGGCCGCGTTCGCCCACGAGCTCGCGGCGGTCAATCCCGACATCATCCTCGGCTGCTGGAAGACGCCCCCGCTGCCCGACACGCTGCCGCCGCGTCTCCGCTACGTCTGCTATGTGACCGGCTCGGTGAAGAAACTGATCGCGCGCACCCACATCGAACGGGGCCTGCTCGTCACCAACTGGGGCGGCTCGATCAGCCGCACCGTCGCGGAGGCCGCGCTCTTCCACGTTCTCGCCTGTCTGCGCAACGCCTCGCACTGGGCCATCGCCATGCACCAGCCCGGCGTGGCGGCGTGGAAAAACGGTCTCACCGACTCCCGCTCCCTCTTCTGCCGCTCCGTCGGCATCCACGGCTTCGGCCCGGTCGCGCGCGAGCTCGTCGGCCTCCTCAAACCCTGGAACTGCCCCATCACTGCGCTCGCTCCGGACCTCACCGCCGAGCTCGCCCGCGCGTATGGCGTCGACCGCGCCGCGTCCATCGACGCGCTGTTTTCGCAAAACGAAATCATCGTCGAGCTCGCCCCGCTCATCCCGGCCACCACTGGCCTCATCACCGAGCGCGTGTTGCGGCTCATTCGCCCCGGCGGCATCTTCGTCAACGTCGGCCGCGGCGCCGTCGTCGACGAAGACGCGCTCCTCCGCGTCGCGCGCGAGGGAAAGATCTCGATCGGCCTCGATGTCTACACGCGCGAGCCGCTGCCGGCCGACAGCGGCTTCCGCGCCCTGCCCAAGGTCAGCCTGACCCCGCATACCGCCGGCCCCACGATCGATCGCTATCCGGATGCGGGCGCCTTCGCCGTGAAGAATCTCCGCGCCCACGTCGAAGACCGCCCGCTCGAGGCGGTGGTCACGCCCGAGATCTACGATCAGAGTTCGTAACCGGGCAGGTTGTGTGGATCTTTCTCTTTCTCTTAATCTCTCTCTTTCTCTCGGAATTGGACGTTGGAGCCATCAGCGCTCCGGCGCAGAAAGAGAAATGAGAAAGAGAAAGATTCACTCATGAAGTCCCAGAACCTTCTTCGCGTTTTGTGCGCCATGGCGCTGCTTCCGTTGTCGCTGGCGCTGGCCTCCGACAATCCCGCCGCCCGCGTCCCCGCCACCGGCCCACGCACCCTGGTGCTGGCCGGCCAGCAAGCTGCCTTCCGCGCTTATTGCACCACCGGCGACGGCGCGAACGCCTTCGCCAAAATCCGCGTCGATCTCGATCGCACCTACCTCTCCGCGCCATTCCCGACAGAGCCCGTCACCTACGGCGATCCGTCGCCGTCGAAGCGCACCTCCGACATGGCCGACCTCTGGCGCGCGCAGCAGGACACCACCGGCCGCATCTCCGGTATCGCTGAAGCGGCTACACTCTGCTGGCTCGTGACCGGCGAGGAAAAATACTTCGCCAAAGCCCGCGAGTATCTCCTCGCCGCCTCCGCCTGGCACTTGGGACCTCCCGGCAAACCCGTCGACTGGAAATCCGGCGCGGTCCCCGGCGCCGCCGACATCTACTACAACGACGAGGCCCACTTCCGCCTCTGGCGCAAACTCCCGCTCGTCTACGATCAGCTCCGCGCGAAACTCTCCCCCGCCGACCGCGCGACCATCCTCGCGCATTTCAAGGAACGCGGCAGCCGCTCCGTCGCGTGGATCGAGAAACAGGGCGACATCTCCAAGGTCCGCCGCAATTCCCTCGCCTCCGAGCTCTCGTCGCATCCCGTGCGCTTCATGCCGATGACCGGGCACACCGGCCTCGCCCTCTGGGACGATCTGCCGGAGGCGCGCGAGTGGTGGGCGTTCGCCTATAGGTTCTACCGCGATCAATTCACACCGTGGGGCGGCGACGACGGCGGCTGGGGCGAGGGCAGCGCGTATTGGCGCGGCACGTTCGAGCACGCCTCGTTTCAGGACGCGCTCCTCGCCCTCGGCGACCCGCTCGCCTACGCGACGCCGTTCTGGAAGAACTCGCCCTACTTCCAGCTCTACAACGTCCAGCCCTACCTCCACACGATTTTCGGCGATGCCTCGAACGCCGGTCGCTTCAACCTCGAGCCCGCCACGGCCGACTACTTCGAGCACATGGCGCGCGTGCACCAGAATGGATTCTTCCGCAGTTACGCCGCCCTCTGCAGCGACCAGCGCACCCGACTGATCGACAAGGGCCTCTCCGGCCTCGACCGCGGCTATCCGACCGCCGCGGAGTTTCTGTTGCGCAATTTCCTCACCGCCGGCCGGCCGCTGCCCGCCGCGCGCCCGCTCGGTGAGCTGCCGCCGCACCGTTACTTCGCCGACGTCGGCTGGGTTTCGCTGCACAGCGCGCTGGGCCGGCCGGCCGACGACATTCAGCTTACCTTCCGCGCCTCGCCCTACGGTTCATTCAGTCACAGCCACGCCGATCAGGCCGGCTTCATTCTCAATGCCTACGGCGAGGGCCTCGCGATCAACTCGGCGTATCGGGAATTCCACAACTCGCCGCACCACGAGCAGTGGACGCGGCAGTCGCGCTCGAAGAACGTCGTGTTGATCGACGGCGTCGGCCAGCTCGCCAAATCCAAGCTGGCCCTGGCCAGCATCACGCGTTTCGAGCAGACCCCGCGCACCGTCTGGACGACCGGCGACGCCACCCCGGCGTATCGGGCCGTGCAGAAGGAAAAGAGCCGCGTCGAGCGCGTCACCCGCGACGTCGTCTTCGTCGATCAGCGCTATTTCGTGCTGCGCGATCGCATCGTCCTCGCCGCACCCGGCCGGCTTTCGTGGCTGTTGCATGCCGAGAAGAACCTTGCGTGGGACGAAGCGCGCGCTGTCGCCACGATCCGCGGGCTCGAGGGCAAGGCGACGCTCACCGCGCAGCTCCTCGCGCCGGGCGTCACCTGGCGCGGCAAGACTACGAACGAGTTTCCCGTGCCCGTGGATCCGAAATACACGAAGGCCGACACCGCCTCGATCTACGTGACCGGCTCCTGGCACAACCACGCGCACCTCACGGCCGAATCGGCCGAGCCTGCGAAGGAGTTCACCGTTTACGCCGTGCTCTGGCCCGAGCGCGGAACGACACCCGCCGCCGCCGTCGCGACGCTTGATTCTGCCGGCGCGCTCACCATCAGGCGCCCGGATGGAAAAACCGATGTCGTCACCCTCGGCGACGCCGCGCTGGCGTTGAAGTAGCGCCGCGCCTCAGGGCCGTTTGAGAACTGCGGCCAGCCCCGTCGCGGAATCCATGAGGCCTTCGCCGCAGGAACGAAACGCTCACGCCTTCCGGCAAAGTCAGCGAACGCGGCGACGTTTCCCAATCCCCTTACCGCGCCACGGCCTGCACCGTCACGTTCTGCCGGAATGCCGACGAGGCGAGCGTGACCACGTGGGCGTTCACAGTGCGATACTGCAGCTTGCCGCCGAAGGAGACGCGCACGTCGAGGTTGAGCCCGCGCCGCAGCACGGCGTCTTCCGCCGTGTATTCGATGCGGAAGGGCACCGGCTCCATCGTGCCCGCCGTGAGGGTCTGCGCCTGTTCGCCGAGCACGCGTTCGACCGCTGACGAAGCGGGCCGCGTCATCACCGGCACATCGCTGCCGGCGGTGCGCTGGGGTTCGTGGGCGCCGGGAGCGCTGATGAGCCGCACGACCACTTCCGCACCGGCGGGCAGGCCGCCGCCGGTCGCGACCACCCCGGTCAGCACCCGCTCGGGATTGCCGCCCGTGGAGACATCGATGGAGCCGCAGCCGGCGCCGACCAAAGCGAAGGCGAGCGCGGCGAGAAACGGAAGGCGCAGGGAGTTCATGAAGAAAGGGCCGGCAGGCCACGCCGCAGGGATTCGGCGCGGCGGTTGAACTGTGAAAGCAGCTCCGTGTGTTCGCGCGCCTCGGTGCCGTTGACGTGCACCAAGCCGCGGGCGAACGGCGGTTGCTCACCCGGTTCATCCTGCCACTGGCTCCACGCATAGCCGACCACCGCCGGATGTCGAGCCAGCCGCTCGAGCGCGCTGCGCCCGCGACGCAACATCCATTCGATCGACGTCAGCCGCAGCACCCGCGCCGCCACCGGTAGTTTCAGGTGCTCCGGGGTCGTCCAGTTCACCTCGCTGGCGAGGAGGGGATTGAGTGCCGCTCCGCCCGCGGACCCGGCGTCCCCCGCGTGCACCGGCGGCAGTTCGCGCCAGTCGGGCATCGCGACATCGACCGCTGGATACGTGCACTCGCCCATGACCGCCGCGCCGACGACGCCATCGAACCGGCAGCCCAGCACCAGGTGATGCGGATCGGCCGCGCGCAACGCCGCGCTCGTCGTGGAAAAATACCGCCGCGCCAACTCGCGTGTCCAGCGCGCCTCGTCGCGCAGGTAGCCGCGCGTGCCCAGCCCCTCCTCCGCTCGCGTGAGCTCGCGCACGACCTCCTTGTTCGGCAACCGCACCGCCCAAGCCCGCGCCAGCACATCCAGCCGGCCGCCATGCAGCGCGAGGACGAACTCCCACGCCGCGTGATACGCCGCGAAACCCGGCTCGAGGCTCAGGCAGAGCTGCAACAACGAGGGCCGGCCCGCGCGCGAGGGCGGCGCCCAGTCCACCCGGCTGTCCGTCACCCACCCGATCAACTCCCGGCAATCGGCCGCCGCCGCGCACACCGCCGCCGCGCGTTCGTTCGCGCGCCGCGGCCAATCCGGGTCAAAGACATCCGGCAGCCGCATGCCCGGTCCCGCGATCACCGGACCGGCGTCGCAGAACTCGACCGCGGCCATGAAGGGCAGCCCGTCATCGCGACCGACCTCGGAAAGTCCCACCGCGTTGAAACCCCAGCGCCGCAGCCGCGCCGCCGCATCGAGCGGCAGTGCGCTGTCCGCCACGCCGCCCGCGCTGCGCACGCCATGCACCGCGCGCGCAAAAAACTCGCGGCCCTCGGGATCGATCAGCCACCAGCAGCCCGCGCCATCCTGGCCCGCCCGAAAAAAACCGCCGGCCCCGCGTTCGGTGCCCGCGCGGATGCCGCTGGACGTCATCACGGGAGCTGCGTCAGCGCGCGCCATGGTGCGCGTTTACTTTTCCTTCGAGGCGCCCTTCTTGCCGCCGGCGCCGGCGCCGCTGTTGCCCCCGACCGTGAGAATGGTTCCCGCCAGCACCCCGACGGCGAACACGCCGAAGAAGATGAGCGCCGCCGACGCATGGATCGGAGTCTTCGTCGTCGTGCCCGCCACCGGGAAGTGGAAGTCGATGACGTGCGTGTTGTTCATGCCCACGTAGAGCATGACGAATAGGATGGCGAGGAGCGCGATGGTTTTGACGACGGCTTTGAGCATGGCGAGGAGGACTGGCTGGCCGAGGACCTAAGGCCGGCCTCCGCGCTCCGCAAATGGAAACGGGCCGCCCGCTCGCTGGCGCACTGTCTGCTGCCGCCCCTCCGTCGCCCCGCCTGTCGCGAATCGTCCCAATGATCGCCCCAGCCGCCCTTCCCCCTGAATCGCCCCGCACCCCGCCCGTGCGTTTCCATGTCTCGATCGAGACATGGAAACGCAACGGGCGGGAACGCACGGGGCTCCGTTCCGTTGGGGAACGGAAACGCGACCGCCAAAATCCGCGGCAATCATCGCTCGTTGCGAGCCGCGCTTGCGCAACCGCGACCGTCGGGTCAAGCCATCGACCGCGCCTTCCCGTGCGTTTCTATGTCTCGATCGAGACATGGAAACGCATCCGGCCGGATGCACGGGATTGGTTTGCTTGCGGGTCGTGAAGCGGGAGCGCGACTGGCTCCGCGCCGGGCACGCACCGCGGACTACGATCTTGAGCGGGCCCGGATCTCCGCCTTCCGCCAGTCGCCAAATCGCAGCGACTCGCGAAGATAATGCGCGCGCCGCTCGGCCGCATCCTCCCCGGTCACCCGCAGCGCCGCCTGATAAAACAAGTCGCAGACCACGGCATCCGGCGCCGCCACAAATTGCCGCCGCTCGGCCAACTGATAGTCGATCGCGCGAACGATTTCCTCCGCCTCGCGCTGGCCGACATGGGCGCGATCGATGACGCTGTGCGTTTTCAGCCACGCCGGGTCGTCGCGCAGTTTCAGCTTCGCGTGCAGGATCGCCGCGTGCAGCCACTCCGTGCCGGCATGCGACCGCGGATTCCGATCGATCCCGCGCGCAATCCAGAGCGCCGCCTCCTCGAGTTTCCCCACGAGCTCATAAGCCGTGCCGAGATTTGCCGCCGTTTCATAGACACCCGGCCGCGCCGCTTCGAGCGCCACGAGCGTCTCAATCGCATCGGCATGACGCCCGAGCCGAATCAGCGCCACGGCGTAGTCGATCGTATCGGGGAGACCCGCCGCCTTGGCCCGCTGGGCTTCGAATTCGCGCACGTAAGCGACAAAAATCTCCTGCTGCTCGGCCGTGGTCGCGGCAACCAGTGGCGGCGCCACCGTGCCCGGGGCATCGACCACTGGTTTCGCGATCTTGGGCTGGATCAGGTTGAGCGCCGGCGTGGCGAACAACGCGTCGAGCTTCAACGGCGGCGGCTTCGGCGCGTCGATCTTCAGCGGCTTCGGCGGATCGAACCGGTGGCCCTGGATGCAGGCAACTGCGGTCGCGGTCGAAAGCAAAACCAGTCCTGCCAGCGGCAATACGGGACGAAGCGATGAAGGGAACACGCGGAGCTTCATGACACAGGGACAACGCGCGCGTGCCGGAAAAATTAGCGGCAATCAAAGGTGAGCCACAACCGGCGCGCGCATCGTCGGTGCGAACGGCTGCACCGGCGCCGAGGAGCCAGCGCTTCCGCCGGCCGTTGGCGCAACCGATCCGGATAGGATCGCTCCCGCGCATTGCCACGCCTCCACGCGAGGCCAAACTACCGTCCCATGTCCGCCGCCCTTGAGCTGGATCGCACGAATCCCCTCGCCCGTTTCCGTGCCGAATTTTTTCTGCCCCGGGACCAAATCTACCTCGACGGCAACTCGCTCGGACTGCTCTCGCGCCGGGCGGAGGCCGCGCTGCTCCGTGCCCTCGAGCAATGGCGGACCCTCGGCATCGACGGCTGGACGGAAGCGAGCCCGCCGTGGCTCACCCTCGCCGAGACCGCGGCCGCCCAACTCGCGCCGCTGGTCGGTGCCACGGCGGACGAAATCTGTGTCACCGGCCAAACCACCGCCAACCTCCACCAACTGCTCGCTACGTTGTATGAGCCAGGTCACGCGACGCGCCGCGTGATCGTGGGCGATGCACTGAACTTCGCCTCCGACATCTACGCGCTCCAGAGCCATCTCCGCCTCCGCGGGCTCGATCCCGCGACACACCTCCGGCTCATCCCATCGCGCGATGGCCGGATCCTGCGGCTCGACGACATCCTCGCCGCCTTCACCAGCGACGTGCAGCTCGCCGTGCTGCCCGCGGTGATTTTCACAAGCGGCCAGCTCCTCGATGTCGCCACGCTCACGCGCAAAGCGCACGAGCGCGGCATCGTCATCGGCTGGGATCTCTCGCACAGTGTGGGCGCCGGGCCGCACGCGCTCGATCGCGACGGCGTGGATTTCGCGTTCTGGTGCAATTACAAGTGGCTCAATGCCGGGCCCGGCGCCGCGGGCGGCCTGTATCTGAATCGTCAACACGCCCGCCGCGCACCCGGTCTCGCCGGCTGGTGGGGCGTGCGACCCGCCCGGCGTTTCGCGATGGCACCGAAGCACGAACCGGCCGCGGGCGCCTCCGCGCTCCACATCGGCACGCCCGCGATCTTCGCCATCGCTCCGCTGCTGGGATCGCTGGAGCTGATCGCGGAAGCCGGGGGCGTGGCGGCGCTGCGGGCGCAGTCGCTGGCGCTGACGGACTTTCTCATCGCGCAGATCGACGCGGAACTCACCCCCCTCGGCTTCTCGATCGTCACGCCGCGCGCCGCCCCCGGTCGCGGCGGTCACGTGGCGATCGCGCATCCGGAAGCGTGGCGGATGTGCCAGGCGTTGAAGGCGGCCGCGGTGGTGCCCGATTTCCGCGAGCCCGACATCATCCGCCTCGCCCCCTCCCCGCTCTACACGAGCTTCGCTGAGTGCGAAGCCGCCATTGCACAGTTGAGGCAGATTGTCACTGCGCACGCGTTCGCGACATTCTCGATCAACCCCAAATTGGTTCCTTAAGCTCAGCTTCGAACGAGTCGCTCTCTAATCCTGTTAATCCTGTCCAAACTCACCCGTCGAACCGACGCTCGCGCGACCCAGGATAGGTTCGTTTTTCGAGCGCTTTGGTTTTGGACAGGATCAACAGGATTTACAGGATTCAATCATGCGCGACGCTCACGAGATAACCGAGGCGGTGATTGGCGCGGCGATGAAAGTGCACCGCGCACTCGGAGCCGGGTTTCTCGAATCCGTTTACCGCAACGCTCTCGCACTCGAACTCCGGCACGTCGGCTTGGCCGTCGAGCTGGAATGGCCCCTCCCGGTCCACTATGAGCGCACGATTGTCGGCGAGTTTTCCGCCGATATGCTGGTCGAAAAATCGATCATCATCGAATTAAAGGCGCTGCAGAATCTCGTCCCCGCCCATGAGGTGCAGACTGTAAACCACCTCGCCGCCACCACTCTCGAAGTCGGCCTTCTCATCAACTTCGGGGCGCCCAGCCTCCAGTTCAAACGCCTGCTCCGCCAGCGCATCCTCAATCCTGCAAATCCTGTTGATCCTGTCCGAAACTCCGTCCCTTCCGCTCGCCCTCACCTGATCGACATCACTCACCCACTCTCGGGCGCCACCGCCCCGTGGCCGGGCGACACTCGGTTCCAATTCTCGTTCGTCTCGCGCCTGCGCGACGGCGCATCGTGCAATGTCGGCAAGTTTACCAGCGGCATCCACAGCGGCACGCACCTGGACGCGCCGTATCACTACAACGAGTCCGGTCTCACCATCGACCACGTCGATCTCGATCTCCTGATCGGCCCCGCCCGCGTCGTCCTCGCGCAGAACTGTTCCGTCATTACCCGCGAAATCTTCGCCGGCCTCGATGCCCACGCGACGCCGCGGGTCCTCGTGCGCACGAACCACTGCGATGACAAAACGCAGTTTCCAGCCGACATCCCGACGCTCGCCGACGACGTCCCCGCGTGGCTCGGCGCCCAAGGCGTGAAGCTCATCGGACTCGATCTCCCGTCGGTCGACCAAATCACCGAACCCAGCATGCGGATCCACCACCTGCTCGACGCGGCGAACATTCTCATCCTCGAAAGCCTCGACCTCCGTCGCGCCGAACCCGGCGTCTACGACCTCATCGCGCTTCCGCTGAAAATCGCCGGCGCCGAAGGCTCACCGGTGCGGGCCGTTCTGCGCCACTGAAACGAGAAGCCGATCCCATCGAGCGCTCCGCCACGCGGCCACGAATTGCGCCAGGTGCCGGCGCGCCACACGAAATCGCTCCGGCCGGCGCCGTGACGCCATTTTCGTTCCGGGTTCGTCCTTTGCGTCCAGCCACGGCGCCAGCGCCTCGCGGCAGCGTTCCCATTCAGTGCGGGCGCCGCGTTCGTCGCCCCCCTGTGCCGCTTGCATCAAATCGACACACGCCGCACTCAGCGTTTCGTCTCTCACCACAAGGGCACTGTTGTGCACATAGTGCGCCGCGCGCACCAGGCCCGGCCAATCCCGTTTTTTCCACTCGGACTCGAGCAACGCAGCGTGCGCACGCGACTCGGTGCGAAACTGAGCGATCAGCGCCGCCCGAAGACCCGCTTCCCCCGTTTCCGCTTGCAGATGAGCGGGCAGCCCAAGCGCCGCAGCGAGCTCACCGATCCCCACCGGTTTTGCGAGAAACGCGTCCATGCCTGCCGCCAGCGCTCGCGCGCGTTCCGTCGGTCCGGCGTGCGCACTCGCTCCCACAATGCGCAACGTCGGGCCAAACCGGGCGCGCAACCGGCGCGCCACCTCGACCCCGTCGAGTCGCGGCATCGACAAATCCAATACCACCGCTGTGAAGCCGCCTTCCCCAGCACGCGCGAGCACTTGCTCACCATCCGCCACCCCTTCGCAGCGGGCGCCAAGTTCGCCGAGACCGGCGGTGAAGAGTTCGCGCACCAGCGCGTTGTCGTCCGCCACCAGGATACGCCGACCTCGCAACGAAATGATCGGGCCCGGCCCCGGAACGGCCGCGGGCGGAGGCGGACACGCCGGCGCCGAGAACCGCGCAAAAAAAGTCGTGCCCCGCTGCCCGTCGCTGGCGACGGCCAAGCCGCCTCCCAAACGCATGCACAGCCGGGCCGAAAGTGCGAGGCCCAGTCCCGCGCCCTCCGCGGCAACCGTGCGTTCGGCCCGGGCATACGGCTGGAAAATCCGCTCCTGTTCCGTCCGCGCGATGCCGGGCCCGGTGTCCGTCACGCGCAACTCGATGAGGCCATCACTCGCCGCGTTCAGAGACACTGAAATCCGACCGGCCTCCGTGAACTTGATCGCATTACCCACCAAATTCAAAAGAACCTGCCGCACGCGGTCGCCGTCGATGTGCACCCACTGCGGCACTGCCGCGGAGAGGCCGCACTCCAACGCGAGTTCCTTGGCGGCGGCGGCCGGACGGAAACTCTCCACCGTCTGCGAGACCAAGGCCGGCAGATCCACCGCCCGCGGCACCAGCCGAAACGCCTCGCCACCGCTGATGTGCCAGTCGAGCAGATCATTCACCAGCCGCAGCATGAGCGCGCCATGCTCGCTGATCGTCGCCAGGCGCGCTCGCGCCGCCTCATCCGCCGTATCGCGGAGGAGAAGCTCGCCCTGGCCGAGGATCGTTTGCAGCGGCGTCCGCAATTCGTGACAAATATGGGCGAGAAAGCCCTCGCCGGAGAGGTCGGCGGGCGAAGCGGGCGGGAGGGAAACGGGCGTCATGGCGGAGGTCGGTTCGCTCCCGGAACGCTGCCCGCCGGCGGAATCTTTCAGCCCTGGCTCACTTTCCGCTCCATTCGGAGGCAAGATTTCTGCAAGATCCGCTCCGCCTCCATCGTTTCGGGTGGCATGTTCATGTCTATCGAACCCGCTGAACCGCATTCCCTGCTCCCCACCCGCGCGTCGCTGCTTGGCCGCATCGTCAATCCGAACGATACGGCGAGCTGGATGGAGTTCTACGCCCTCTACAAGAACCTGGTCTTCGGTTTCGCCAGCCGCTCCGGGCTGTCGCGCGCGGATGCCGAGGAGGTCACGCAGGATGTTTTCAACCGCGTCTCGCAGACAATCCACGAGTTCGATTCCAATCCGCAACGCGGCACGTTTCGCGGCTGGCTCCGCAATCTCACCCGCTGGCGCGTGCTGGACAAGCTGCGCGAACGCCAGCGGCTCGACCGCCTGCGCGCGCCGCAAAGCGCCGCAACCGATGGCGATCACACCGCGACGATCGAGCGGGTGCCGGACGTATCGGAAAACACGAATACGGATCAGCTCTGGGACGAAGAATGGGAGCGCCGGGTCATGGAGGCCGCGCTCGTCCGCATTCGCGGGCGCGTCGACGGCCGGCATTTCCAGGTTTTCGAGCTGCTCGCCTGCCAGGGGAAATCCGTGCCGGAGATCGCCCGCCAGCTCGAGATGAACCGCGCGACGGTTTACGTGATCCACCACCGACTGAAGAAGCAGTTGATCGCGGAAGTGGCGAAATTGCGGCTCGAGCTGGACTGAGCGCTTGGCGCGTCCGGTGCGTCCGGTGTGTTTTCGCATCGACGCCTGGCGCGGGCTTTGCATCGCTGAGGCGAATTGATGCGGGAAGATATTCCGGCACCGCCCCACGTCCCCGACTACGAGTTGCTGCGCCCGATCGGGCGAGGCAGCTACGGCGTGGTCTGGCTGGCGCGCAGTGTGACGGGCCTGTATCGCGCGGTGAAGATCGTGTGGCGCGCGAGCTTCGAGGACCCGCAGCCCTACGAGCGGGAATTCCGCGGCATCAAGGAATTTGCCGCCATCTCGCTCGTCGCCCCGCGGCAACTCGCGTTGCTGCACGTGGGCCGCAACGACGCCGATGGTTTCTTCTACTACGTGATGGAGCTGGCGGACGACGTGGGGTCGGGCCGCGAGATCGACCCCGACCGCTACATCCCGAACACGCTGAAGGAAGTCCGCGCCCGACGCTCCCGGTTGCCGGCGGGTGAGACCCTCACTCTCGCGGTGGAACTGGCGGAAGGCCTCGCGGAGCTGCACCAGCGCGGCCTCGTGCATCGCGACATCAAGCCCTCGAACATCATCCTCGTGGGTGGCGCGCCGAAGCTCGCCGACCTCGGGCTCGTCGCCTCGACGCGCAACACGGATCACACGCTCACGCGCGTCGGCAACCCCGGCTACATGCCGCCGGATTTTCCCGGCGATCCGTCGGCCGATGTCTACGGCCTCGCGAAGGTGCTCTACGAACTGGCGACCGGCCGCGAACGCGACGATTTTCCGGCCTTGCCCGACCTCGCGGCGTTCACGGACCGCAAGGAACTGCTCGAACTGAACGAAATCCTGCTCCGCGCGTGCGCGCCGGATCCGGCGCGCCGCTATGCGGAGGCCCGGGCGATCCTCGACGATCTGCGCCTGCTACAGGCGGGGAAATCCGTGCGGCGCCTGCGCGCGGCGGAGCGGCATCTCTCGCGCGCGCTGCGGACAGCGGCGCTGCTGGCGATCGTCGCGACGGTGGCCGGCGCCGGTGCCTGGGTGGCGACGCGCGAAGCGAAAAAGGAGATGGCCCTGCGCGCGCAAGCCGAGGCGGAGCGCGACGCCCTGGCGCGACGGCGGACGTATTCGGGGAATCTCGCGAGTGCGCAGTCAGCCCTCGCGCAGGGCGATCTCGCGCGGGCGCGACGTTTGTTGCAGGACTTGGAACCCAAACCCGGCGAGACGGATCTGCGTGGCTTCGAGTGGCGGGCACTCTGGCATGCCGCGAAAAGCGATCCGCATCGGGTTTGGCGTGCTTCCGGCCCTGAAATCACGCGCCTGGCGCTCTCGCCGGACGAACGACTACTCGCGGTTCATGACCGGAGCAGCACGGTAACGATCTACGAGATCGCGAGCCAACTGATCGCACTTCAGATCCCAGAAGTGGCGAAACTGGTCGGATTCACGGCGGACGGGAAGTGGGTCGTTGGGTCCGACAAATCGTCGCGCTCCATGCGCTGGACGCTCCGTGATGGCACCGCGGATACCCCATCCGCCGCCGCGATCGGGCTGCCGATTGCGATGGTCGGCCCCTCCCAAGTCGTCGCACTTGCCGCCGAGCCGCAGCGTCTGCGGGTCTGGGATTTTTCCACTCAGCGCGAGACGCCTGGGATCGAGCTGAACATGGACGCAACACCGACCCCTTGGGGTGGCTTCATCGCTTCGGCCAGCCCGGACGGGCAGACCCTCGTGCGGGCCTGGGTGCGCGGCACCGGCAGTGAGGCCCAATTTCGCCTCAGCTACATTCGCTGCGGCGCAACCGCGGAGGTTCACCATCGCGACTTCGCCGCCTTGCGACCAGGCGCCGTTGGCACGGACGTGTCCGGCGGTTGGGCCTTTTTCGCCGCTCCCGACGAGAACTCGGCTCCCGAATTCTGGCGTTGCGACAGCCAAGGTTGGCGGCGCACCAACGAGCGCCTTGCCAAAGGGCACCACCCGGGTGGTGGATTTTCCGGAGGAAGCTGGACGCCACCGTGTTGCCCTGCGGGGACGGGAGTTGGTCTGGTTCTCCGCGGAGGGGGAGGCGCCCGCGCGCCGGAAGGCACGCGGACATTCCGCTGTGCTCTCCGATGCGGCGGTGTCGCCGATGCAGGGGGTGATTTTCTCCTCTGCATCCGACGGCTCCCTCTTCGCGTGGCCGCTGGAGGAACCGGCGCCAAAGTCGATTCAGGGCTGGAATCCCAATGCCGGCTCGACCAACGCCGTCTTCTCGCCGGATAGCAGGAGCATCTGGGTCCCAAAAGACGGCGTTACCTGTGAATTGATCGAACTGGCGACCGGCCGGCCAATCGGGCGGGTGTCGGACATGCGCTACCCGCTCGCCCTTACACCGAAGGGTTTGCTTGGCATCGGTTCACGCCACGGACTCATCCGAGTCGATCCGGCAACCGGACAGGTCTTGGAGAGGATTCCCCTGTCGAATGAGTCGGCACGGGTTGCGGCCGTTTCCGCGTCGGGGAACGCCGTCGCGGTCATCGATCACGCCTCAACCCTGTTTGCGCTTCACGCAAGCGGATATCGCCGGTTGGGGGACGGCTACAGATGGTTCTTTGCCGTGCAAATGGACGGGGCCGGCGAACGACTCTGGACAATAAATTCCACGCAAAGGACGTTGGTCTGTCTCACTTGGCCGGACGGAATGGTGCGCTGGCAGGCAACGCTCGCGGCGCTACCGCCAAACCTCCTCCTGCTACGGGACCGCTCTCAGGTGGCCGTGGCACTCGAGAACGGAATGATCGAGTTCCGTGATTCGGATTCAGGCAAGATGCGCCGGCAGGTTCACTCCGGGAGTGTCTCTCCTCAGGCGATGGCGCTCAGCCCGGATGGAAGCCGCTTTGTCGTCAGCGGCACTGCCGGAGAAATCCACTGCTTCGATGCCACCACTTGGGAGGCAGTGCACACCTTGAGTCTCGGCATCCCAGCAGCCCTGCACTGGCTGGCGTTTTCACCCGACGGCAAGATTCTCGCGGGAACGACGAAGTCGGGCGTCCTCCATTTAATGCGGACGGAATGACGACCTAGTCTGGCGGGTCCTTGGGCGGGTTGTTGTCGTGTCCGCCCGACGGCGGATCGATCGTCCAAAGAGTCAGGCCACACCTGGGCTGGTTGGATTCGCGCACTTCAAACGTGACTGTATCAGCACCGCTGATCCGAGCGAACAACACTCCGTTCGGTATTGGCATGGGATGAGGAACACCCGTCGTCCGACCCGCCGGGGTTAGCGTCGTGGGCTTCACGTTGCCAGTGCCGTCAACAATCTGAACCGTGCCAGCAGGCGCGCCTCCTTTCGTTGGCGTAATGCGGGCGAGCACCGTCGACCACTCCACTCGCTGCAATCCCAAAGTGAGCAAGCTATAGTCTTTGCTCTTGCCGGGGTTCAGACCCGTAAGCGTAACGACGTATTCACAACGCTTGCCTATCGTGTTTCCGGTCCCGGGTGTGACTTCCCAAGCGACGCGAATCGTGGTTTTCCCGTCCGATTCCGTGAGATCGTAGATCGTTTGAACTCGATCGAAGGTGAGGTGCTCGTGGGCCATGGAGTAATGCGATTGAGGGTTCGACTCTTAGAGGAGGGCAAATTTGCAGGCGAAGCATTTCTTCGGAGATTTGAGCTGGTCCCGCGCGCCCATGCGTCTCGCGCGACCGTTGCGCCGGGGTATAAGTTTCTTTCGCGGCTCGACGAGATATATCCGCCGATTCTGCGCCACAAAGAAACACGCCATATGCGGGCCGGCCTCCCATTCGAAATTTCCCGACATGACCCCGAAGGCAAAACCGCAATTCAGGTTTTTCCCCAGATTTCGATAAGCATAGAGGCTGAACTCCCCCTTCACTCCAAAGGCAAAATCATCGCAGTCGAAACCCTCGCTCGTATAGTCCATGCGCCCGACGCGGCTCGATTCCAGGATGTTTTTCACTTCGTAGACCGTCGGGAGGTAGAACTGCACGTCGAGGGCGAAGATCGTCTCCTTGGTCAGATTTCGATTGGAAAATTTCTTGTAGAGCAGGTCCTTGATCTCTGTGCCATCGGCGACCTTTCCGGTCGCGGGATATCTGGTCCGAGGACGGTAGCCCAACGGCGCCGAAACGAACTTCTTCTCGGCATCGTCCGCATGTGGACCGATCAAAAATTCTTCAGAAGAGATAATCACGATGTGGCGGCGCTCTTTCGTCGAAGCGTTTCGAGTTCAGGATGCTTCAGCGTGCCGGGCAATAGAGATCATACTGAAGCACGTCATTCGCGTCATTAGTGATCAAACGGCGCCAACAGGTCGGATCTTTCCGCGCAATTGCCCTAAATCAGATTTCGTGCCCTTAATCGCGTCCCAAGCTTGGCCGGGCATTTGTGGAAAGCGCCTTCCAGCCTTTCTCCAGCCTCTTTCTCTCATCCACGCGCAGTCCGGTTCGTGGCCCCTGGCTCCGCAGCTGATACGAGCGGCCATCGCGCGCCATGACCGGAGATTCCGCCGCGCCGGGCCACTTGCCGCCCTCAGTCCCGACGGCCCCGCGCCCGCGCGCGTGGCCGCATGTCGGGCGCAACGCCACCGAGCTGTTAATTGCCCACGTCGTGGCTCGGGTCGACGATGTCGAATCGACCGCGAGGCCGATTCACACGGTGATTTCCACGCTCCCGGCCTCGAGCCTGCGCCCTCGCTCAGGCGACGCAGCAGCCAAAGCCAGCGCGCGGCAAAAAAACGCCACAGCGCGACGGAGCACCGGTGGCGGACTCGCCGATCCGGGCGTTGCCCCGATCAGCCGGGAAAGGCGTCTCGGCCAATGCATGACACTCTACGCCATGAAACCCAGATTCGGCATTGCGAAGCGGCCGATGTTCGGGAGCACGGTCGGGAGATTGCTCGCGCTGACGCCGAACCAGGTCGCGAGCGTCGCGCTTTATTCGTCGACACTCGTCGTGGAAATCCAGCGCCCGCGGCCGGTGTCGTCGTCCGAGTTAACCACCAAGCTCGGCATCCGGCCGTAGATGTCGCCGCCTTCACCGCGCCGCCCATCACCATCTGGAGATTACCCCAGCCGTAATCGGTGCCGCCGGCGTTGGGAATGAGCGTCCGGCCGAAGTCGGAGACAGTGAACGTCGTCACTTGGTTCGCGACGCCGAGTTCCACCGTGACGTCGTAGAAGGATTTCATTGCGGCACTCAACTCTGCCACCAACGGTCCCCAGGTTTCCGCTTGAGCGCCGTGAAGATCCCAGCCCCCGAGTTGGACGAAGAAGATCTGGCGCTTAAGCCCGAGCGCCTGGGAAACCGAAATCAGCTTCGCCACCATCGCCAGGCGCGCAGCGGTCTGGGAGCCGGGGAAACTCGTGCGCAGCGTCGGAGCGGTGCGCAGCACATTGCCGAGGTATTCGCCATCCGCCATCGCGTCCGCGGTGATCGAGCCGAAGGCGGCCGCGAGCGCATTCGCTTGCGGTGCCGCCATGAGGCTCCTTATGCCGTTCGAGCGCGCGGTGAATACGCCGGGGATGTTCGACGGGCCCATCGTGTAGGGTAGAGTCGCAGCGCCCCCGGTGCCGATCGCATACGAGGTGATGCTTTTTCCGCGTTGAGATGAATTCGCGCCGTTCAACGAAATCGACATCGAGACTTGGTTGTTGGAATTCATCGCGTCGACGATGTCCGCGAGTCGTCCGCTCCAACCGGTCTCGAACGGTTTGTCGGGCACGCTGCTCTGCCACTGCTGCAACTGATCGCTGTGTGAGAAGAGCTGCGGCGGCAGATTCTTGCCGGCCTTGTAATCGAGGAGCGTGGTCGGACGCACGAGCATGCCGACATTTGCAAGCAGCGCGACCTTCCCTTGGCCGAAAAGGCTGTGCAGCCCCGACATCTCAGGGTGAATGCCGTAGCTGCGACCGTCCGAATATCGGACGGGCGCCACCGGCAACAGACCGGATTGTGCGATCGCAAGATCGCCGCGGGTGCTGGCATAGGCCGCGTAGCTCGCGGCATCGGTGGGAATCAACATGCTCGTGCCGTCGCTGCCACCTTGGAGAAAAAGGCACACGAGTGCCTTGTAGTCATTCGACACGGCGGCGGCTCGACTTGGAGTGCCGAGCGAATCGGCCGCGATGGCTCCCATGACGCGCAGCTGGCCCAACGCCGAGAGAATCCCGGTGGAGCCGACGGCGGCGCAACAGGCCTGTCCGAGAAAACGACGACGCGAGAGATCGCAGGGAGATGATCTCATTGGGCGTCAGCGTTGGAATGCTCCGTCCGGCGATGTGACCACAAACTGGATCGCCGATTGCACCCGCTCAAGGTCGGTGCTGGCGGCCGGGTGCTCATTGAGGGCGTTGATTACAAGGGTGCGCGTGCCCGTGGTCATTTGGTTGGCGCAGAAAAGAAGGTCGAGCTGATCGACGAGCGCGGTGGGATGTCGCGCGTTCGGGAGAAACGCCAAGTAATCCGGCACGATGCAGGGCGAAGGGCCGGTGCTGGGCTGCGGCAATTCCGCCCCAATTCGATACAGCGCGCGGGCGAGGAAAGTGGGCATTTGGATCGCGTAGTTGGAGTCGGTGAGTTCGAGTTCGGGAGCGACCAGTCCCGCCGCCGCCATTGCGCCCGGAGGGGAATAACTGGGTGAGAAGAAATTGAACACGGTAGCCGACATCATCGGCTTCTGACCGACGCCGTATTCTGCTCCGGTAAAAACGCCCCCCGTCGGATAGCAGGAGAGCTGTGGCGATGGCCGGGGGTAATGCCGGGGACGAGGATGTTGTCGCCGGTGCCCACGTGCGCGCGGGTCGAGAGATTCACGAGGCGGGTCGCCCCCGCGGAGACTTCATAGACCTCGACCAGTGTCACGCCGGCATTGGCGCCGACGCCTGTGACCTGCGCGGTATAACTCCCCGGCGCGAGTTCGGCGACGAGCGCGGCATCGCGGGAATCGGCGCCCAGCGCAAACGCACCGACGGCAGAAAACGCCGCGGCGTCGAGCGTCCGCCAATTGTCGTTCTCGGCGATGTGGTTCGAGCCGGAGAAGAGCTCGAGTCTTGGGTCAGCGAGGGCACCGCCGACGCCGAACGCCGCCAACGTGGGACCGACGGCTCGGATCAGCACTGTCTTGTTGCCGCCCGGCCCCACGGTGAAGCCGGCGATGAGCGCGTCGCCGCCGCCGCCCTGGGCGCGGATGGCGAGATTGGAGAGACGGGTTTCCTGCGCGGGCACGTGCCCCGCGACCAGCGCAAGGAACAACAGGGTGGAGGAGCGGAAAAGCGTCATGAACGGTAATCGGGAATGCCGGGAGAAGCCGCCGGCTGACCTTGATGCGGAATTTCCGACGCAACTGGCTCAAATATTTTCGATACCGATCTCGGCCCTGGACCCTCTGCTTTCAACCGCACGGTTCCGCTTACGGTCGCGGCGCAGACAGGGACTCCGCGTGCTTGCGGTTCCATTCAGCCGCGCGCTCCGACCGGCCCCACGGGGTGTAAAATTGGGCCACCGGCGACATCGGCTGCGCGAGCTCCGAAAGGACATTCGGCGGCATGCGCTCGCGCCGCTCGCGCAGGCCGTCGCAACCGGAGATCAGCAGCGGCTCCGCTTCGGCAAACCGCCCCTGCCGGCTCAACGCGCTGCCGATTAGCAGGCGAAAGGCGAAGGCGTGCCAGTCCTCCGGGCGCGATTTTTCCCAGCGCAGAAGATGCTCGCGGGCGAGCGCCTCGGACTGGGCAAAGCGCCCGCTCCGATTCAGCGCGCCCACGGTGTGCGTGACGAACACGCCCGCTTCCTGCGCCACGGTAAGCTGGCCGCACCGGTCGATCACCTGCTGCCATAACGCCGCGGCCTCCCCCGTGCGTCCGGCCGGCACGAGGATGCGATCGAGCCCCGTGATCGCCTGGTCGATCCGCGGATCGGCAATCTCCAGGCCCTTGGCGAACGCTTCCCGAAACGCGGCTTCCGCCTCCGACGATCGCTCCCACGCCGCCAGCGTGCGACCGAGACGGCGCAATCCACCGACGTGTTCCGCCTTGTCCTGCGGTAAGACCCGGCGGACGATGGCCAGCGCCTCTCTGGCATAAACCTCGGCCTCGGCGTGCCGGTCTTGGGCTGCGGGGAATTCGTAGAGATTGGCCAGCGAGACGATCACGAACCGGGCGAAGGTCGGGTTGTCCGGATCGCGCGCGAGGTCCGCGCGGCGGATTCGCAGCGACTCTTCGTAGGCCGCTTTTGCCTCGTCGAGCCGCGCGCTGTCCCGCAGGAAAATCCCGAGCTTGTGCAGGGTATCGGCCGTCGCGAGGTTGTCGCGATCGAGGTATTTCCGCTCGATGGCCAGTGCCTCCTGCAGTTCCGCCTCGAAACGCGCGATTACCTGCCACGTGTCCATGCCAAGCTTCACGATCTTCAGCGCCACGTCGCGTCGCACCGGTTCCCGCTGTTCGGCCCGGAACACCACGCCGCAGCCGCCTTCGCCGATTTTTTCGAGCAGTTGGTGGCGGCCGATGTACGCCCCCGGCGAAGCATCGGCGAACGACAACGCCACCTCCTGCCGCGCCGCCGCCGCCAGCTCGAGCGCGGGCGGGACGTCGATCGTGGTCACGGCTCGCTCGTGCTCCCGGAGCAAGGCCTCGATCCGTCCGCGCAACGTTGCTTCGTTGCCGCACGCCTGCGCCACAAACGCCCCGCGCTGCGACGCCGGCAGCGCGAGAGCCGCGTCGAAAATCCGCTCTTCGCGTTGATAGTGTTCGTCCATCGGTTGGCGCGCACGCGCCAGCTCTTCATACGGATTTTCCGTCTGCATTGGCTCACTCGTTTCTCCGGTCGGCAGGCGTCGCGTCATCCGCGGCTCAGTCCGGACGATGCATTTCGCGGGCGAGCCAGGCGCGGGCAAACGCCCACGCGCGTTTCGCCGTCGCCGGCGAGATGCCCATCGCCGCCGCCGCTTCCTCGATCGTGAGGCCGACAAAATAACGCAGCTTGACCAGCTCCGCTTTCGCGGGATCGAGCGCCGCCAGCTGCTCCAGCGCCTCGCTCACCGCGGCCACGCGATCGTCGGCACTCGCGGCCGCCGTGATATCGAGCGCGCCAGGATCGACCCGCTCCAGCGCACCGCCGTGCCGGACGGCGCTACGCCGCCGCGAGCGATCGATCAGGATTTGCCTCATCGACTCGGCGGCCGCCCCGAAAAAATGCCGGCGATTTTGCCAGTCCGCCTGCTGATCGCCGCCGAGTCGCAACCACGCCTCGTGCATCAGCGCCGTCGGCTGGAGGGGATGGGGGGCCGACTCGTGCGCCATCTTCGCCGCCGCCAGGCGACGAAGCTCATCGGAAACGGGGGGCAGCAGTTCCTCGCTCGCGCGCGATTCCCCTGCTCGGATTTTTTCCAGGATCAACGTGAGCTCTGCCACGACCGGAAGTGCGCCTCACCCCTTCTTCTCCGTCAGCTCATCATACGCCACGCTCAGGTTCAGCCCGAGGCGGTTCGGCAGCGGGGCGTGGAAATCCGGGAAGCCGGCGAGGTTCTCCAACGCCACGATCTTTTCTTTCGGCTCGCCCGCTTTGATCTGTTTCTGCACGTGGTCGAGCACGCCCGACAGGTAATCGCGGAACGTCAGCAGATCGGCACTCTTGCCCGTCACGCCGAACTTCGGGTTGCCGTGGCCGAAGATGTAGATCGCGTCTTGTGGATACGTCTTCGCCACCTTCTCGAGAATTCCGATCCATCCCCGGATGCTCGCCCCGCCCGGCCGATCAATCACCGGATACATCCGGTTGAACATCAGATCGCCCATGTGGATCACGTTCGCCTTTTCCAGGTGCGTGACGATGTCGCCCCGCGTGTGCGCCGCGCCGAAATAGCTCGCCGACACCGTTTCGTCGCCGAGCGCCTTCTTCCACGTGTCGGCGAACGTGGTGTCCGGGGTTGTCGGCGTATCACCCTTCTTGTCCAAGGCCGCGCGGGCGCGCTGCAGCTCGGGCACGTTCACATGGCCCACGATCATTTTAGTCTCGGGCTTGAACACCGCGTTGCCGCCCGTGTGGTCGCCGTGGTGATGGGTGTTGACTACGAGATCCAGCTTGCGACCGGCGCGGCCGGGGAGCCCGTCGAGAAACATCTTCGCCGTGTTCGGAAACTGCGTGTCGATCGCGGCCAACGCGTCCTTGTTGACGAGCCAGCCGATGGTGCCGCCCGACGCCGTGAAGTAGCCGACATCACGACGCAGGGGCTTGAACTCCGGGGTGACCGGCGCAGCGCCGGCTTTCGGAGTCTGGGCGAAGACAGTCGAGCGGGCGAGCAGGCCCGCGGCGGTGAGCATCGAGGAGCGGACGAGGAAATCGCGGCGGTTCATGCCTCAAACCGTTAACCGCCAATGGACGCTAATAAACGCTAATTTGCCGAAATTCATGCTTCATCGGCCCACGGCGCTCCTCCGCGGTTTCAACATTTCCGGTAACCTTCCCCCGCCCGCACGGTTTCCCCGGCACACCACCAACCATGTCCCGCTGCCGCCGTGATTGCCGCCCTCGACGAAATTCATGTTCATTCGCGCCCCTCTTTGGTTAATCGCTCACGCGCCCCGACCTCCGTGGACTCCGCGACCGAACAACGCCCCGATCACGCCCTGATGCTCGCCGTCCGCGACGGCGAGCTCGATGCCCTCGGCGAGCTTTTTGAGCGCCACCATGGCCCGCTCTTCGGCTTTCTTTTCAAGCTGACCGCCAACCGGCCGGCGGCCGAAGACATCGCCCAGACCGTTTTCCAACGGATGCTGAAATACCGTCACACCTACCGCGACGACGGCAGCTTCACCGCCTGGATGTATCACCTCGCGCGTCGCTGCGCCTCGGATCATTTCCGCAAAGCCAACGCCGCACCGCACGCCACCGACCCCGTCGATCTCCACGAGCACGCGGACGACGCGCCACACGCCGCGCACACCGCGACGACGCGCGACGATCATGCGCTGCTCCGCACGGCGCTTGCACGGCTTGATCACGATGACCGCGAGGTGCTGCTCCTCGCGCGTTTCCAGGAACTTTCGTTCGCCGAAATCTCCGGGATTCTCGAATGCTCCGTCGGCGCCGCCAAAGTCCGCGCCCACCGCGCGCTTGCCGAGCTGCGCGCCATCTATTTCCGGCTGTCGAAACAAGCAGCGAGTAGCGAGTAGCGAGCATCACGCCGTCGTTGCCTTTCCCTACTCACTACTCGCTACCCGCTACTCACTACTATCTCCCCGTCATGAACTGCCAACGCGCCCGCGACGTTTTCCCCGAGCTGCTCGACAGCCGCACCGCCGCCACCGCCCTCCTCGAGGCCCGCACCCACCTCGCCAATTGTCCCGATTGCCAGCGCGAGTTTGCCACTCTCTCTCAAACCGCCGCCGCGCTCGACGCCATGCCCACCCCGCACCCCTCGCCGCGCCTGCGCCAGAATTTCTACGCGATGCTCGAAGAGGAGAAGCACTCCGCCGCCAGCGTCCGCGTCGTCGCCGCCCGCGAGGAGCGCGCCCGCCGCGCCTCACTCTGGCGCTGGGTGCTCTCGCCCCTCGTCGCGTGCGCGTTGCTGCTGCTCGGCTTCCTCCTCGGCAAACGCGCCGTGCCCGCCGCTTCGTCGATGGCCCCGGGCGACGACACCACCAAACGCGAGCTCGTCGCGCTTCGCGAACAGATGGCGCAGCAGACCGCGCAGCTCAACAAGATGACCCAACTCGTCGGCTACTCCATTCTACAGCAGCAACAGAACCCGGCCAATGAGCGCCTGCAGGACGTGCTCCTCGCGGCCAAGGCCGAGACGCCGAGCGAGAAGGTCATCGATGATCTTATCCAAGCTCTGACGCTCGATCCCAGCGCCAACGTCCGCCTCCGCGCCATCGAGGCGCTCTATGCCCATGTGGAGCGCGATGTCGTCCGCGCCGGCGTCATCGCCGCCCTGCCCCGCGAGCAGAACCCGCTCGTGCAACTCGAGCTCATCGACTTCGTCGCGACCGCGCAGGACCACAACGCCACACCCGTGCTCGAGAAGATCGCGGCGGATGAAGCGACCAACGTCACCGTGCGCGATGCCGCCAAGCTCGCCCTCGCCCAGCTCTGAACCTTTCCACAACGACCCCGCGAATCGCCGCCCCAGGGCGGAGCGCGTTGCCCCCAACGCGCTTTCAGGATTCGCACCGTAGCCCAGGCGCGTTGGGGACAACGCGCTCCACCTCGAGCTCAAACAATCCCATCTTCATGAAACCACGCCTGTATCCATCATTCTTACTCGCCGGCCTTCTGGCGTTTTCCTTCGCCTCCGCCGGTGCCGCCGAGGAACCCGGCATCATCAAGTTCTCCGATCCCGGCAAGCCCGGCACCGTCAAGATCAGTCTTGGCCGCGGCGAGTTGCAGGTGACCGGCGCCGACACCCAGGAAGTCACCGTCAAATCCGAGGCCAAGGCCGCCACCAGCAAGCCGCGCAAGGACGGCCTCCGCGTGCTCTCGGCCGCATCGAGCTATGCGCTCAAGGAGAAGGACAACGTCGTGACCCTCGATGCCGCCGCGCACGACGGGGGCCAGGGCAGCGGCGATTTCAAACTCACTGTCCCGCGCAACACCAACATCGTCATCCAGAACGCGTGGGGCGGCGATATCGCCATCACCGGCCTCTCCGGCGATCTCGAGATCAACTGCATGCACGGTGAAATCAAACTCGACGGCGTAGCCGGCGGTGCCGTGGTCAGCACCATGAACGGCGAAATCCGCGCCAACATCCGCGAGTTGCGCGAAGGGAAGCCGCTCTCGTTCACGTCGATGAACGGCGAGGTCGTGTTGCGCGTGCCTGCCGACGCCAAGGCCAACGTCCGCCTCCGCACCCAAAACGGTTCCGTGCTCACCGATTTCGAGGAGTCCGCGCTCGTGACGAAGACCGAGTCGAGTCCCGGCATGCCGCGCATCTCGAAAGTGTCGACCCTCCGGGGCCGCCAAGTCATCACCACGGAAGTGCAGGATGCCATCCGCGAGGCCGCGCACGCCGGCGCCACCGCGGTGAAGGAGGCACTGGAAGCCGTGAAGGAAGGACTCGAGGCCGCGAAGCTCGACAGCGACCAAGCCCGCCAGGATCTCGACAAGGCCAAGCGCGATCTCGAACGCGCGCAGCGCGAGGTCGAACGCGAACGATCCCGCACCTCGCGCGCCGTGGAAGCGACCCCGGCCGTCCCCGCCGCGCCCAAGCCCGCGGTCGCGCCGATGCCCCCGAAGCTTTCGATTCCCACCATCAGCGGCGGCAAGCTCGTGACCGGCACGCTGAATGGCGGCGGCCCCGAGATCAGCGTCTCCACGATGAACGGCGACGTCGTGCTGCGGAAACAGTGAGGTCGGGCCCGGTTGCCCTTCCCCAAGGATCCGGGTAGCGGAACGGCTTTCCGTTCCTTCGGAGCCGGCGCGGCTCTGCGATCCGGAACGCAACGAACTCCCCCCGCAAGCCCGCCATTTGGCGGGCTTTTCTTTTTCTTCGCGGCGTGCTGTCCTCGCCCTCGTGTCCAGCCACGGTTCCGTCGAACTCAACTACGACGACCCCGCGTTACCACCGCGCCTCTGCCAGAATTGTCAGGCCGCGTTGCGCGGGCCGTATTGCGCGCGCTGCGGCCAGCACGACGTCGATTACCACCATTCCTTCTACCATCTGACGCACGACCTGCTGGAGAATCTGTTTCACTTCGAAGGGAAATTTTTCACAAGCGTCGCGCGACTGCTGGCGCAACCGGGCCAGCTCACGCGCGCATTCAATGCCGGCCGCCGCCAGAGCCAGCTCAACCCGCTTCGTTTCTACATCTTCGTCACCGTGCTGTTTTTCGTCGGCGTGCACGCGTTGAACCACGGGCACCTGTTCGATTTTGATCGGAAGAAGGCCGACCAGCTTTCCGGCGACATCGCCCGCAACGTCAAGACCGCCACCACCAACGCCGGCGGCCTGACCGCGCTGCAAACCGAGCGCGTCGGCGAGTTGATCGGCGAAGAGGCCGCCGCGCGCCGCGGCCGGATCGATTCCGCCGCCATCAAGGAGATCATCGAGCGCGTCCGCCGTGAGACCGTGCTTGCGGCGGCGGATAAGGCGGCCGCCTCCACGACAGCGCCGGACCCAAACGCCCAGACGCGCGCCCCCAACCAGCCCAAGATCCGCATCGATGAGACGGATCGATTCGGTTTCGGCCGCGCCTTGAAAAAGAAACTCGAGGCCGGCGACCTCACGCTTTCGCGCATCTTCGACGAAGTCGAAAGCCGCGTGCCGACGCTGCTCTTTCTGGGCATGCCCGTGTTCGCCCTGATCCTGAAAGTCCTGCACAGGCGGAGCCGCCGTTACTACATCGAGCATCTGATCTTTTCGATTCACCTGCACACGTGGGCGTTCCTCGCGTTCATGGTCGGCAATGGCTATTTCAAGCTGGCCGCACTGGGCGCCGGCTGGTTGACCACGCTCTTCGCCTGGCTGCTGACGGCCTGGATGGTCTGGTATGTGTTTCGAGCCTTTCGCGTCGTCTACGAGCAGCGCCGGCTGAAAACTTTCGTGAAACTGACCTTAGCCTGCGGGAGCTACCTCGTTGCGCTCGTGGGGCTTGCCGGGGCCATCTTCTTCGGGACCGTGGCGCTCCTGGTGATGAACTGACGCACTTTCTCCGCTGATCGGACACGGCGCCAGCGATAGAAGCGACGGGACGCCAGCACAGCGCCGCATCTATTATACGCAGGTCAGCGTATTCCCCTTTTGCGTGAAACCCTCTACTCTGGGTTGGTTCTCACCGTCTGTCCCACTGCCATGCTTCCCGTCGTCATCCTTCTTGTGCTCCTCACCGCCCTCGTGGCCACCGAACCCTCGTCACCCGGCGGAAGCGACGGCAACCAGTAAGGGCCGGTCAGGTTCTTCGGGCCGTCGCGGGTTCATTCGCGATGGGTCCGATACCCCGGAGCTTGCTCCGGCTTGGTTGGGTGTAGGGGGCGCGCCTTGTGCGCGCCCTCGACCGAACGGGCGCGCACAAGCCGCGCCCCTGCAATTTGCCTGGAAATGCCCTAGCAGCCTGTCGGGCTTCGGGTTTGGAAATTCGTTTCCGCCCGCATATTTGGATGGAATCGAATGTTCCGCCTCCGACCTGCTGCTAAGTCAGCGCTGCGCGCTGAAAAAAATCCCCCCAATTGAATTTTTCCGGCACGAAGTGCCGATTTAGCAGCCTGACGGGAACAGAGGGCCGTCCTCTCGCCGAATTCCGGAGTTGA
>Ga0163144_10005893_pt1 | contig 27176 bp, 31 predicted proteins | sample OliLak19BULKMAT1_FD_123175 | JGI IMG/M metagenome (GOLD analysis project Ga0163144, IMG submission 123175) | Freshwater microbial mat bacterial communities from Lake Vanda, McMurdo Dry Valleys, Antarctica - Oligotrophic Lake LV.19.BULKMAT1 | ecosystem: Environmental > Aquatic > Freshwater >...
CAGCAATTATGCATTGGTGCCGGTGAATCAGGTGATTCCGGTGGATGTTTATGTTCCAGGTTGTCCGCCTCGACCGGAGCAACTGATCCATGCGTTGATGATGCTTCAGGAAAAGATCCAAAAAGAGCAGGGGACTTTGATGAAGGCGCTCAACCTCGCCTAAGGCGACATTTTTTCTCAAGTTCATCTTCACCTCTCCGATACGTTAGGTACACGAAGAGACAAAAAGGCATCGAAAGGCATTTGGGTTGAATTGACCTGATTGCTTTGCGGGCTATTCGTATTGCAACGGCAGGTGAACCATGAAAGCTGGAGACGTAGCGCCGATTCTTGCCGTCACTCAGGTGGCGGAGATAAACAATAGCGGATTCAGGGCGGGTCAGGAAGCTGCCGACCGGCGCAGTGTCCTTGCAGCGGTGAAGGAACTGGAACTCCCGGAGTTAAACCGACCCAATCGTGGACTCAACATCGCTTATGACCGCGATACACGGCAGAGTATTGTCCAAATTGTGGACAAGGACAGTGGTGAGGTAGTGCAGCAGATTCCCGGTAAGGATGTTGTGGAGCGCGCGAAGTATTATCGCGAGTTATCGGGATTGTAGAGTGATTCTCTTGCTTGCGGATGTGTGACCGATAAGGTTTTTATATCAAATGACGACATATGTTTCGCCACACGGATATCTGGAAACTGAACAGAACTATCAACAGGAGCGGGTTGAGCAAGCGACACCGCTGGAGCTGACTTGCATACTCTATGAGGGGGCGATTCAGGCAGTGGAGCAGGCCCTGGTCTTCCTCAAGCGGGGAGACATCTTGGCGCGTGGCCGTTCCGTTGCGCGGGCTCAGGGAATCTTGCTTGAGTTGGCCGAAAGTCTGGACCGCAAGAAGGGCGGGGACTTTGCAGCACGGTTGGGGCTGCTGTATGACTACATGCTGTCCAAGTTGGCCGAGGCGCATTCCCAGCAGGTGCCAGAGCCGCTTGTCGAGGTGAGAAAGCTTTTGACAGATATTTATGCGGCCTGGCGTCAGATTTCTCCTGAAGCTTCGGTGATGGGAGAATCGACCGGGATACGGGTGGATGTGGCTGGCTAAGTGCCAGGTTTAAGAGATTTCGCCAGAGTTTTAGCGATTCCGAAGGCGCCTTGTTTGGCCATCGCTTTTGAGATGTGCTGTTCGGCAAAATCCATAATCCCGTCGCTGCCGGCTGAGGATTGGCCGCCGAGCCATGATTCGCCATTCGATTCGCGGGCTGTGCGTAGCAGTGAAGAGGCGAAGAGGGCTTCGAATTCTTCAAGTGCAGCGGAAAGCTCTTTCGCTTTTGGATCCTTGGCTTGATTTATGAGCGTAGTTGCCTGTACGCGTTGGATTGTTGTGGGGGGAGTGAGGGTTGAACTCATAGCACTTCCAATTCTGCTTCGAGGGCACCGGCGCTCTTGAGCGCTTGAAGGATGGCAATTACGTCTCTAGCTGTGGAGCCGATTTGCTTGAGGGCCTGAACGAGTTCGTCGACGCTTGCTCCGGCACCCAGCGAGATTGCTCTTGCCTTGTCTTCTTTCACGCCAACGCCGATTTGGGGAGTTACTACTGTCTTTCCGTTACTGAGTGCTTCTGGTTGGCTGGTGACGAAGGAAGTCGAGATGTCGATTGACAAGGGCCCATGGAGGATCGAAATTGGGCGCAGGTTGACATCCTTCCCCATCAGGATCGTGCCGGTGCGCTCATTAATGACCACTTTGGGGATGTAATCGACTGGAACTGAGAGTTCTTCAATCATGGAGTAGAATTCCACTTGCCTGCTTAGGAACTCTTCGGGAGTTTGGACAGCGATCAGTCCCGGATTGACAGCATTGGCTACCGCGTCCTTGCCAACTGGGCGCGGAAATTTTCGATTGATGGCTGAAGCGATTTTGGCTGCGGTGCTGAAATCTGCCTTTAGGAGTTGTAGCTTGAGTGACTGAGCGGGCGGTTGAGACGGAGCATCCGCTTCGACTATTGCACCGTTGATCACGCGACCAACGGTTGGATGGTTGGTGGTTTGTTGATTGCCACGGCCGCCGGCGACGAAGCCGCCAGTTACGAGAGGGCCTTGGGCGACTGCGAAGACCTTTCCGTTTGCGCCACGGAGTGCTGTTTGAATCAAGATGCCGCCCTGGAGGTTTTGTGCATCACCGATTGCGGCAACGGTGGCGTCGATTTTCGTGCCGTTTTGAGCATAGGCGGGAAGTGTCGCGGTGATCATCACCGCAGCTATGTTGCGGACCAGAAGCGCAGTTGGGTTGACCTGTACGCCCATGCGGTCGAGCATGCTTGCCAGGGTTTGATTGGAGAAAAAGGTCTGCCTCTTGTCGCCGGTCCCATTCAGGCCAACCACTAAACCGTAGCCGAGCAACTGGTTGTCTCTAGCTCCTTCGAGAGAGACCAGATCACGAAGGCGGATTGGCTTTGAGTCCGATGCAGAGAGAACCGAGATGAGCGTGATGAGCAGGGGTAGGAGTTTCATTAGAAGGGTAAGATTCCGAGCATGATTCGATAAAGCAGATTGGGACGGCGGATTGCGTCGGAGACCAGCCCTTTGCCATTGAGCTGGATGCTCATCATGGCAATCCGGTCGCTCCGGACTTGGTTGGAAGTTGAGACGTCGTTCCAGCGGACAATGCCGCGAATCGCGACCTGATGCTTTTCCGAATTCACGCCAACGTCTTTGTTCGCCTGGACCACGAGATCCCCATTGGGAAGCACTTCGACGACGCGGCCGGTGAGGGTGGTGGTCAGGACATTGGACCGGTTGGTGGAGCCGGAGCCATCCAGCTTTGTCGTCCCTCCAAGGGTTGCGAGGTTGGCCAAAGCTCCAACTGGACTTGGTTGGCCGAGGAGCTTCGTGATGCTTGAGTTGGCCGAGGAGGATCTGGACGAAGCCGAGGCGCCTTCACTGGAAGCGTTGAGCCGGTCGGATACGAGAATCGTGATTGTGTCCCCGACTCGTCTCGCGCGCAAGTCGCTTGCAAGGTCGGTGTATCTGCCGTTTTCTGAATATGCGGAGCCCGGAGCTGATTGTCCAGTGGCAGCGAGTGTGTAAATCAAGAGGCAGGTCAAAGTGTGGATGAGTGTCATTGGGTTCGTTTGGCGACTCCGGATTGGATGACTACGGTGCCTGGGGCGAGAACAACGGCGCGGAGAATTCGTTTGCCGTCGAGGGAAGCTACGAGGATTGATTCGCCCAGTCTTGCCTTGCCTCTAGCGGTTGCCTGAAGCTTGATGGTTGTATCGCCTGACTTGCTGAGCAGTTCTACTGAATCGCCTGGAAATATGAGTGGCGCTTGCATCAGATGATTCGTGAGGACCAGCGCGCGTTTGGGCAAGGAACGTCTCAAGACATGTCCGAGTGGAGGAGCGCTAAGTTTGTCCGTTGGAGGAAGGTCGAGCCGGAACGGAAAATCTGCCCATTCGAAGTCCTCTTGCACCAGCGGGCGCGACGCGGGCACGGGCCGGGCAGTCACAAGGCGACGGTGTTGGCGGTTCAGTTTGAAGCGGACTCTTGCGGCAGAATCGAAGCCATCTGACCTGATGCGGCCTCGCCAGAGGTAGTTTTTTGAGATTGAGTCAAAAGCCAGGCCATTCTTTGCGAGGCTGAGTATGCCTGATCCACCCGGCGCCAACTGCGTCTCCAGAATTTCGAGCTCGCCCGGCTTTGGCTGAAAGCCGAACAGGCTATCCAGGGCCTGGTTGAGTTCTGATTGCCAGTCAATCTCCTCGCTTCGAAGCGTACGGCGGTAGATACAGACGGGCTCGAGATTCGTTGGTTCAAGGCCACGCTGAAGGGCCCACTGCTTTAGGGTCGAGGTGCTCAGCTCCCTGCGGGCTCCGAAGACCGGCGCAGGGGCGAACACAGTTTCAGAGTCGATGGCTAGAAATGCGGGGACACGCCGAGCTATATCCCCGGCTGTAATTTGCCCTTTGTCAATGGAGAGGCAACCTGGGTCGACGGCCAAGAATAATCCAAAGAAGAGTGGGTGCATTATCTTGTTATGTTGTTTGCTTGCTGGTACATTTCGTCGGCGGCTTTCACAATCTTTGAATTGGCCTCGTATGCCCGTTGGGCAACGATCAGATTGATGAACTCGCTCACCACGCTGACGTTGGATTGCTCGACATAGCCCTGGAGGAGAGCGCCCATTCCTTCCTGTCCGCCGGGTGTGCCAATCTGGGCCTCGCCGGAAGAATCTGTTGGGGTGTATAGGTTTTTGCCTAAGCTATTCAGCCCTGCCGGATTGGCGAAGTTGGCGATTTGAATTTGGCCGGATACTTGTGTCGCGGTCTGGCCAGGTAGCGTGTAGCTTACCGTACCGTCTGAGCCGATCGTGACGCCTTGAGCTTCGGCAGGGATTGTTATCTGAGGTTCGAGAGCATCACCATCGCTCGTTACGATGTTGCCATCGCGATCGAGGTGAAAGCCGCCTGACCTTGTGTATGCCGTCTCGCCCGTGGGTCTGCGAATCTGAAAGAAGCCTTTGCCCTGGATCACCAGATCAAGCGGGTTGTTGGTCATGGAGAAATCGCCCTGTGTGAACAGGATCTCGTTTGCGACGGTTCGAGTTCCAAGGCCAAGTTGCAGGCCGCTTGGAATGTTGGTTTGCGCGCCGGCCGAGGCGCCGGGCTGCGAGAGGGTTTGATACATCAGATCCTGGAACTGTGCGCGTCGCATCTTGAATCCAGTGGTGTTTGCATTGGCGAGGTTGTGGGCAATGTTGTCCACATTGAGTTGTTGAGCGGACATACCTGAGCCCGCGCTGTAGAGTGCTCGAATCATGTTTGTTTCCTAGACGCGCCCCACTTCTTCGCTGGACCGCTTCCCCATTTCTCCGTGCAATTGAAGTGCCTTTTGCAACATCTCAAATTGCCGGGAGATTTTGACGAGTTGGATGCTACCGGTTGTTGGGTCGGCATTCGACTTTTCAAGCCAGCCCTGGTGAACTTCCGCTTCGCCAGCCCGCTTCAGTGTGCTCGCGTCGTTGAGCGCGAAATAAGAGTCACCGCGTTTGGATAACTCGTCGCGGTTTGCGGGCGCCACCAGGTCGAGCCGCGCTGAGGCCACATTGTCTTGTCGTAGGACACCTTGACGGTCGATCTCCAGTTGACGATTTGGATCGAGGCGGAAGGTAGGAGGGATAGGTTGTCCATCCGGCAAAGTGAGTTTCACTTTGAACCCCTCGCGTGTTCTCAACTGGCCATCGGTCCCGATTTGGAAACTGCCGTTGCGTGTCAACAAATTGCCATCTGGCGATTCTGTGACGAAGTAGGCGTTCCCATCGAGCGCCACATCGAGAGGCCGCGATGTTGGCTCAAGCTGGCCCTGATTGAAATTGATCCAGGACTTGCGCAGATCTGGTGAAAGACCTGTAAAATCAGGGCCGCCATTGGCTCCTAATGCTTCATCAGAGCCATATAGTGCGTAGTGTTCCATCTCGGATTTGAACGCCGGCGTACCACTGTTGGCTAAATTATTGGCGACGATATCCAGTGATTCGGCGCGTGAGCGGAGGCCACTGGCGATGATGCTGGTTATGTTGTCCATAAGACTGCTGTTTGATTGGTTGGCAATTGGGATGCCAAACATGGAAATGGCTTTGGCATGCCGCGTGCAAGTCCCTTGCTCGTGATTCAGTCTTTGGCGACGCTCGAAATCGTTCAACCAGTTTTTCCGTCTGATGCAGCCGCGCGCCTCGCGGGTGTTGAGGAAGGGACGCCGATTGTTGGTGACGCGGCCTTGGCGGCATTGTCCGCGATGTGGGCAACGATCTTCCAGCAACAGGTGCTTCCAGATCAACAGCCGGCTGGCCAACTGACAGTCGATGGCATATCGAGCATTGATAGCGCTGAAGACGCGACAAGTTCGACAAATGACTTGCCGATTGAACGGGCAGCTGAGGCAAGTGCATCGCCCAAAGTGATCGATTTGCTTTGCCTGCTTCAGGGCGGTGGATGTGGGATGCAGCCGCAGATTCCACTAGTCGACGCGGAGCAGCATAGTCAAAGGTCAGCAGAGATTGGTAGTGATCTCAAGGGTGAGGCTCCAGCAGGTCTTGAGCCGCGCACGATGACATTTTTGGTCCAGACGAGTCTAGCACCTTCGGCTCGATCCGCAACCACTCCTCAAGGCCAGGAGCAAGAATCGACACCAGTCGCCGGGGCTGAACTTGAGGCAATTCAGGTTCCAGTTGTACTGGCGGGGCCAAGTAAGCAAGAGGTTTCGACCGTGAAGCCGGCTGAGGATGCTCAAGACAGTGCGGGGGTGCTGCCTGTCACGTGCGCGGAGACGGCAACAGTTCATGTGCACCCTAACAAGAAAGCCAAACATTTGAAGACTGTTGTTGCGGCAAGTGATTGTCCTGCCCCCAGAGTTCAGCGCCGGGAAGGTCAGCCCGCCGAGGACATGCCTTCAGCGTCTGTCGCCGATGCTAAAACTGATGTGGCTGAAGTCATTCAAGTTCCTGAGCACCAATCAGTAGTAAGTTTTAGGAAGCAGATACAAGAGAAGGCAAATTTTGAGGTGGCCGAAGTGGCGCAGCTATTTCCGGCTGCACCTGGAGCCGCGACTTCTGTGGGTTCGGAAGTCCGGCCACAAAAGCTTGAGCAGGGGACTGCCTCGACGATAGCGGAAACTCCGACTGAAGACGCCTGCCTTGCTTCCGCTGAGGTAAAGCAAGGCGAAGTTGTTCCCGAGACACCAGAGGCATCTCAGCCGGAACCTCAAACTGCCCTGAAGGATTGTGAGCTGCCGCCGGCTATGGCGAAGCAGGATTCAATCGCAGTTCAGTCGAATCCTCCCAATGCAACCGCAGGCTTACGTGAACAAGCGGCAGTTGATTCTCGCCAGCCTGCTCAAGCGGCCCGCCGGCCGAACGCGCCCGTTGAGGCGGAGCCATCCACGAGTTTCGCCGCATTCTCGTCACGCGAATCGAAGACGATCTCGATTCGAATTCCGCTGACTGATTCCACATGGAAGCCGGGTAGTCCTGCCGCTCACATAGATCTGGTTTTTCATCAGCGGAACCAGGATCTTACGCTGCAGTTTCGATCCCCAAGCGGTGAGATCCAAAGAAACCTTGACGAATCCATGCCAACGCTGATTGACCGGCTCAAGAATGAAAACTGGGCAGTTCGGCCGCAGGATTCACCTGCGTCCGTGCTCCCCAATGAGCCGAGTTTCGATGGGCGCCGACGCGGCGACCTTTTTCAAACCGCCGCACCTGTATTGGAAACGAGCCGTCAAATTGCAACGCAAGGGCAGTCCGGATCGCAAGGCTTCAGCTTTGATGACCAGACTCCCAACCATAACGGGTCCCGGGAACAAAAGCAGGGGCGGAGCCGCAAACGCGAGCAGGTATTCCAAAGCGAATTTGACGAGCAACAACAATCTTAGACCGGAATCTACATCACCCAAAGGAGCAAAACATGAACCCTTCATCATCCCTGCCGGCATTCGACGCCTCGAGTGTCATTGAACGATCAAACGCTACTGACAGCAAGAAGAAGACCGGGGTCGATTCGAACGACCTCGCAAACAAGGAGGTGTTTCTTCAACTCCTGATCGCGCAAATCAAGAATCAGGATCCGAGCAGCCCCGCAGACAGCGTTCAGTACATCACCCAGCTCAGCCAGTTTACTGGCGTTGAGCAACTTGTTGATATCAAGAACCAGATGAAAGCGCTGACTGAGAAATTGACTCCAGTCGAGCAGACCCCAACCGATCCCGCATAACGGGATTCTTCAATTCGAATCACCCCAGGAGAAATCAAAAACACAAATGTTCACTTCCTTTTCGACCGCACTATCCGCACTTGGCGCACACGCCACCGCCGTTGACGTTGTTGGCAACAATCTTGCGAACCTCAACACGCCAGGCTTCAAGGCGAGCACGGTCTCCTTTTATGACTTGGTGACTCAATCGCTGGGCGCTGGACTCGGCGAGACTCAGGTTGGCTTCGGCGTGGGACGACCCGTGACGCTGCGAAACTTTTCCCAAGGCGCCATTCAGGCGAGCAGTGGTGCGCTGGACGCTGCCATCCAGGGGGACGGCTTCCTGATCCTTAAAGGCAAGCAGGGCGAAACCGTTTATTCACGCGGCGGCAACCTGATTGTGGACAAGTCTGGCAATCTGCTGACTGGCAAGGGCTATCGAGTCCAAGGTTGGACTCAGACTAACGGCAAGCTGGATACGACTGGGGCTGTTGGCGATCTAGTGGTGCCAGTCGGGTCGATCAAGGCGCCGGTTGCTTCAACGGCTTTTCAATTCGACATGAATCTGAATGCGGCAGCGTCGCTTGGTCCGCCTCCCGACACTTTCCGCACTTCCATTGAAATCTTTGACTCACTTGGCAGCAGCCACGTGGTTTCAGTGAGCTTCGTCAAGTCGGCGACTGCCAACGCGTGGGATTACAGCATTACAATTCCCGATGCTGACATGACTGCCCCGGTGGCTCCGTTGACAGGAACGATGCAGTTTGACAGCAATGGGCAACTTACTTCGCCCGATGTTGCGACCGATGTCACTTTCGCCATTGCCGGCCTGGCAAACGGTGCTTCCGATATCAATCTGACCTGGGATATCTTCAACGGCCTGTCTCCACGGGTGACACAGTACGCGCAGCCTTCCGCAGTGAGTGCGAATTCGCAGGATGGGGAGCCCTCGGCCACTCTAATTCGCGTGGGCATTGGCGACGGTGGACGCTTACTGGCTCAATATTCGAACGGGGTGCAAGCCGCCGTTGGTCAGGTTGCAATGGCTTCTATCCGGAACCCGGAGTCACTAGTTGCGGTTGGAGACAGCGCGTTTCAATTGAGCGAGCGCAGCGCACTTCCTGCGATTGGTACGCCGGGCACCGGCGGTCGCGGCTCCATTCTCGGCGGCGCAGTTGAGGCTTCGACGGTTGATATCGCAAGGGAGTTCACAAATCTGATTGTCTTTCAGCGCGGTTATCAAGCGAACACTCGAGTGATCACGACTGTTGACGAGATCAGCCAGGAAACCATCAATCTCAAGCGCTAAGGGTTGAGTTGATTCCAAGATATGCCTCCCGTTGAGTTGTTCGCGCATTATCTCGACATGCCTCTGACCGTGGAGGCGGTACTGGATCAAAAAACCATGACCATTTACGAGATCCTTGCGCTCGAAGAGGGTAGTGTGATCAAACTGAACCGCTCCGCCGGAGAGAACATCGACCTGATCATCGGTGGGACTTCGGCGGCCTTCGCGGAGGTTGTGATCATTGACGAGTCCATGGGTGTCCGCGTAACGGATTTGGCAACGGAGAACTGAAGGATTCATAGAATGTTGCAACTTATCAAGTGGGTTTGGCTGGGCGGGGTGAATTGGCGATCGCGCCTGTCGCTACCTGTGAAATCCGAGGTGACGATTCGATCGCAGAAATGGCTGGGCCCTGCTGAGTCGCTGCGAGTCGTGGATGTCGAAATCGATGGAACCCGGCACAGGCTCGCGCTTTGGAATACGAAAACCTCGGCGCAAATGTTGGAGCTTGCTTCCCCATCAACTGGTGTAGCGGCTCGAGGCGCGGCATGTTGAAAGTACTTTTGACGCTGGCCGCCCTGAGCAGTATTGGTCAGGCTGCACCCGCTAGCGCCGCGGACAATGCCAGCACTCCGCTTCGTATTGCGATTCAACTGACTCTAGCGGCGCTAGTGCCAATGCTTTTTGTGACGATGACACCCTTCTTGCGCATCAGCGTGGTCCTACATTTTCTAAGGCAGGCGCTCGGCACTCAGACGGTGCCCTCTAACCAGGTGATCATCGCTTTGTCGACACTGCTGACGGTATTGGCGATCTCGCCGCAACTCAGCGCAATCTACGAAGGTGTCGTCATCCCCTACAACAAGGGCGTGATGAGCGAGGAGCAGGCGTTTACGGTTGGTGGCGCACAGATGAAGCGATACATGCAGCCGTTCCTCGGCGAGAAAGAGATTGCGATGATGCTGCGAGTGTCTCGCTCGAGTGCACCGAAGAGTCCGGAGGATTTGGCGTTTCCGGTCATTGCCGGCGCCTATATGCTGAGCGAACTGAAGAGCGCGTTCAAGATCGGCGTGCTGCTCTATATGCCTTTTCTGATTGTGGATCTGATCGTGTCCGCAGTGATTGTGACGTTGGGAATGATCCAACTTCCACCAGTCATGGTTTCGGCGCCGTTCAAGATTCTAATCTTTGTGCTGGCCGATGGTTGGACAGTAATTATCGACTCCGTGATGAAGTCGCTTGAGGCGGTGCGCTGATGGATACGGTCGTCGCTGTCGAGATCATTCGTGGAACGATCCTGACTGCCCTCCTCGTTGCCGCGCCGTTGCTTGGCATCTGCCTGATTTGTGGAATAGTATTCAATCTGATTCAGGTTGCTACCTCAATTCAGGATCCTGGATTCAGTTCCATCCCACGCTTTACTGTCTGCTCTCTTGCCTTCCTCCTCCTCCTGCCATGGATGCTCAACCAGATGTCCGGATTCGTCGCCCGCACAGCGGACATGATCCCAAGAATCACGCGGCCTTCATGAGTTCTCTTGACGGAGCAGTTTTGCTATTTGGGACGGAAATATCGCGCGCAGTTACTGCCGTAGGCGTATTGAATTTGCCCGGCTTTCGACAGGTGCCGACTTCGGCTCGCGTGTTTCTCGGGCTTTGTATTGCGGCGGCATGTTTTTCGGCAAAGTGGTCCGAGGGTGTAGAAGCAGGGGAAGCATCTTTATCCGGGTTTTGGATGATCTGTACGCAGAACCTAATGACGGGTCTGGCGGTTGCGTTGCTCTGGAATACGGTGCTTGAAGCTTGTGCGCTGGCGATACAACTGGCTAGTGTGCAATCGGGTTTGAGCTATGCCTCGATCATCGACCCTACGAATGATACAGAGAGCGGCTCGCTGTTGGGCATTACGCAGTTCTGTGTGCTGATCACGTTTCTATCCGCAGGCGTCCATCTGGAGTTTCTGGCTGCACTTTTGCAGGCTGATTCGCTTTGGCAGGGGTTCAGCCGGGAGGGGCCGACACTGGGTGTTCTCAAGAGCATGATGGGCTACAGCTTTACTACGGGGTTGCGCCTTGCAGCACCTTTTGTCGCAAGCATGCTGCTTCTCGATATTGCCTCGGCGATTGCGGGACGCTTTGCTGAACGCTTCCAGATCAGCATGTTGATCTTTCCTGTGAAGTGGGTGGCAACACTGCTCATCCTGCTTGCCTCGACGGTTACTCTACATCATTTGGAGGGACGATTGGCGGCCAAGGCATTGGGGTTTCTGGGAGGCCACGAGTAGTCGATGTCCCAGGCCGGAGAACGTACAGAACAGGCGACTCCCCGGCGACTAGAGAAGGCGCGAGAAGATGGCAAAATTGTCTCCAGCCGCCATCTCGTCGTGGCGGTCCAGTTCACCGTCGCCTTCTTCTATTTGATGGGCGCCGACGAGGAAGCGGCCGGCGGGTTGAGGCAGTGGAAGACCTGGCTTGCGTCGTCGTTTGAGGACAGGGGATTCGGATGGCAAGTGCTTGCGCCTTCCATCGGATGGACTCAACAAGCGCTCACTTTCTTCCTTTGGTCTGGAATGATCACCAGCGGGTCGGTGTTGATCTCACATCTGGCGGTGAGTCAGGGTTACTTCAGCCTCACCAGGTTGAAGCCCGATTTCTCCAAAATATTCAATCCTGGCCGGCTGGCGGGGCAATTGAAGGACGGAATCAAATCGCTCTGGGTGTGTTTGCTTGTGCTGGGGATTTTCGCGCTCTTCTTCTACATGTACTGGCAGGAATGTGTAGCGTGGAGTGCGTTCCTGGCGAGACTGCCGCTTTTCGGGCAGTGGGCTGAGCAGTCGAGACAGATCGTGAATCTTGGAAAGCTATGCTGCGGACTGCTACTTCTTATGGGCGCTGGCGACCTCATCATGGCCATGAGGAAATTCAACAACGACCTGAAGATGACGAAGCAAGAGTTGAAGGAAGAGTACAAAGAAGGCAATGGGAACCCTGAGGTCAAAGCGAAGATCCGGAGAATCATGAAGGAATTCGCTGGCAAACGAATGATGTCGCAGGTGCCGAAAGCGACTGTCGTGATCACAAATCCAACGCACTATGCGATCGCGATCCAATATGACTCCGGCGAGATGACCGTACCTGTTGTGCTTGCCAAAGGGGTTGATCATCTTGCGCTTCGCATCCGCAAGATCGCGCTGGAACGGCACATCCCGATTATTGAGAATCCTCCTTTGGCGCAGGCACTCTACAAGTCCGTCGAAACCGGTCAGGAAATTCCCATGCACTTGTACCGTGCGGTTGCTGAAGTACTTGCCTACGTCTACCGCGTTCTAGGGCGCAACGCCGCCCGTTAGGTGAATCTGAATGAACCCATCCCTACCTCTGTCTCAAAAAGGTCCCATGCCTTCGCCGCGTGCTAGCGGCACGGTGAAGGAGCCTTCGATTTTTAACATGCAGATGTTGCGAAAGGCCGAAGTCGGCGTCCCAATGTCGGTACTCGGGATCCTGATGGCGATGATCCTGCCGTTGCCGCCGATGCTGCTCGACCTGCTGATCTCGTTGAACATTGCAGTCAGCTTGCTTGTGCTTCTGGTCTCGATGTACATCTTGAAACCGGTTGAGTTTTCAATCTTTCCCTCCTCCCTGTTGCTGTTGACCCTGTTCCGGCTCGCCCTCAATATTTCGAGCTCGCGTCTGATTCTCATGAACGGCAATCTCGGTACGGCTGCGGCCGGCGATGTGATCGAGTCGTTTGGCCAGTTTGTAGTCGGCGGTAGCTTCATCATCGGGCTTGTGATGTTTCTTGTGTTGATTGGCATTCAATACGTCGTCATCAACCATGGGTCTGTTCGCATTTCTGAAGTCACCGCAAGGTTCACCCTCGACGCATTGCCCGGCAAGCAGATGTCGATCGATGCGGACCTGAACGCTGGCTTGATCGATGAAGCCGAGGCACGGGACAGGCGAAAGAAGCTGGCGCAGGAGACGGAGTTTTATGGTGCCATGGACGGTGCCAGCCGATTCACGCAGCGAGATGCTGTCGCCAGCATCCTGATCCTGCTGATTAACGTTTGCGCCGGGTTTTTGATTGGAGTCGTGCAGCATGGCATGGATCTGGCAAAGGCATTTGAGACTTACACAATTCTCACAATCGGCGATGGACTGGTTACCGTAATTCCGGCACTGATGATCTCGCTTGCCGGAGGTCTAATTGTGACGCGCGCATCGAGCGAAGGGCAGCTCGATTCTGAAATTCGTCGTCAGATATTTGCGATTCCGGAGCCGGTTGGCCTGGCGGGTGTGGTGCTCATCCTGCTTGCGCTGGTTCCAGGTTTGCCAAAGATTCCGTTCTTTACTCTGGGCGGACTGGCTATTTATACGGCCAAGAAGATGCTCGAGAAACGCCATGCGCTCAGTATTGCCAAGCCCGAACCGGCAGTGGCTGCGGCAACCGCCAAGGAGAGCATGGAAACTTTACTTAAAGTTGACACGGTCGCCGTGGAAGTCGGGCTTGGCCTGGTTCGCCTGGTTGAAGGTGGTGGGCAGAGCACATTGCTGCAGCGTATCTCCGGCGTGCGGCGTCAGATGGCGACCGATTTTGGGTTCATATTGCCGGCGGTTCGTGTTACCGACAACCTTTCACTTAGAGCGACGGAGTACCGGATTCTGGTCAAGGGAAACGAGATGGCTCGTTTCGAAATGAAACGAGGTTGTGAACTGGCGCTACTGCCCGGTGATCCGAAAGAGCGAAATCACAGCCAGTTGGTGGCGAAGCTGACGGCGCTTGGCGCGCTCCCAACCAAGGAGCCGGCTTTCCAACTCGATGCGCTTTGGGTTCCTTCCGAGCACGTTGAAACGGCGCGGCTCGAAGGCTGCACGATCGTAGATTCGGCGAGTATCGTAGGGACGCACTTCTCGGAAACAATGAAGCGAACTGCACCGGAAATCTTCACCCGGCAGGATGCAAAGCGCTACGTGGATCGCGTGGCGGAGGAGACTCCGAAACTGGTGGAGGATTTGGTCCCCAAATTGCTTCCCTTAGGTACTGTGCAGAAGATATTGCAGAACTTACTCAGAGAACGTGTTTCAATCCGGGACGGTGTTTCCATTCTGGAAGCGATGAGCGAAGGCGGAGCGATGACACGCAACCCGACTCTCATCACGGAGTTTGTCCGGCAGTCGATCAGACGCACCATTACCAAACAACTGTTGACCACCGGCAACGAGATCAATGCCTGGCTGCTGAATCCGGAGTTGGAACAGGAACTGGAAGCTGCGGTGGAGCACGGCGAGTTTAACAGCCACTTAACCGCAGCTCCAGCTCGCATTCGCGACTTGCTGAGCAGGTGCAAGCAGGTCCTTTCAAACCCGATGGCCTCGGCGGTGATCCTCACCGGATCCAATGCCCGGTTCTTCGTCAGGCAGCTAACGGAATCCGCATTCCCGAACTTGAGCGTGATTTCCCATTCTGAAATCGCGTCCGGGATTCAGGTCAATTCTTTGGGACAGATCTAGTTGAAAGGTGAGCGTACTTTGAGAATCAAATCTTTCTATTCCGATTCCATGGATGGCGCGATGCAGAGCGCAAGTAAAGAGCTTGGCGAAGAAGCGTTGATCCTGAACACGCGCGAGTCTCCCAAGGAGTTCCGGCACTACGGCAAGTATGAAGTGGTTTGTGCGGTTGCTCAGGCTCCCGCAGAGCCGGCACCGGCGGCGGCTGTGGAGGCAAGAACTAATCGCAAAGAGCATCTAGGGGAGGGGCAGCCACGTACCGCGCGTTTGATGTTTCTGGTTGGGCCTAGTGGCGCCGGTAAGACATCATCGTGCGCGAAGATTGCGATCCATTCCAAGTTCAGCAAGGGATCCAATCCCGCGGTGATCAGTTGGGACTCAGGCAGGGTGGGAGGCGCGGATTTTTTGCGCGCTTACTGTGATATCGCCGGATTGCCATTTCGACAAGTGGTTTCGCGGCAGGATTTCTTTGAAGCTTTGGATGCGTTCGCCGACAACGATTTGCTTGTTGTTGACACTCCTTCACTGGGTGGTTGCGATTCATTGCATCAGGAGATCATCGAGACGATCAGTAAGCTCCCGCATGCGGAAATTCACCTTGTGCTATCGGGCGCGTTCTCGAAGGAATACCTTACAGTGAGCGATTCCGCGTATCAGCGATTCTCGCCCGGGTTTCTGTTGCCGACCCATCTTGATGAAGCCCGGATGGACTTGAATGCAGAGGGCATGGATAGGCTGCGGACCCTCGCCATTCGATGGTGTGGCACCGGCAGGTCTGTCCCGGAGGATTTGGAAGATGCGCGGTTGGTGGTGCAGAAAGCGGAAGCGCTGAGCAAACCGCAGCCGGTAGTCGAGGGATTCCAGGTCGAAGCCATGGAACTCCCCGTAGACACTTATCTATCCACAAAGCCTGCCATGCAAACGTTGAGCGCACGCAAAACAATCGACAGTATCCTGGCCCGATTCCGCCGAGCGGACCAGAATTCACGGGCAAGCGCCGTGAGCCCATCCAAATCCAGTGCCGCCTAGGATTTGAAGTTCACACGCAATGCCTTACTACTCATGAGACGCGACAGAGAGCCATCCATCGGAGCCGAACAAGATATGTACTATTCGCCAACACAGACTGCCCATGGGGTTGAAGAACGGGAGCGGATGATCCTCGAACACCTTCCCCAGGTTCGTCTGATTGCTCGCAGGATTCATGAAAGACTTCCGGAGAGCGTTAGCCTTGAAGACCTGGTTTCAACTGGAATTATTGGCCTGATCCATGCCATTGACCGATTCGATCCGGGCTTGAACGTCAAACTGAAGACATACGCGGAGTACAAGATCCGCGGCGCGATCCTTGACAGTCTGCGTGGCCTCGACTGGGCGCCTCGTCAGCAGCGGAAGAAGGCTAAACAGATCGAAGCCGCAATCTCGGCAGCGGAACAACGATTGAAGCGGGCCCCTCGCGAGGAAGAGATCGCTTTCGAACTCCACATTCCGATCGAGGAGTATCACGATTGGCTGATAGAGGTTCGGGGCGTGAATCTCGGGAGCCTCGAGTCCGGCGGAAGCGACGAGGAGAATCGAGACCTCTTGCGATTCATTGCGGACAAGGAGGAAAACTGGCCATCGAACCTCGTCGAGCGTTCTGAACTGGAGAGGCTGTTGGCGGAGGCAATCCAGCGGATGCCTCAGATTGAGCGCACCGTGCTGAGCCTCTATTACCAGAAGGAACTCACATTGAGGGAGATCTCAAAAGTTGTTCATTTGCACGAGTCTCGAATTTCGCAGTTGAAGAGTCAGGCAGTTCTGAGGCTACGTTCCTACCTTGAAAAACGCTGGCCTGTCGTGAAGGGAGCTTGAGCGGGGTTGCCCTCATACTGTCATGAAGCAAACCTTCACCACCGAAGAAGCCCTTGTCAAACTCAAGGAGAGCTTCTCCACAAGGATCGCCCAAGCACTGGAGTCAATGACCGGAGCAACGCAGCGTTGCTACTTGATCTCTGAGCTGAATCCCTCGAAGGACTTGCCTCAAGACGGAACATTTCTCGGATGGAAGGCAGGCTACTCGGTCGGTCCCGGAGTGCAGCTCAGAGTATTTGCCTCAAAGGATAACTGGAAGCTGATTGGACGGACCGTGCTTGAGGCGGCCGGCGTAGATGAGTTCGATGACCCTACCCTTGAAGGTACTTACATAGAGACATTGGCTCAAGCGGCCTCTGCCTGGGCCCCAGACCTTTCGGGAATGGCGGGTAAGAAATGGGAATCAACAGGTTCCACTACTGGAGCTGAGCCTGATCTGGCTGCTCACTGTTGGGGTTATCGCTTACCGATGGGGGAGGGCGAAGCGAAGGTCATTGTGCAAGTGTCCGAGGAACTGATGGAGGCGCTTGTTCAGCCGGAGCCCGTAGCATCGGGACCTACGGCCACTGCACCCGCAACTATGGAACACGCCCTTCCGGCATCGCAGTTCGACTTGTTGCTTGATGTTGAATTGCCTGTCAGTGTCAGCTTTGGCAGAGCGCTTGTGCCATTGAAGGAAGTATTGAAGCTTAGCTCCGGCTCGATCGTGGAACTGAATCGCGCCGTGACGGAACCCGTTGAGGTCATCGTCAACAACTGTGTAATCGCACGCGGGGAAGTAGTTGTGGTGGAAGGCAACTACGGTGTGCGAATTCAGCAGATTGTCAGCCGGCAGGACCGGCTCCGGACAGTCAATTAGGAGACAAAAATGGAAAATCAGATTGCGATCTTGTGCCTTGCGCTTGGACTGCTTGCCGGTCTCTACCTGGTATTACAGATCAAAATGGAAGTGCGCCGCAGTGAGAAGAACTGGCGCAAGGAAATCGAACAAGTTCGTTTTCAGCTGAATGATCAAAGCAGCAAATGGATTCAGACGGCTCGTGCGCAAGAGGCGCTCTACGCACCAAAAGTGCCACTCCGTGCTGAAGTAGCCTTCCCGTTGCGCGCGTCGGGTTCATTGGCGACCGCTACGCTTTGGGGCAGCAACACAAAAGCAAAAGCGATTGAAATGGTTCGTCAGGGTGAGTCCAGTTCAAGAATTTCGGCGGCCCTTTCGCTTCCGAAACCCGAAGTAGAGTTTCTCATGAAGCTCGAAAAGGCCGCCGCTCAAAGTTAATCGAATGCGCTTGAGAGGATGGCTGTGGCTAAAGCTTACTGCTGGAGGAACTTGTTCTGGATTGCACGGCTTCTTGGCAGAGGCGCCTTGGCAGGCTGCTCGTCCTCAAAAGTGATCTTCAGCGTAGTTTCCTTCTTCTCGCGCATCAACGCCAGGTTGACGGTTTTACCTGCTGAGCGGGCAGTGCGCAGGGCGCTGGTTACTTCACGCGGCGAACTTACGCTTGTCTCTTCGACTTTGACGATCACGTCGCCTGCCTTGACGCCTGCCTTATCCGCGGCGCTTTCCTTCTTCACGGAACGAACCAGCACGCCCTGTTTGACTCCGAAGAAATCGGCAAGCTGGCTATCGAGCGACTCAGCCTCAATGCCCAATTGGCTGCTGTTCCAGTACATCAATGCGCGCGGAGTATCCATTCCGCGGACCCACTCACCCATATTGATCTGAGGCATGGGGGCAATCCGGATGGTCCGTTCGGCGCGAACCCGTCCACTTTCGGGCTTAGCCGCTATCGTGGTCATTGAACCGCCGCGGCTTACCGCGATTTTCACCTCTCGCCCGGCAGGCGTCTCGCGAACCATGCGGATAAACTGCTCCATGCTTTCAACGCGGTTGCCGGCGTAATCCAGCACTACATCGCCGGTTTTCAAACCCGCATGAGCGGCGGGAGAATTGTCTTCAACGCTTGTAATTTCGGCGCCGCGCTCTTCCTTGAGATTCAATGCCTTCTTCCTTTCGGCATCAACATCACGAACACCCACGCCGAGGTAGCTTCCACTTCCGGCCATCAAACGGATCACTTCACCCATTGGCGAAGATGGTGGAACTGGCGCAATTGGGGCGGCTGGTGGAGGGGGCGCTTGCGCGACGTAGACATAGTCGCCGGGTCCGGTGACAACAACCTGGGCCTCGGCCTCGACGGAAAAACCTGCCAGCAGCAAGGCACTGGTCAAAACAAAGGATTCTATCTTCATATCTATTCTGACGAGAGGAGTTGCATTTCGTCTCAACTCACACTGATGAGCCCGTGCCAAAACGGCGGACCTGGTTAGGGGATTAGAAGACGCCGGGGGAAGCTCTCATCTGGCTCAATACCTGGAGAGAGCGGGAGCGAACGTAGTCATTCTCATCCCTGCGGATGACTTCCTGCAATGTCCCGATGATTTCGGCTGGCGGGCGATCCACCAACAGGTCGATTGCCTGCACGCGAACGTTTGGGTTTGTATCCTTCAGCAGCACACGAGAAAGGGCCATTCGCACTTCTCTGACATTTGAGTGTGGCCTAAGGGCTTCGAGTGCGCGCAGCCTTACCACGGCGCTTTCGTCGTGTTCCAGGGTTTGGAGCATCGCCTTTCGCACGTCGTCGCGATTGCAGCGGTTGCGCAGAAGATCAACGCTCTCAAGCCGCATTCCAGCATCCGGCGACTGACGAGCAGCGGCGAGCAACGCCTGCTCGATGCCTGCCTCGTGCAATCCTCCTTCGATCATACGCTGACGAGGTTCTTCCAGAACGATTTGGACCATACCGTTTCCAGTACCTTGAATCGTACGAATTCGCGTAGTCGGCAAACCGGCTGCGGATACGGACTTACGCTCTTCCATTTGTTGGCCGGCAAAAAAACTCAGCGCGAGTAGTGCGCACCCGAAGGCCGGTTTCAGCAGGACAGGCCATGCCGGCATCGAATCCCGCAAGCGGTCCAGCCAACTTGCGCGAACTTCACGCCCTGCTCGCAGACTTCCCCGCAAGCCGTGGCGGCATTCAGCCAGCAAGTTCGCGGGCACTTGTAATTCTGCTTCATTCATCAGCCGCAGTATTGCCCGGTGCTGTTCGAGGAGTTCACTGCATGCCGAACAAGTGGCGGTATGAGTCTCCAGCCTCTCCTCGTCGTCAAAGCCCAGCTCGCCGAAAACGTACAATTCCACATTCGCTTTGACAAAATCGCAGCTCATACAAAATCCCCTAGTGCTTCACGCATCTTCTGGGTTGCCCGGAAAAGGCAGTTTTTCGCAGCTTCTTCCGTCGTTCCAAGGCTATCCCCGATCGCCCGCAGGCGCATCCCCTGGTAGTGGCGCATCTCAAAAACCATTCGCTCCCTCGGCGTAAATCCGGAAAGCACACCCTCGATCCGTTCCCGGAGTTCGCGGCTCAACAGTTTGCGCTGAGGGTCGAGGTCACCTCGCTCTTCGGCGGCAAGTTCAAGCCGGTCCTTGGGGCCATCGCTGGTTTCCACGACAGACTGTTCTTCTTTGCGGACCTTTTTCTTGCGGAGGGCATCGAGGCAGAGATTCGTAACGATTCGATAGAGCCAAGTATGGAAGCTACAATCGAAACGAAACCTTACCAAGTTCTTGTGAACGCGCAGGAATGCTTCCTGGTACACGTCGTAAGCCTCTTCGCTCGAACGCAGGAGGTTGAAGGCCAGCCGCAACACCTGCTGGTCGTAGGCTTGGACCAAGCCTTCAAATGCGTCATGATCACCCGCCTGGGCTGCACGGATCAAAGCGGCTTCGTCCATAGATCGTCGGTCTGCGGGCAGCCGGAGCGGTGCCGCGAGCGCCGCCCGCCCTGTATATTGAGATCTCACCATTCGTTTCGACGATGCAAACCGAAATTCGTCTCGCCACCGGCGAAAAAAAACTAATCTACCAGCGCGACTTCGATTTTTTTCGAGTCCAGGTCCATCGAAATAATCTTGAACTGGCGGATTTGGCCGACGCGAACCTGATTCTTATCCGTATCGCTGCCAGCGCCTTCTTTCCATTTTGCATTCAGCATGGCACCTAGCGAGGAAATATCCACTTTGCCAGCGCCTGCGGAATTTGCTGCGTCCGATTGTTGCTTGGGCAGCGAGAACACACCGGTAACGCCTTCGGCCAACTGTACTTTGGCGCGGCCTTCCTTGACATCGCTTACACGGCCAGTCACGGTATCTCCGACATTGTTCTCTGCAATGAAGTGATCGGCGCTAGTAGGTTCGAGCTGCTTGATGCTCAAGCGAATGCGGCGACGGTCGACTTCAAATTCAGTCACCGCAGCCTTGATCACCTGGCCGACTTTCAACACGTCTTTCGGATGTTCAATGCGCTTTTCTCGCGTGATGTCCGCAACGTGGACCATGCCTTCCACCCCAGGCCCAAGAGCCACGAATGCACCAAAATTCTGGAGGTCGGTGACTGTAGCTTCGACAACGGCGCCCAACGGGAATTTTGCTTTGGCAGCAGCCCAGGGATCTTCGATCAACTGCTTCAAGCCCAAACCGATTTTGCGCTCGACCGGCTTCATGTCGAGGATCTGAACCTCAACGATGTCGCCCACCTTGACTACGTCTTCAGGCTTGCGGACTCGCTTGTCCCAAGTCAAATCCATCATGCGGATCAGGCCTTCGATACCGGGCATCAATTCAACAAATGCGCCGAAGTCCGCCAGCCTCATCACCTTGCCCTGCACGCGCTCTCCAACCTGAAATTGTTCGGCCGCTTGTGCCCAAGGCTCTGGTTGCAACTGCTTCATGCCCAGGGAAATCTTACGCGTCGAGGGGTTGATCTTCATGACCTTGACGTCCACCTCGTCGCCTTCCTTGAGAATGTCCGCAGGCTTGGCAATCCGCGTCCAGCTCATATCGCTGACGTGCAGCAATCCGTCCACTTCTCCGATACTGACAAAGGCGCCGAAGTCGGTCAGCGTCCGAACGCGGCCCTTCAACACTTGACCTTCAGCGAGAGAGGCGAATGCTTCCTGCTTTCGCTCGGCAGCTTTCTCCTCGAGAAGCACGCGGCGGTCGACCACCAGGTCTTCTTTTTCCTTGTCAAACTTCGTTATCCGGCATTCGATCTTCTGCCCCACGAGCTTGGCCATTTCACTGACATCGCGTGCACCGCTGCGTGACGCAGGCATAAAGGCACGCTCGCCAATGTCGACCCGAAGGCCGCCCTTTACGACTTCGAGCACCGTTCCGGTTACGACGACTTTATTTTCAAATGCTTGCTCGATGCCGCTCCAGTCTTTGGGGGCTTCGACCTTTTGCACGGCGAGACGGTAGTAACCGTCATCGGTGCGACCAGCGACACTCACTTCCAGCTTCTGCCCCAGCTGAACGATTACCTGGCCATCACGTCCCTGCACGAGATCGAGCGGCAACATGCCCTCCATCTTGCGGCCAATGTCCACGACTACGCCGTCTTGAGTGATGCGTAGCACATGGCCTTTGATCAGGCCGCGGCCAGGTTCCTCGCCTTCAGGCTTTTTCTGCGTTTCGAATTCTCGCAGGATATCGCCAAAGCCAGTGTCCGCTAGGTTTTCCGCTGTCTCCAGGTTTTCATCCGGATCCATCGGCAGAGTGTTTTCCATGGAAGTCATACCAATTACGTGAGAGAATCCTCATTGTCTCATACATGCTGCGCAGACAATTCATTCAAACCGGCGCGTTGGCTGTTGCCAACCCAGCTCCACCGGCCGGCGACGAAGCTGCCTGGCTCAAGGTGCGGAAAGATCATTTTTCGCTGCCCGAATGGAGGGCTTACCTGAACACGGGTAGCGTCGGAGCGGCCCCCAATCGCGTTGTGAAAGCCACCAACGACTATTTGACGCTCGGCGCTTCCTACTCAACCGATCAATACCCCCGCTGGGGCTATGAAGCGATGGATTCACACCGTGAAGCGCTTGCGAAGTTTCTGGGTACGACCAAAGAGCAGCTTGCGCTGACGCACAACGCTACTGAGTCCATGAGCCTGATTGCCAATGGGCTTGATCTGAAGCCGGGCGACGAAGTGCTGATTTCCGACCAGGAGCACCCCTCGGGCCGGGGATGCTGGCAGCTCAAGCAGGCTCGTGCCGGCATCAAGATCCGGGAAGCGAAAGTGCCTATCCCGCCGAAGAATTCCGCCGAGATTGCGGCAGCGCTGGTCTCTGAGATTCGTCCTGAGACTCGTGTGCTGTCATTTTCGGGAATCACTACTCATTCGGGACTTTTGATGCCGGTGCAGCAGATCTGCAAGGAAGCCCGCGCCAAAGGCGTGATCACTGTTGTCGATGGCGCGCATATGCCGGGCCAAGTCGCTTTTCGGATCGACGATTTGGGTTGTGACGTTTTCGCCGGAAGTCTGCACAAGTGGATGCTTACGCCGCCTGGTTGCGGAGTTCTTTACGTTCGCCGCGATTTCCAAACAAAGCTCTGGCCGACGATTGTTGTCGAAGGCTGGCAGAACTCGAAGGACGCCTTCAAATACATGCAGCTTGGCTGTAATAATCGTGCTGAGCTGGAAGGTACGCTTGAAGCTTTGCGCCTGATTGAAGAGCTTGGGGCTCAGCGAATTTACGATCGCATCCACCACCTTGCACGCTATGCCTACGAGCGGGCGAAGCAGGTGCCTTATTTGAGGCTACTCAGTTCACCCGATCATCAACTCTACGGAGGGATGGTCGCATTTGAAGTGGACAAGCCAGACTATGCTCCGCTTTGGGCTAAGCTCGCAGCGCGCAAGATTTGGACTTTGCGAGGGCCGAAGATCCGGATCTCCTCGCATATCCACACGCGCAGCTCGGACATCGACCTGTTTTTCGACACACTCAAGGAAGTATTCGGTTAGTTGCGGTTTAGCCGGTAGCCCACCCCGCGGACAGTCAGAAGGCACTCGGGGTGTGCCGGATCTGTCTCGATGTACTTACGCAGGCGGACGATGAAGTTGTCAATCGCGCGAGTATCGGTGTCGCTCTGCACTTGCCACACCTTGTCCAGCAATTCCGCACGGCTCACGGCTTCGCCTTCGTGCTCAATCAGGTATTTCAATAAGTTGATTTCCATGATTGTGAGCGGCTGCAGTTCGCCATCGACCTCAATCTCAAGCGTCCTGAAGTTGATCGTGCGTCCGTTGATCACGACTTTGTCATCCAACTGGGGAGCGTCTGATTTGATCCATTCGCGGCGTCGCATCAGGCCCTTGATGCGGGCGATCAGGACGCCGAGGTCGAAGGGTTTGGCGAGGTAATCGTCTGCCCCTGCCGCAATCCCTTTGACCACATCATCCGCCCGGCCTCGTGCCGTCAGCATCAATGTTGGCAGGTATTGCCGCTGCTCGCGCAGTCTCCGGATGACCTCAAAGCCGTCGATGCCTGGCATCATTACATCGAGCACCATGAGGTCGTAGTGTGGCTTGCCGCCGGAGAACTCCGCCAGCGCGTCTTCGCCGTTTTCGCGGACAGTCACATCAAAGCCTTCGGCCTCGAGGTTGAAACGCAGGCCCTCCGCCAAATGTTGTTCGTCTTCGACCACCAGCACGCGCATCAGCTTACAACTCCCTTGGGCCGAAATTCGCTTTCCAGTTCCATAGTGAATGTGCTGCCCAACCCGGCTCCAGCGCTTTCGGCATAAACGCGGCCTCCGTGTTTGCGGGCAACACTGCGTACGATAAACAACCCCAGGCCAGTGCCTTTGATTTTTTGAGAGACCAAGCCCGGGATTCGATAGAACCGGCCGAAAATGCGCTTCAGTTCCGTTGCTGGAATTCCCATGCCTTGATCCTTCACCCGCAAGGCGACTCGCTGTGGAGTGAGCCGCTCAAGTTCAATCGAAACCTTCACGTTTTCGCTTGAGTACTTAATTGCATTCTCGATCAGATTGCTCACAGCGCTCTTCAACTCCTGGGAATCGCCGGTAACCGTAGCAAGGTCGCCTGTTGGAAGCTTTCTTTCCACTCGTAGCCGATCCTCTTCGAGGTGATGACGCACGCGAGCCATGTCGACGCAATCCGCGACCACGTCTGTCAGCGGGACCGGGTGAGTGCCGCGGCCGCCGCGGCCACCAACGCTGCTGGCTTCCAACACTCGCTCGATCGTGCTCATGAGGCGGTTCGTATCATCGTGCATGATCCGGTAAAACTCGCGCCGCTTCGGTTCGGGGATCTCGCGACGCTCGAGCGTCTCCAGGTAAAGCTTGATCGAGGCCACCGGGGTTTTCAATTCGTGCGTGACCGCGTTCAGGAAAGCGTTATGTTGTTCGTTCTTCCGGATTTCGCGGACCAGGAAAATCGTATTCAACACCATACCGGCGATCACCAGAAGAAACAGGATGATGCCAAATACAAGCATCACGCCGGTGCGCCAACTCACCACTACCCAACCGATGTTGAGGGCGACAGTGAGGACAATCGTAACGATCCCCAGAATGCTGAAGAAGATCGCCTGCCGTCGCCGTCCGGGCATCGTCATACTATCCATCTAACATCAAATTCGCGGTTTGGAAAGTGCGGTTCGGCAAATTCAATCAGGCGCTCGGCTTCGCGGTTCACTTCGCGCAACAGTTTCTTGTTCGGTTTGGCGAACAGATCCACCCGCAATTGCGCCACTTTCTTTTGCTTTTCTACTTTCCAAACTCCGCGGGCGAAGCCGTCGATCAGCACCGTCGCCAGCACCCTTCCGGCAGTGAGAGTTACCCGCTTGCGGTGGGCGTCTGGCAGGACTCTTGTGCGGTCTGCATGCGCAAGCACGAGGTTGTCGTACTCAGCCACAAACCGAACGGGGGCAGCTTCAGCGCCTTCAAGAATATCCATTTTCGGCAAGTCGTAGAGCTTGCGCCCAAACTGATCTTCAAATTCGACCAGTTCGGCTCGCATGGCGTCCAGCGTTTTGCCGATTGCGGCAAACCCAGCCCAGGTAGCGACGTCTCGTGCAGTCGCCGGACCGAATGAGGCTAGATACCTCTTTACCAGGCGTTTGGCGTCCACTTCTGCGTCGACTTGCACTAACTCATAGCGGGCCGCTGTGCCACCTTTCCAGGACCCGGCCGGGGGCACCTGCACCAATGGCAGATGGGTTCGAACTCCGTATTCCATGGCTTCTTTGTTCCAATGCGGGAACTCAGTTACCAGCGAGTCACTCAGTTGATTCAAGGAGATCGGGCCGCTGGCGAGGGCGAATCGCGCCAGATCGCAGACAGGGGCGATCTCAATGCCTGATTTTCTAGCTCCAAAAAAGCCCTGCCAGGCTCGTTCGAGCGCCGGCTGAATCACTGGCCGAATCCAGGCGAAATCGGAGGCGGTGACCCAGTGCAGCGTTGACCTGAGCAGAGGGGCTCGAACCACATTGCGTGAATCACGCAGACTCATCAAGTCAGTTGGTTGGAATCCATCGATCCGCGACCTGAGCCCAAAATATGGCGGTGAGGCAACCTGCGCCTGCAAGGCGACCAACTGCTCTACTGCCTCGATGGTTTTGAGGTTCGAAGACTGAAGCAGCAATTGCCGGGAGAGCAGGGTACGATTTAGCTGTCTCAATGTAAGAGTTCGCTTCACGTTCACTTAATTCTCCACCAATGACAAAAAGGGCTGCTTACCTTGCGGTGCGCAGCCCCTTCTCTAATTGCGATGGAATCGGCTCTTTAGGCAGCCTTGCGAACTGGAATATAGCCTTCCACGCTCGCCACTTGCAGGTTTTCAATTACGCCGATTTTTTCGAGTAGCCACAGCTGGATGTAAGTCATATCAAGCTCATACCAGGCCAAGCCGTGGCGTGCGCTTACGGGATGGGCGTGGTGGTTGTTGTGCCAGCCTTCGCCGAAGGTCAGGATGGCGACCCACCAGTTGTTGCGCGAATCGTCGGTGGTCTCAAAACGCCTTCCGCCCCAGAGGTGCGTTGCGCTGTTCACGAGCCAAGTGGAATGCAAGCCCAGCGTTACGCGAAGGAAAACCACCCACAGAACCATCGAGAACCCGCCCAGGATCCAGGTGATTACGCCGATCGTAACGAGCGGCACCCAATGCCAGTTGTTGAGCCAGACCATAAACTTGTCGCGTGCAAGATCTGGAGCGTACTTGGACAGGCCAACCGTATCGCTATGTTTGGCATCGCCGACACACATCCAGATCAGATGCGCCCACCACGCGCCATCGCGAGGTGAGTGAGGGTCGCCGGCCTGGTCGCTCTTCTGATGGTGAACACGGTGAGTCGCCACCCAGAAAATCGGGCCGCCTTCAAGGCAGGCTGCGCCCAGCACTGCTACCAGCCGTTCAAACCATACGGGCGCTTTGTAGCCCCGGTGGGTAAGCAGTCGATGGTAGCCCATGCCAATTCCCCAACTGATGGTGAGCCAGTAAACCGCTGACGCGACGAAGAGATTGGTCCAGGTGAAATTGAAGAGCGCTGCAACCGCGCCAACATGGAAAAGTGAAAACGCCACGATCGTTACCCAATTCGGGCTGTCGGGGTTAGTATGAACAACTGATTTTGAGGCCATTTATATGTTCGAGTTCCTTGTCTGGTTCCTACATCGACCAAACTAGCAGTACCTAGAACGATTGCGTGTAAGAGTTGTGTAATTCCTACAACACCTTTGGAATGAGCGCCAATGCTCGGCTCAGGACCTCGTCTATGCCCGCAGAAACACCTTCGACGGACTTCATGGAGTTGTCCCCAAAATTGAGACACGAGTCTAGACTCATAAAAATTCTGATAGGAGAATTTGAGTCATGTCTAAAACGCGAAGGAAATTTACGCGGGAGTTCAAGTTGGCGGCGATCAAGCG
>Ga0163144_10005894_pt1 | contig 27175 bp, 47 predicted proteins | sample OliLak19BULKMAT1_FD_123175 | JGI IMG/M metagenome (GOLD analysis project Ga0163144, IMG submission 123175) | Freshwater microbial mat bacterial communities from Lake Vanda, McMurdo Dry Valleys, Antarctica - Oligotrophic Lake LV.19.BULKMAT1 | ecosystem: Environmental > Aquatic > Freshwater >...
AGGAATAAAAAAATGGGAATACACTAAAAATCTAATATATACGAAATACCCTTTTATGGCAGAAGTGAAGCTCTGGAGGTGGGGAGTAGTACCTAGCTTTGACGGGACAATCTGGAGACTACACGCAGGTAAAGACGCAAAAATACTATGGAGCGGTACGCAGGAGGAACTAGATAGAATGTGAACACTGAAACGGGGATTTACTATGAAATATTTATATATCAAGAATAAGGACCTGGTGCTTGTTGTTGAAAAAAAATATATATACCCAACCGTATTGTCCGTTGTTTCTTTTATAGTCGGGTATGTGCTGGGTTACATTGTTTTTTTATGAAAAAATATATCAAGATTGTCAAAAAACTGAATACATACCGGCCCGGATCTTCTGTGCCTCGCGTACAGTATCAGGCAGTGCTTCGCGAATATGCTATCACAAAAGGGGTAAGACGTCATTTCCATGTAATAACGGAACAAGAGGCATTTTATGTGAGAAACACTCGCGGGATGCCAATAGAGGAAGATACTTCGCTGGTGCGAACACCTTGGGAAGGACTAGATGAATAATCATTGACATTTCCTAGTATGTAGTATACTATACCCTGTATGAAAGACATATATAGAGATAAAGAAGATCAGTCCAGAATAATGACAACTAAAGGTCTAGCGGCGCATTTCGGCGTACATTTTATTACGATAAGAAATTGGGCTAAGAGTGGAAAATTGAAATACAGGAAGCCGGGTCGTTCTTATTTTTTTGATTTAGACAACTTGTGAGAGGAGGAAATATGATGGATTTGGATAAAATAAATGACCGGATGGAAAAGATTATTCTGGAGATGAGCGCAAAGTTGCCACAGTTGCGCGTATCAGAATGGAAGTATGATAAACGGTTTTACCAGCTCATATTGAGCTCCGGTATCGGCAATCAGGCGGGCCGGGAAGCAGAAGCAAAGCTGACGTGTGATGCTGAGGGGTTATTTAGTCCCCTAGCTGATCTGCGCGGGGAAGTGCGTGCGCTAATCAATGAGAAAGAAATGCTGACGGAGATAAGTAAGAACATTAGATCACTAATGATGAGTAATTTTTAGACATATCAAGCAGTGGGAGAATATACCTGAAAAGAAACTATGAATGATCTTGTAAAACTAACCCAAGAACTATCAGTGCCAAAAGAAACTATGAATGATCTTGTAAAACTAACCCAAGAACTATCAGTGCCAGAGGCGATAACACAAACGCTCATGGAAAAGATGTCCTCATTCTTCAACGAAATAGAGGCGCAAAAAGCAGTGATTGAGGGTATTGTAGTCACAGCACCAGATCAATTAGCGGAGATGCAACAAGCCAGAGGCATCCGCTTGATGATCGCTAAAAAGAGATTCAATGCCAGAGACATCGTAAGAGAAGAACGAGAAAAGTTAAAAAACGCAATGTCAGACTTCAAGCTGCAAGATACATTGTGGCTAAAGTCATTCCAGATGCTTGAGGCAGTCTGTGACAACTTAGAGAGCAAGTGTGAAGAAAAAGAAAAGTTTGCAGAGCGTTACGAGGCTGAGCAGAAGCAGTTGAGATATGAGTCTAGGGTTCAAGAGCTACACCAGTTTGGAACTGATCCAAGTATCTATGCGCTGGCAGATATGACTGATGAGGCGTTCAAAAGACTATTGACCAACGAAAAACTAGCTTACGATGCACGAATTGCAGTACAGCAAAAAGCCGAAGCGGAAGAACAGGCAGCAGTAAAAGCAGAAGCCGACAGACTAGAAGCTATCAGAAAAGAAAATGTAGAGCTTAGGGCGCAGGCAGAAACAAAAAAAATAGAGCTTGCCAAAGAGCGAGCAGTGCAACAAAAGATACTAGGCGATGAGCGTAAAGCCATGGAAGCAGTTGAAGCTAAAGCAAGGGCGGAAAAAGAAGCACAGGCAAAAAAAGACGCAGCAGAAACAGCACGGCTTGAAATTCTCCAAAGGGCTGGGGAAGATGAACAACGCAAAAAACTACTAGCACCGGACAAAGATAAGTTGCTGGAACTGGCAAGCATGATCGAACAGATTGGTATGCCGGCAGTAAAAAGCAAAGAAGCATCGTCAGTGATTAGAGCCACCGAGGACATGCTTGGAAAAGTTGCAAACTATATTAGGGAGAAAGCAAAAACTTTATGAAAAGACCAAACAACCCAAAAGAAGGAGACAAGTCAATCAGAGATGCTCAAGTTGGGGATATTATGATTGGGAAGAACCATGGCGCAGAGTACATGGTTCTTGAGAGATTTCAGAACACCGTTGTACTTTCAAGCGTTAATGAATTCAAAAAGGCAAATGATAGTTACCACTTTGATGAACTAGAAGAATATTACACCCTCAAAGATGAGCCAGAGGTAGTAGACGACAAAATAGCTGAGGCGATGAAGGTTTTGAAAGAGGCTGGATATAAAATAGTTAAGGAGTAACTCTATGAATGGACTACTTATAGGTATTGGTTGGTTTGCATCATTTATGAAAACTGATTTAGACAAAGAAGGATATTATAAGAAGCCAGTAATTGTAGGTAAATGTCCTTTATGTGGGAGTCCAGTTGAAACAATAAGACCATGGGGACATATGTATTGCACTAAAGACAGTTGTCCTTATGATACAAGTTAGCCCAGGATAAATCGGAGATACCGACTTTACTTATATGAAAAAACTAACTAAACAAGAACAAGCTATGCCAGACACATATGAATACGAATGAAATACTAAAACAATTCGATGAGAAGTTTGGATTTTATGAAATATATATTTGTGCCGATTGTGGACACACAAAAGAAGACCATTATTGGAATGGTGGCGGTTGTTTAGAAAATAGTGGATATGATAGTTGTAGGGCGGATAATTGTAAATGTATAAGTGAAAACTGGAAAATTGAAAAGCAAAAAGAAGAAAATAAAGCTTTCAAAGATTTCCTCGCCGAATCAATCCAACAAGCAGTAGCAGAAGAGAGGGCGAGGGCGGTAGGGGAGGGAGTACATTTGGGAGTAAATAACTTTGAAACTTGGATGAAACAGTATCATGAAGATAAAGATTTTGTAGGTAGTTTTGGTGATTGGATTGATAAACTACTTACCTCAACCCAAGAGAAGGACTAACCTATGACAGACACAAAAGAACTTATCTGGAAAAAAGGCAAACAAAATAAAAAGATGGGATTTACTTCGGAATATACAGTTGTTTTACCATTAAAGGGAACAAAACCAATTTATAAAAAGACACTTAAATAACCTTTACTTATATGAAAATTAGAGAAAAACTTAAAGCACTTGAGGAAGACTACCTTGATATCTGGGAAGGTGGCGTAGAGTTCAAAAAAGGATATAAAGGATATGATGGGTATTTGTCAGATATTGATGAATCAATCCACCAAGCAGTAGCAGAAGAACGGGAGAGGGTGGTGGGGGAGATGAGGAAAGGATTTGGTGAATTTTCATTACAAGATTGGAGTGGTGAAGCAGAAGTGTATTCTGAAATAGATAGATTAAAAAACGACCTCCTCTTTGTTTTAGACAAACCATTAACAGATAAAGAAAGGATGATATGAATGACAAATATATAGCTGAGAGTAAGAACAACGCCGTAAAGGTAGATATTATGCGACAGAAAAAAAGACAATCAATTAAATCAACATATGACAGTCATAAGGACGGCTTTCAGTACATGGTCAGTACATCCGTAAACGATAAGCCACTAGACAGTAGAGATATTGCAGACCCGTTTGTGATACAAACCGTTCATGTCTCTCTTTGGGACACTCTCAAAGGCTTGTTTAGGGGTGGTGTTAAGCTTGTGGTAAATATTAATCCAAAGAACAATCGTATTGTCGAGGATGTAATGGAGTTGGACGATCAGTATTTGGGACTAGGTGCGAACACGAGAAGAGAAAATTTCAATAATCAGATCATGAATAGTGGGATTCGGCAAATGGATAATATGGAAGACATGAGTAAAAACTGAGTCGCATAACTCAACGCCAGACGACATGAGCTAAATAAACCTTTACTTCCCGGTAACAGATAAAGAAAGGATAATATGAATGACAAATATATAGCTGGGAGTATCGAGAGGTTTCAGGAAAGATTTACTTTTGGAGGGCGAGTTGGGGTAGTTGCATTTAAGAAGATTGACCCTAGCGCTTGGGAGGTTAGTGACTTTCTCAAACAAGAACTTCAAGTCATAGCAGAAAAGACGAGAGAGGATACATTACGGGAAGTCTCAACTGAAGTTCGTAATATGACAAATAAAAATAGGGAGGGATACATGGCAGCCGTGGTTGATGTTAGGTTAATCCTTGCCAACCTCAGCCGAAAGGTGAAAATATATGAAAAGTAAAATTATAAAAGCAGTAATCATCATCGTTATCTTTTTTGCAGGTGTTGGAATCGGAAATTCTGACGACAATCCTGTTGTTGAAAGAGAAGTTATCAAAGAAGTAACAGTTGAAAAAATTGTTGAAAAAAACAACGATGACTGGAAAGATCTCAAAACTATTGATGATGAGACATTTATTGTCGCTGGTGAAACAATGGGACTTTGTGGCCAAGGCTATAAAGCCATTTTTGCTGATGATGTCAATAAACTTGAGCAGATAAACAAGCAGACAAATGAAAATACTGCAAAGATAAATAGTCTTGGAACAAAACGTCAGGCTATTTTGAAACGACTTGGATATTAATTTATGATGATCGTACTATTCGCGCTTTTAACGCTATCATTGTTCTTTTTAGAACGCGCCTCCAGAAATGAGAGGTGCTGGAAGTGTGGAAGAGCAGTAGTGCAACTTAGAAACAAGAAGGTTACTTGTAAGTGTTGCGCTCTAGGGAAAGTATGATAGCAACTATCGTTTGTCATCTTTGCAACCGTTGCGCTTTGTACGGCTCTTCTTCTCTTGAGAGGGAAATGGATGCGCACAGTGAGATTGCTGACTACTACGTCACTTGTAGATTCTGTAATAGACAAACAGGGACAAAAAAATATTTGCAGCCACTTATCGACTTGTTGTTAGACGCAGGGGGACCGGACCCTGACATGGAGTATGAACGCAGCTTAAATATCTAATATATATGTCAATTGAAAAAAGGGAAAACATGATTACGCCTGATACGAAAAAATATTGGAAGAATCTTGCACAGATTCCTTGGAGTAAACGGGGAGAAATTCGTACCAAACTTGTTCCCTGGATCTATACCAACGACCATAAATTCGATGAATTGATACCAAAGATTCATCTAGCGCTAAACACACAGAATAGAAGTGGAAAGCCACGCGCAGCCGTTCTTTCTGGGGTTGGATCAATTCTCAACATTGCTCCCTGGATAGACGTTGATTTTTTCGTCAGTGTTGATCGCAACTCATTTATCCTAGATCAAGTCCGACGTATGGTACAAAACGTACAAGACGCAAGCACTGTGCAAGAGTATGACCAGATAGACCAACGAGAAACAATGTTTGCTGACCTTGCCGCTATGGGATCTGATCCAAAACCATATTTTGATATAGAGAGGGAATCATTTAGTCTTTGGCATTTTACAAAAAGTCATGACTTGTACCAATTGGCTAAAAAAAGAATGACAGAAACTCCAGTCTATTACACTCAGGGCAATTTTGCTCATAGACCATATGTGCAAGCATTGGGACAAGCGTTAGACGGCGTAGATGTGACGTATGCGAGCTTTACTGATCTAGGTGAATGGAGTCCGGAGTTTTTAGATGTCGCTCATTATCTTCCAACGATAGCTGATAGTGTGATTGTTTGGTCCACGAATCAAGGTCAACCAGAGGGAAAACCACTTGCCAGAATGTCTATTGGCTTAGATCAGTATATTTCCCAGCAAACAGAAGCGTTAGTAGGTAATGATGTTAAATATTTTCAAAGTCATATATGACACCTATCATTGAAATTGAAGGGGGAACGGTTAATAGAGTCACACTAGACGAGAGAACGGGCATAATTAGGAAGGAATTTGCTCTAGGTAACGGAGTGGAGGTGTCGATTGCGAAGAGACTTGTTTCTGAGTGGGAATCTATGCGCAAAATTAAACAAACTCCGGTAGCAAAGGGAATTTTAGATTCTGTGATTTTTATGTCTTACGTTGATGGAGAAAAACATCTTGACCAAGCGATTGATTCTTATCCTGTGGGAACAGCAGCGCGAATATACCAACAGGCAGGACAATCACTTGCAGATATCCACAACGTTATCCACATGAATGCGAGTAGATATCACAAGGCACATGAGGTCAAATACTACGATCTTATTAGACGCAATGAGGACAACTTGAAAACTGTGGGCGTTTCTTCTCTTGCTTTATACGAATCACTAAGAGACTCCTATGATAAAAAAGAAATAGACAAGCAGGGTCTTGCCTGGACACACGGAGATTATTGGCTTAACAACCTTATTGGTAAAAGGATCAATGGTCATTTTCAGCTAAACGCAATTATAGACTGGGAGCTTGCAGGACTAGGCTCTCCTTACGAAGACTTCGCTATAGTGAAGATGTCTATTGAGGATCAGCATGAGCAAGCAACGCAATCATTCTGGAAGGGATATGGAGCAAAGCCAAAACCAGAATTACAAAGACATTTTGCGATTGTTAAAACACTTGAATGGATGGTTTCTGACGAAGAAGGAATTAGCGAAAAGTTTGAAACAGACTTTTATAAACCAAAAATTGCCCAGATACGAAATGTTTTATGAGTAAAGAAATGGGAGACACGTTTTTTCAAGGAATTAATGGTGGAGAAAAGCCAATTATAGGAGCAACATTGCCAAACGGGACTCGCGTAGTGGGAACGAATGCAGAGTGGTTATTAAAACTTCTACCTAAACTGAGTTCGATACCACCAGAAGTGGAGGTGTTACAACCAACTAGCGCGCAGGTTATAAAGGATAGGGACTAATATGCGAGAACAAGATAATCACTATCATGCCCGTAGTCGGTACAAAGAAACTGAGCCAATAGACTATCTCAACTTGATACAAGATATTGCAGAGGTTCAAGAAAAAAAAGGAGCATCACTCAATGTTCATTTACCGCTCGAAATACAGCATCCCGACGTCTATTCTGATTTAGACCAAGGTGTGAATTTTATCTTATTTGCAGAAGTAGCAAAAAAAGCATTCAATGTTTTGTTGTATTGGGAAAATTCGCCGGAACAAGTGTACGACGGGGAAGATTGGGTATTGAAGCATGGTCAAACAAATTGGGAGAATATACCTGATACGATTGATCTGACTCTTGATACAGGCCACTTGATGCTTGGAGCAAGGGATATTGCAGAGGCTAGGGATCGCTTAGAAAATGTTCTGTTTATCTATGGCGAGCAAATCAAGCATGTTCATGTTCACGAAAATGATCTGGTCCACGACGATCACTTAGCTACTGGGACCGTTATAGATGAAGCGCTATTAGAAAAACTTAAACAAGGTAGAACGTATATCTTTGAACGACCAGAAGTACCAAGTAAAACTTGATTTTATAAATATTCACAGGAGGACTCTATGACAGGATTTGATGAACTAAAAGAAACAGCAGATGCGATTCGTGAGCAGGTGGAAGCCAGAAAAGAACAGGAAAGGGGGGTGGCGGTCAGTGGTGGAATGGCAGCTATTCAAGCTAATGAAACTTTGCGTAAGCTCTACAAGGACAATGCGCAGATAGGAAGCGAGAACGTCGGCGATACAATTCCTATGCTCAAGATTCATAGTACCGGCAAGAGCAGTACTAACGAGCTGGCTGATGGATCAGAGCCGGATAACGGAAGCTACTTCTACACCAAGACCAGAGAGGCTTGGAAAACAGTGGATATTCATGTTGTCACTATCTCTAGGGGGTATAAGTCTGAGGGAATTAATGATGATCCGATAACTGGAAAGAAGAAACTAGTGTTCACTCAGATCATGGCTGGAGTAATTATCACGCAAAATCCTGGATTACCTGCCTCATTGCTCCCGTTTTTCATGTACTTGAGTGGAAAGAAGTTGCAACCCTTATGGAGCTTTGGGAAGGAAGCGAGTGCTTACACGAAACATACCAGCCTTCCGATCCCTTTGTTCTGCCTTACTATTCAGCTTGGCGCGAAACAAGAAAAGACATCTTTTGGTAATATTTGGCTTCCCACCTTTTCCATACTTAAGGATAATACAGGATTTCCGGTGGTTATAACCGATGAAGCGCTTTTCCATAAGCTGAATCGAGCAGTGGTAAAGGCGGGAGAAACTGTAGCGCAGATTATCAGTAGTAGTGAAGTGATCGCCGATAAGTCAGACAATCTACAGTCACTTGGAGAGAATCAAGGAGCCTGGGCTAATATTGCCGACGCGACTGATATTCCATTTTAATTAGTGAAGAAAAGTATAAAGAAAGGAGGTGAATTACTTTTTATGAGTTTTGTACCAAACGAAAACAATGTGACGGAAATGAAAATATATAAGACAAAAGAGTACGGTATGTTTTTAATTATCCCTGGGAACAGGGAAATAAATAGACTCGACGTACAGCGATTAGCGGAAAAAATATCACACAGAGATAAGTTGAATGTTAATCCAATAATCGTAAACGAACATTTCGGTATTGTTGATGGACAGCACCGCTTAGAAGCTGCCAAGATGCAAGAAGTGTTTATTTATTACATGATTGATAAAGACGCTACTCTGGAGGACGTGCAAATGCTTAATACATTTGTTAGACCATGGTCGTTACCCCATTATCTCAGTAGTTATATTCAAGGGGGTGGTGAACGAGCTTACCATTACCAGAAGTTAAGCGAATTTGTCGCTAGTTACGGATTATCTCCCAGCCGGAGTGCATCTCTGCTTATGGGTATTAACTCAGTAAGCAATAAAGGTATGTATTCTATAATCAAACAGGGGGATTTTCGCGTCCGGGATGAAGAGAAAGCAAAGGAGATAGCGCGAGAATTGATTGCTTTGCAAGAAATGTCAAAGGGGTCTGTTGCTCGCAGTCGGATATTTATTGCTGCTCTTTCGGCAATGAGAAAAATAGTTGACATTAATGAAATGATTATTCTGATGCGCAAAAACAGAAAAATGTTGTCACAGCAATCGACAATTACGGGATACAAAGAACACTTGGAAGAAATTTGGAATAGCATGAACAAGAATAAAATAATTATCCGTTAATGCTTGTTACATCCCAAGTATATAAGACAGATATGCTTGGGAAACAATAATGAATAATTATGAAATCGTTGATTTGTGAAGACTGCAAAAGAACATATTTGAGAAAGTTTTCAAGATTTTGCGATTTTTGCGTTACACAGAGAAGGAATAAGAGAATTAGGTTAAAAAGAAGGAAGAATACCGGACTTACGCATTAGAAGATGCGAACTTCCATACCGACAATGAAGCAATCCAAGTACTTAGTGATAATTTGAAAGCGAAATACAAAAAACTATGCCGATCACATATAGATTAGATATTACCCCCGTAGCAAAACCCAGAATGACTCAGGCTGATAAGTGGAAAAAAAGACCCTCAACGGATAAGTATTGGCAATACAAAGATGATTTGCGCAAGCTGTGTATGGCCTATCACTACAAGATTACAAACCAACTGGATGTCATATTTTATATTGAAATGCCGAGGTCTTGGTCAAAAAAGAAGCGGGAGATGATGAGAGGGGAACCGCACCAGCAGGTTCCAGATACAGATAATCTTATGAAGGGGTTCAAAGACGCACTTGCTGACCAAGATTGCGCTATTTGGGATGAGCGTGGAAGAAAATATTGGTCAGAGAAGGGAGCGATAGAAATCCATAGTTAACTAAACCTTTACTATTGATAAGAGTATGTAGTACATTTGACGTAATGCTCGGTAAACAAAAGACTATCAAAGATTTGCATGACCGGTTGAAACAAGAAGGTATTGAAGGATACGGAACTGTTCATAACTTTCGGGATAAATGGCTTATTCCAAGAGAACGGGGCGGTTCTTTTTGTTGCCGGTGGGATGAAAAACACAAGTATTACCGGACCTTTACCCAAGAAGACATAGAAGAGATAGTCGTTGCGTTCAAGGATGGGGGACCGCAGAAATGGAGCTATATAATATGAACTCGCTTGATCTAATGAACATTACAGTCATTGGTGTTGATGGGCGTGTACGAACGGTTCCTAGTCATCTAAAAAAACAATTACTAGCTCAGGGATTTCGGATCATTACCAATGCTAGAGAGGAATATTATGCGCAACACGACAAGACGCTAAAAGATGGTGGCTGGCAGCAAGAGAATATTATTGAAGATATAGATGCTGTGAATTTTCTGGAAGTTGAAAAGATATGATATCTGTTAAATATTTTGCTCCCTGGAAAGATCACAGTGGTTACGGTAACGCTTCACGCGCTTTTATTACTGCCCTTTACTGTGCAGGGGTCAATACCACGACGGAACTAGTGGTACAGGTTCCTGAGAAATCACATTACGGATTGCCAGAACACATTGCCAGTTCGCTAGAGAATCGGGATATTGATTACAAAATAAAGATACTTCACTGTACGCCGGATATGATTCCTCGTTACATGGAGGCTGGAAAATATCATATTTCCCATTTGTTTACCGAAACAGACCGGCTTCCCGCCAGTTGGATTGCACCTCTGAATACAGTTGGGGAAATATGGACAGCGTCAGAAAGACAAGCGCAGATGTTTCGTGGTTCTGGTATAAAAGTGCCGATACACAGCTTTGCGCAGCCAATAAATATCATGGCAGGGGAGGAACGGATTGCTCCCCTTGAAATACGATATAAAAAGGATTTTACTTTTTACAGTATCTTTCAATGGATTGACCGGAAAAATCCGCGAGGACTACTAAGAGCGTACTGGCGGGAATTCGAGGGAAATAATAACGTAACTTTACTTCTTAAAACTTATCGGGTGAATTATAGTGAAAGGGAGTATGCTCTTATCAAAAGCGATATAGCTGCGTGGAGATTAGAATTGAATCAAGGCCATTATCCGAAAATATTGCTGGTAAATAAATTGCTACAGGAACGGGATATGCCTCGTATTCATGCCTATGCAGATTGTTATGTGAACGCTAGTAGTTCTGAGGGGTGGTCAAGACCGGTACATGAGGCAATAATTATGGGAAAGCCAGTTATTAGCGCCGATAATGGAGGGATAACTGACTACCTGACTGAGGATTCTTACTACCGCGTCAAGAGCTTTCCGGTTGTTGCTACTGAGGTATCTCATATTCCTTGGTACACAAAAGACCAGAGTTGGTGGGATATTGATGAAGCAGATTTAGGCAATACAATGAAAACTGTGTTCTTAGAAACTAATCGTCATGCAAGAGCTGGCAGAGCAAAGCAGTGGGCTATGGAACATACATCATATCAAGAAGTTGGACGACAGATGAAAGAACGGTTAGTGCAGATCAGTAGAATCTTTTGACCATGAAATCACGGACTGGAAAAGATGAAAACTCACAGGAGAATTGCACTAGTTGTCTTATGAGCAAAACGAAGAAGGATATGCTGCGCATTGCTTCTGAGAGAAAAGATCGTTGGTACTGTATTTCTTGCCTACTGCGCTCATTACCGGCAATGATGGTAAGGAAAGGCAAGAGCGAAGATGATATGTCGTTATTATTAGGAATAAGATATTTTCTGAAAAAGAAAGGACTTGTAAATGACAAAGTTAATTAAACAAGAACAGCCAACACAACAGTTAGCAACGCCAGAGCAAATACAGGCAATATCGACCATAAAAAATGCTGCTAATGCCACATACGCTGCGGCACAGGAGTTCACATTAGTTATTGAGCAGGTTCTTATGGATCAGTTTGGATTCACAGAGGAGGAAATTAAAAAACTTCATCGGGAAGTGGAGCGCATACTGACCGTTGTTAGGCAAGCAGAAGGAGCAGGGCTAAATAGTGTGGGAATAAGGACTATTAAGATGCTGTCTGAGATAGCTGAAATTAGGCAAGAACGTGAACGTATTGAAGCAACAGGGATTAAATTGCCACCAGTAAACCAGAACGCTGTCATTATGAAATTATTAAAATAAAGCGATGAGTTAATATTCGTAGAGTTGCTTACGACAAAAAGCGGGAAAGCCCACTTCTTTAGAGGCGGGATGAAAGCACCAATCAATAGGTAATATGGCTAAAATACTATATTTAAGTGTACATTCTGTGCTAGAGAGGGATGAAGTATCCCTCTTCCAAGAGTTGGGTCATACTGTTTTCAGCTTGCATGGAGCCTATCAGTTTGGATCTGGGGACGGGAAACGTCCAGCCCTGCCAATGGAGGTCGAAGCACATCTTCATGACCTAGCTTTGCAATGTAGTAGAGACAATCTTTTGCCGGAACTTGTTGATTGGGCTGACATCATTATGTTCATGCACAAGACAGATTGGATTGAGAATAACTGGAGTAAAATAAAAAACAAAAAGGTGATTTGGCGGTCTATTGGACAGAGTTCTCAACTAGACGAACAGGAATTATCTCGGTGGCGAGGTAAGGGACTCAAGATTGTTCGGTATTCCCCTCGCGAAGATACCATCCCTAGCTTTCAAGGAAGAGATGCTCTCATTCGTTTTTATAAAGATGAAGAAGAGTACGCAGGGTATATTGGCGCTAATCCCCAGGTGATTAATGTGTCTCAGGCTATGTTCGGTAATGAAACCGTAGGTTCGCGGGGAGATCACATGAATGTGGATATATTAAAGAATGTCTTGGCGGGAATGCCTTGGAAGATATTTGGTCCTGATAACGACTTTGCCGCAGAGCATAATGGTGGGTCGCTCCCGTTTGATGATCTAAAAAACATGCTCCGGTTTAATCGAGTATTTTTCTATACCGGTACTGCTCCTGCTGCCTACACGCTTAGTTTTATCGAGGCAATGATGACTGGTATACCTATTGTAGCCATCGGCCCTAAGCTGGGCAACAGTGTTTACCCGCAACAACAGACCTATGAGGTCCATGAGATTATACAAAATGAGATAAGCGGGTATTGGTCCGATGAGGTTCCCAAGCTGCGGGAGTATATCCAATTGCTTCTTGACGATCATGAGAGAGCTAAAGTAATCGGCTCCAGAGGGAGAGCGCGGGCAATCGAATTCTTTGGGAAAGGCAAGATACGCCAAGAATGGAAGGTCTTTTTAGAAAATTTGTGAACTACCACCACAATATGCCAATAGTAACTGATTATTTAGCAAAAAAATCTAGTGGCCTTGTTTCTACTATGCCGGAGGTGCGGGATGAGGGGCGTGGATACATGATGTATGATTCGGGAGGAGTTGAGGCTGAGGTGGGGGAGCTTATCTATGGATTTATAAGAGCTTTGAAACCGAAATCTATACTAACTACTGGAATTTACACAGGAATATCAGATATGTATATCGCACTCGGATTATCAGAAAACCGATACGGACACATTGACGCTATTGAATATGAATATCAGCACATTGAGCGAGCAAAGCGGCTATGGCAGACGGTAGGAGTTAGTGATCGTATCTCTGCGCACCATACATCTTCTTTGGATTTTCAACCAACCAAACAGTATCAATTCATGTTTCTTGATACGGAATTGCATCTCCGGTTCCATGAGCTTGTAAAATTTTATCCGTACCTAGACCCCGGCGGCTATGTGTTTATCCACGATATGCCGGTATCTCTTTGTCAAAATAATGTCAATCCCGATCATCCTGATTTTAAGCATTGGCCGGTAGGGGAAATCCCTGTTGAGGTAAAGAATTGGGTGAAAGACGGGGAACTGCGTCCAATGTTTTTTCCTAATCCAAGAGGAATGTTGGGGTTTTATCGTTCTCGAAGCGACGAATATAAATGGCTATGAAAAATATATTGCGTTTAGGGTTGGTTCAACCCTTTGGCCAGAATAGCTCATTGGAGCGTTTTATTACCCAAGAAGCCCACGGATTTATTCGTGGGTAGATTCACCGTTGTCGATTTTGTCCAAAACATCATGGTCACAGGCATGGAAGAGTATCAAAGATTGTCTCATGTAGCTTTGTCTCTGCAAAAGCTGGCCAAGGAAAAGAACTGTTGCATATTGCTTCTCTCTCAGCTGTCAAACACCGCAGCACGGGATAAGGACGATAGCGCACCGGTGGAGTATAAGGGGTCCGGATCAATTGCGACGGTGTGCGATCTTGGGTTTGTGGTGACGCGCACGACCGGTTGGGACGCAGGAGAGAACGCAGTCCGTTTGTTTTTACGAAAGAACCGCCGAGGGCCATCAGGTAAGTATTTCGATCACACGTTTGTCATACCGGGAGGGTGGATAAAGTGAAAAAACTAACTAAAAAAGAACAAATAGCCGAGGCAATGAAAGTCTACCGAGCAAAGTATGGGGAAATAGCACACCAAGCACGCCAGATAAATGAAGCCTACCTAGCAAGGCTCAAGGAGATAGAGAAACAAGAGGAAAAATAATATGAATAAAATAACAGCTTATTTAAGATTTGCAGGTTTTGAGCGAAAAATGAAAATAGAAAGGTTACCTGAAATTAGGATACCGATAACATTACCTTTAACTATTAGTTATTTACAAGAAGCTTTTCTTCCCAGCAGCCCAAACAAACATCCAGTATTAGTCTTTGAATGGAAAAGGCAATTAACTAAGTATACACACGAATATTCTTTGAAAGAAATAATATGAGAAAACTAAGATTTATAAATATAATTATATCAATTATTGTGTTTCCACTTGGATCATATTTGATCTACAGTTTTGGTAATTGGCAGTTATTGCTTGGAATATTTTTGCTTATGTGGGGAAACAACATTGCTCAAGATAAAACCTAACTAAACCTTTACTTATAAATAAATAGACGAATTGGCTACAATCTTATGAATACCCGCGCAATTCTTACTTGTTGGCATCGCTACCAGCCCTATGGAGCGAAATATTACGAACCTTTGCTGGATTTCTATATCCAAACGATGAAGAGATATGAAAACGAGTACGATAAGATTTATTTTCTGGATAGTAATTGGGAAATAGACCCTAAGAAAATAGAGGGATTAAAGGCTGAGATCGTGCGCATTGGTCCACATGAGAGGTATTATGACGCATACAAGAAATTTCTTCCGGAGGTAAAAGAGGATCTGGTGCTTCTGATGGACAACGATATGCTGGTGTACCGGACAGGCATCATTGGCTCGGCATTTCTAAAGATGAATGAAGGGTATGGTGCTGCGAGCATTTTCGATACTATTGGTGATTGGACGTTCTCTCAGTTCAATGGAAAATCTAAAGTGTGTCCATATTTCTTCTGTACTCGCAAGGAACTTCTAATGAAGTACCGGGACTGCGAGTGGGGTCCTGCAATGCCTCAGCACGAAACGCTAGGGATGTTGTCAAAGGGCATGGCTGATGATGGAGTAAAGGTGTTTGAGTTTGAGGAGGATAAGTCTAACTGTCTTTTTGATGGAACCAAAGATGGGGAGAAAAGCAAGAATCTAGGCTACTATCACATAAGAGCGGGGAGTGTTCCCGCTGTTTTATTAGCTTATAAAGACAACGATGAGGATCAGTATTGGTCTTACCTAAACACACAGCCAAAGACGGAGTATTTACGACAGTTTGTATGGTATTGGTATATGTGTAGGCGAATAGCACCATTAGATAGTCCCATGCACATTAAAGCAATAGAAGATATTTTGAGAGATTGCGGGATCAAGCGTAGCTCGCAGTGGAGAGAGTATGTTGAGAGATTTATTGAATATCACGGACTATTGTGAAAATAATTTCTGTATCTGATAGCCACGGTAAACATGAGAGGCTCACAATTCCTCCTTGCGATTTGTTCATTCATGCTGGGGATTTTACTCATTGTGAACCAGCACAAGTTAGCGACATTCTTCATTTCAATGCTTGGTTGGGAAAGATACCTGCGAGACAGAAAATAGTTATCGCTGGAAACCATGACCGCTTATTTGAAGGCATGTATGCTCGTTACGCCCAATCAATAATAACTAATGCTATATATCTAAGAGATAGTGGAACTATCATCAGTGATGAAAAAGGGAAAGACTGGTCAGTGTGGGGTTCTCCGTATACGCCATATTATCGAAACTGGTCATTTAATGTGCAGGGTGAAGGAATTAAACGTCATTGGGATATGATTCCTGAAAATACAGATATCCTTGTTACTCATGGACCTCCTAGAGGCATACTGGACAAGGCAAGAGGAGAACATCTTGGATGCCCGTATCTGTGGGATAGAGTTGTGCAGTTGAAACCTAAACTGCATGTCTTTGGACACATCCACTCAGGGTACGGGAAAGCGGAAAATAGATTTATCAATGCAGCGGTTTGTGACGATACGAACCAATTGATACATCCACCAATTGCACATTGTACATAAGTAGGATATGGAAAAAACAATAGGTTCATTGATTGACGAAATTTCAATCGTTAATATTAAGATTTATCACCTTGTCGAGAAAGTGCAGTCTGGTAATTTTGAGAAAGAAGATGCGAGCAAGATACAATTGCTCAATAATTACCGGAGCCAGATCACTAATGCTATTAATGAATTCTTCAAGGAACGAAAAGAAGTAAAAGTATGAATATTCTAATCAGCGGGGCAGCAGGATTTGTCGGCAGTCACCTGTGCGACTACCTCATTGAAAACGGTCATACCATCATTGGGATAGATAATCTTTCCACAGGAGATATGAAAAATGTTCATCCTAAAGTAGATTTTCATTATCTTGATATATTCCATGAACCAAAGCGGATAAGTTTATTGCTTAAAGATTACAAGCCTGACTGGGTGTTTCATGAGGCTGCGCAGTGTCGCACACAACTTTCTGTTGATGACCCATTGCAAAACCACGATACGAATATAACAGGAACGCTTAATATGCTCCTTGCAGCATGTGCCGCAGAGGTAAAGCGCTTTATCTTTGCCTCTTCCTGTATTGTTTATGCCCCCAATACTCCCTACTATGTCAGCAAGCTAGCTGGAGAAGAGTATTGTAAAGTATTCCATAAACTTTACGGGTTATCTACAATTTCTCTGAGGTATTCCAACGTCTATGGATCGCTTCGTCAGTCAGAGAAAGGCAGTCATGTCAATGCGATTGCATCATTACACAAGTCAAAGAGGGAAACAGGGCGCTTGTGGATAACTGGTGACGGACTCCAAACAAGAGACTGGTCGCATGTAACGGATGTTTGTCGGGCAAACCTTCTTGCTGCACAATCTGATATAAACGGTGTCTTTGATATTTCTACGGGCGTTAGCACTTCTATGAATGAGATTGCTAAATACTTTGACTGTCCTATCGACTATGTGCCAGATAGGCTGGGCGATGCGAAACATCTAAGTGAACAGCAAACCCCAATACCAGCAGAGTTAGCTTTTGGGTATAAAGCAGAGATACTTCTTGGGCTGGAGTCAATGAAGCCGTACCTATGAGACAAGCATTTATTTCTAGTTGTTCTGATCCATTTCTTTTGCTACTTGTTCACAAACTCTTTCGAGAGCGTTGGTATGAAGAAGTAGATTCATTCCTGGTAAACATAAATAACCACTGTGGAGTGCCGCAAGATGTAGTGTCTGAATTATTGGGACGATTAGCACAAGACAAGAAGACGGAGATTATCTATCATCCTCAAGGAATTGGAAATGGCGCTCCAATCACTGAAATGACTCTCATTTCAAAGGCAGATACCGTGATGCTCATGGAGGATGACGGATTTTGCTTTACTCCCGGCGTTATAGATCAAGCATTTCAGCAAATAGAAAGCGGTTTTTCCGATGTTGTTGGATCGCCTCGGTTCTCCTGCGGTGTCGAAGTGGGGGAAGCAGCAAAGGAAAAATACAATCTGGATTATTCAGGCTACGGGGATGTGGGACCCAATCTGTGGCCGAATATGATGTTTATCAAAAGAAAAGATCTACTGAGAACTGATTTAGATTTCTCTAGTCACACTTGGCAACCAGGGGAATACTCAAAAGAACTCGACCATACCTTCAAAGACATAAATCACGGCGATACAGCGGTATGGATGTGCGTACAACTCAAAGAATTAGGGCTGAGGTTTCACAATATTGCGCAGTACCATGCCGATCCCTACGAGATAGACAATAAAACAAAGAAGCAAATGAATTGGATTAACGGTCCTCCGACTCATATTCACGGTGGCTCTCTCTCGGCAGGCTGGAATGGTTATTTATCTGGCAGAATACCAGAGGCAACGGATGATTCCTCTATTCAGGAGATGGAAACTAGAGTAGCGTTTTGGACGATAGCCAGCGCGTGTACTGATGGTTTTGAAGAGTTCAAGAAAGAATATCAACGGGGAATAGTGCAGCTAACTCATGATGCCAAATTAGATACGAGAAGAATAGAGAAAAAGATGAATATTTATCGGGATTTATTTCGCATATGATTGTAAAAAAGAGGAGAATGAATGAACAAACCTGACCTACTCATTACATGGCACGAATCTGCTGACTACCCCATTGCTAGGGAAATGCTACGTAGACACCGTGACTTTTTTGGAAAAATAATTATCTATTGGAGTCAACATTTCCGCTATCCTATCTTTAGTCATTTTATCCAAACTCAACTTCACGATCTTGGAAACATCACCTTCCTTGATCCGGTTAACTACGAGTTTGGGATACAGGACTGGAGGAATGTTGCGACTAATGAAATGCTCAGGTATAGCAATAGCGAATGGATTTGTAGTATCGAGCAAGACTGGTTTAGCACTGACTGGAATCGACTGCTAGACATGACAAAAACCGCTATGGAAAAATCTGACATGTGTGGTTGGATGAGTGAAACAGCAGCGCCATATATTCATCCAGCATTCTTTTTTGCTAAACGAGAAATCATTGAACGCGCAGGATATGATTTTACCCCACATCCAGAGATTAATGGTAGCGATCACTTTGCTGCGATCACCTGGCGGGCGAAGGAGTTAGGAGCAGTAGTAACCGGACTTCCAGTTGGAGAAGTGACCGATCAATCCCTAGCATTTCATTTGGGTGGTGTAAATCAAAATTATCTTGAAGGATTGAAACCTGGATATGCATTTCATAGGCCGGAGATATTTTATGTCTATAATTATTGGAGTCGGAGAGCGAAAATAAATAAAAAGTTCCGAGACTTGTGCCTTGATATCGACTCAATATTGCGCCCGCAATTCCCGAGTGTTTATCCGCACACAAGTCCTTGGGCTGATTTTTTTAGATAAAACTATGACCACTGCTGTATTCGTTGTGCAACCAGTTCACATTGATTATCCCCTGTTTCGTCATCGCCTCACTCAGCTTCACCGATTGGTAAAGGATATCTACATCGTTTTTTCTGACGCACAATTCCTTCATAATTACCAGAAATTTATTGTCAATAGTTTGCCGTTTGTTCACTTTGTATCCCCAATGAAAACAGAACCCGATTGGCGCGATGATGCTATCCGCTCCATTTTAACTAGAAGTATTGAAGCAGATCGGATTCTCTTTTTAGAACAAGACTTTCTTTTTACCGATCAGTTCATGCCCTGCATTTTATCTGCTGAATTTAATGACTATGATTTTATCTTTTATAAAGAGGGTGATCGGTATCATCCAGCGTTTTGCTTAGTAAGATATGATCTTATCGTTAGGACCGATTGCAACTTCGCTGCCAAGCCACCGGCCTACGATCATTTTGGTTCGTTTTTTAAGCAAGTCCTTAATCTTTCTAAATACTCTCTTGATATCGAACAGGTAGGATTTAAGAAACAACAGGATTTCTGTCATCTCGGCGGATTGACCCAAAACTATCACTGCTTAGACAACAACCAACCACTCTATAAACCGAATGAATTCTATACTTACAACTATCTCTCTATAAATGTTCCTGTCATACAGGATAAGCACTGGTATGATCGTATGGGTCGGATAAATACCGATGTTTCTGAAAAAGAGTTTGTTCCTTGGATGAAACAAATTTTTGCTGATACGCTATGAAAAAGTTGTTCTCATCTCTACCTGTTAAAAAGAGAATACGATTATCGCGCAAAGAAATGAAGCGGGAGTTTCACTATCTCATTGATGAAAAAGGATACAGTCATCTATCGTGCTTATTGTGCAATAAGGTGGATCACGATTGTCCTGCTCATCTAAAAATATGAATATTCTAATTGATAATCATCACTTAGATTTGACCCACTCACTGAATCTTCTTTTTGAAGGGCGGCTAGGTCACACGGTGTATCGTCAGATCGGGATGTCGTGGGCAGATGAGGGGTATTGGTCAGTATACAACCATCCAGATACCGCGAAACAATATCTTATGGATGGGTTTATCCCTAAGGACGGGACACCGCCACTCAATGGTGTAAGCCGGATTAAGAACGGCGTCCACGTCATCAGAGATGAAGCACATTATAGCGAACAGAAAGCCATAACGCTAGAGCAATTTAAGGAGATGAAGTTTGATATCGTTATTGCTAGCATTCCCCAACACATAGAACCGTTTAAGAAGCTGATCCGGTTATACCAGCCGCAAGCAAAATTTATCTTCCAGCAAGGCAATCATTTCTTGCAAACAGATCATTATATAAAAAACGGGATGATCGAAAATCTTCTGTCATCCACTGTAGAATACCCTGTTCCTGCTACTTTGAATGTCTGTTGGTATCATCAAGAGATGTCTCTTGACGTTTTCAAGCCATCGGAATTTTCTCCAAGAAAGAACATAACGAGCTTTGTTAATCTTCTTCCAACAACGGCAAAGGCATATCTCTACTACATGCTGAAACAAGAAATGCAGGAGTATGAATTTAAGAGCTACGGTATTTTATGCGATGACGGGATCATCTCAGGAGTAGATAAGATTGCTAGAATCATAAATCAAAGTATGTTTGGTATTCATGTTAAGTCAGGTGGTGATGGCGCGGGGCATGTAATTCATAATTTCTATGCTTGCGGTAAACCAACTATAGTGAGTTACGATGACTATAAAGACAAACAAGCAGGTAAATTACTTGTTCCTGATGAGACTTGTTTTGTTCTCGACAGCATTAAAGATGTCCAAAGAGTCGCAGAGGAAATAAGGAAAATATCTCCTGAAAAATATGAGTGGATGTGCCAACAAGCGTACAAGAAGTTCAAAGAGGTGGTAAACTACGATGAAGAATCGGAAAAGATTCAGGAATTTTTACTTCATGTTTTATTATGACAATGCAATGCCCTATTCATGGCGATTTTCCAACAGAGGAGGCGTATTTACTTCATATAAAAATGGACCATAGTGGTGCTTCTCCTGAAATGGATTTAATAAAAATAAAAGCAAATGGCCTCCCGCCTGGAATACCTGAATCAGCAATTCCGACTCCTGATTTTATCGTTCAAGTACAAAGGATCGAAGCGCAGAAACAAGCTGCAATGCAGAAGGTGGCTCCTCCTCTGCTACCTCTGCTTGCGCCAGAGCCTCTGGTACAAGCAGTACTCAAGGAGCTTCACCTAGAGTACTGCTATACCGGCAACTGCCCCACCTGTTCTGGCGTCAATATCAGTACACTGATGATTGAGGTGGAAAAGAATATGATTGCTGTTGCTCTATGTGAATCGTGTCGAAAAAGTGTTAAGCAAATAAAAGTGAAACCGTTATAAACGGAATCAAAAAGAAGGGAGGAACATCATGGGAGCAATGGCATTAAAACAAAAGTTTCCGTTCTTGCGAAGATGCGAGCTTTGCCAAGTAGCAAAAAAAGAGCTATACCAAGTGCAGTTTGATGGGATTACATTTTTGTTCTGTTCTGGATTCTGTGTAGATAAAGCGCAGCGCAATTGGCAAGAGAAGGAGGAAAAGGGAATCAGTCCTTCACGGCCTATAGAGATACCACGGGAAAAAGAAGAAGACAATATTACTGACTATTCTTGAAAGGAATATCTATGACTAATACAGTAACCGCAGAACAAAAGTACTCGCCAGATAAATATAAACGAATGGTTTTTTCTTTTACCAAAGCAGAATTAGCGAAACTCATCTCTTTTGAGTCAATGATGGAAATGGGCAAAACAGCAGAAGCATTGGTGAACAGGATGTTAAATGTAATCTGTTTGCCACGGGTGGGAATCAAAGACCAAGGAGCAACGATGATGGTCGAATATGATGTTTCTAATGGAACTTTTATTGTTTATGCACCACGAGCGGTAAAACAACCAGCGGAACCTAACGAGAAGGTTGAGTGATCTGACATACTCCCACGGCTAAAGCCAGTGGGCTTCTTGGGTGATAAAACGCTCTAATGAGCTATTCTGGCCAAAGGGTTGAACCAACCCTAAACGCAATATATTTTTCCTTGCGAGGTGGGATTGCGGGCAAAGTCACTTCACCCCCCCCTGCATAGTTCTGTTTTAGTTTTACTTTTTCCCGTCTCGGAGCTTGAGAAAGAAATTGATGCAGATACCAACGGCCCACCCTTCAATCGCACCTATGGTCGTGAAATTAGGAATGAAATCACCTGTCGATACCATTGCTTCTTGTGTAAGTATTGCTTGTAACTGGCCCAAGTACATGAGAATAGGAGCTGCAAAAAAGATCAGCGCACTATTGGCTATTTTTCGCAGATCAAGCTCATTCAACTGTCCTCTTGGTGAAATTTTCGCTTTCGTAAATATGTCCATAAAATAGTTCCTTTCATCTTGTAAATAACATTGCATATGCCATGACAAATCCAGCCAGAATATATTTTGTCCATTCTAGTATTGTTTCAATTTTCTTCGTTCTTATACGCTCTGCATTGTTCTTCATTACTAATATATATGCTCGAACATACAGAACCATAGCAACTGATCGAAACAGAACCCTCCAATCTTAGAATGTCGGTGTATTGAGCTTGGTCCACTTACCACTAGAGAACTTCCAAAGATTACCCTTCGAAGTTACGGCCACGATTGTCGATATTCCTTCTGCACTGATTATACGTTCCGGTTCTCCTGTAGGAGGTACGGGCGTAGGTGTAGGAACGGGAACCGGTGTTGGTTCTGGTGCTGGAGTGGGAGAATTGTCCCACCACGCCTTTAGTGACTTACCTGTGTCATTTAGTGCGTACAATCCATTCACCTTGTCAACGATAGATTCGGGGTTCCCTGCCCATCCGCTCCAAGAGCCAAACCCTGACAAGATACCTTCGTCTGCGAGTTTTTTATTAACTGCAAAATAGGCATCTGCCTGAGCTCTTGTTGGTCTATTAAACCGGTCCGGTGCACCTTCTTGAACGTATACAGGCTTTGCGTATTTATTCTTAATTGCCCGTACCTCACTCTCATAGAGCGCGATGTCGTTATCTCGGTAGTGATCGACAACTACCACTGAAAAAGTGTCGGATATACTCCGTGGCATCCATCCAGACAGTAGCTCTGATGCGTTGTTGGCACTTAATCCGACTACTGCTCCGGCTGGAAGGACTGCTTTACACGCATTATGCATGTCGATGAAAAACTGTGCATAGCTTCCCGGTAATCCGTCAGTTAAAAGCGCTGTATTAGGATCGAATATCCCTTCTGTTCGTTCCGGGTAAATAGCCCACTCATCTCCTGCTTTCACCGTATCACCAAGAAACTGCGCTGCTTTCACCGCTTCATCAATCCAAAACTGTACAGGTTTTCTATTCCCTCCAACAAATTTTGGTTGTCCATACAGTCCTTCCATGTTCCAGTGGGCACAACGCCAAGTGACTTTCATGCCCTTTACATGTATTGCATCAGCCCATTGTTTCGAATAGGTATCAAAATTAGGGTGTCTAATGACACTTGCTACCTCAACATGGCTTGCTCCTGCATCTTTGAGCACGTCCAAGAGCTGATTCATTTCTGCAACCGGCATGGGGTTATCCATGCGGTCTTTTACATGCTTCATCGCTGAAATCATTTTTGTATTAATCATATTGATACCGAGTTCAATGCCTTTCTCGCCTCAACGATGGCGGTTTTTAATCCGTTGTATTTAACATGTTGATCCATAAGATCAAATTCTAATGTCCTTGCGCGATTTTCCCACTCTCTTTTTTGCTTGTCCAGGTCATTCTTCTCTGCCTCTAGTTCTCGTATCTTTTTATCTCGTGGGTCTTCGGTTGGTGGTACTGGCGGAGTTGGTTGATTGGATTCGTATCCAGTAAACCAACTATCCATCAAGGGAAAAGGATCGACCACTGTCTCTCTGCTGCGAATTTCCCAGTGAACGTGATTGCCGGTGCTATTGCCCGTCGATCCCACTTCCCCAATTTTCTGACCTTTTCGTACCTGAACACCAGGAGTAACGGTAATACTCTTATGCTTCATGTGGGCATACAGTGTCGCCATGCCACCCCCATGATCTATTTTGACGAAGTTGCCATAATCCTCTTTTCGTAATACCCGAGGATGGGGAAAAGGATCGTTATTACTATTGGCGATCCATTGTCTCACCTCATCATTTTTAGCAATTGTTACCTTCCCCGATTCCGAAGCATAGATTGGTGTACCGTCAGGATATCCGTAGTCTGTCCCCTTATGATTCGGACCAAAAGGATTAGTAACGTTAGTTTGCTGCCCCTTTGTGTTTATAGGTCGTACAAATAACACATATTCTCCTTCCTCACTTATATCCTGACATACTCCCACGGCTAAAGCTAGTGAGGCTCTCATTCTTCATCGCCAGAATTATTCCTAAAACGCTCACATGAACCTCACCCTCCCATCAACTTTTCCTTCTCCAATTTCTTAGGTAATTGCTTCAGAGCATCTCGCATTTCAAATAATACATCAATCAACTCTGGGGACTTCCCTTGAAATATACGGGTAAATTCTTCGAGCTTCTTATCCTTCTCTAGCAGTTGCTCTTTCAAAGAAGCAAGATCCAATGCTAATTCAGCAATTCTTGCTTGAGCATCTTTCAGTAACAGCTCTAGCTGGTCTTGTCTTTCTTTATATGCAACTATGACTTCCCTTGCTACGTCTTTGCCGCCAAAGTTGAGCTGAGCAAATATATAGCCAATGAAAAGCAGAACGAGGCCTATAAGGTTCATGTATGGTAAAAAATCTATCATAGCTATAAAGACATAATAGTCAGAGGTAGCCCATGTTCCTGCCCGGACATAGGTTACCTGCAAATATTAGTAGCCTTTTTTGGGCATGGGGGACATTGGTTTCTTTTTTTCAGGTTTTTTCTTTGCCATAATACATCACCTCCCTTCTTCTTGAATATATTTTCACAAAAATAAGTCATTTTATCAATATGGCCAACCTCTTATTTAAATCACAGTCCGTTTGACAAGAGATCTTCCCCACACTGCGTAGTAAAATGTTTTCCCACTATTATTTGCTGTCTGATCCGTTCCCACAGTAAACCCTCGCCCATTAAAAGACGTTATTACTTGCCCTACGGCAACGGTAGTGCCAAAGCTCTTCCAAGAGTCTGTTCCTGTTTGATCTGGAACCCTTTGAACCGCATTATCCGTAAAGTCAACTTTTATCCAAGCCATGACAGGAGTAAATTCAAGTCCCGTAATATCAAGGCTTGATCCCGTTCCCACATAGGTTCCTGACGTGAAATATTGGGTATTTGTCTTAAAAGCAAACCAGTAAAAGGTTAGCGTGTTTTCATTCACTGCTGTTTCAGACCCTAGTGTGAATGTGTTGCCTCCTCCAGTAGAAAATGCGGTGATGAGATTAGTTCCCAGTCCTGAAATAGTGTTATTTTCAAATGATAGACAATCGGTGGTTATGTTCGCTGCTATTTTCCATCTAGGGCGACTCGTAGAATCTTTTTTCGTCACGACAAGACCAGGATCAAATCCATTGACTGCAATCGTTCTTCCTGCTGTTGCATTACCTACATAAGTTCCTGTATCAAAATCGTTTGACCCATCTTTGGCAAAAGCCACCCAATAGACAGTTTTTAGATTTTCATTACATTCAACACCCGTTCCTACAGTAAAACCGTTTTCATTCAAAGAGGTAATACCGCCGGCAAAGTTGGCGATTGAACCAAACAAAGAAGCCGTTTTGTCTCCCGTCATAGACGCTACTCGAAAAGAGGTTGACGTTAAAGCTGTTGCAGAATTTACTCGAATAATAACGAGTTCTGGCTTAAAGCCAACGGTATCAATGATTTTACTTGCCCCAGTTCCCGTAAAAGTGCCATTTGCAAACTTCATAATTATTCCTCCGTCCAGGTAATATCTATGTCTAAACTCCCCCCAGCCATCGTAGTGGTATTCAAATTGATTGATAAAACCTGTGCTATTCCTCGAAGCACAGTAGCCCGTTCTCCCCGCATTTCAAACCATATTTCATTAGGACTATTAGAAATAGATCCTGCCGGGGTGGTTACAGTGATCTTCTTGACCTGCATATTTCCAACGAGTGTTCCTGTTGTAGGATTGGCGGTATAGGCATTCACTGTCGCAGTTGCATTAGGATCAGCCGTATCGTGGGAGCTAATAGTTGGAGCAGTTGAAGTGCCACCGGTATTAGCAGTTGATCGTCGCAGAACAACAAGGCTATATGCTCCCGCGGCGGTTGCTGTTCCACTGACCTGAATACGAGTGATACGAATTGTTTTTGTCGCCGATCCCGTAATGGTGAAAATATCAGTTGCGCTTGCTGCGGGAGCAAGTCCAATTACGCCGACACTATAAGTAGCCTTTTGTCCTTCTGAATAGGCGGTTATTGAGTCAATGGTTTGTCCGAGCGCTGTACCTAAATCCACCCGCTGAAACCCGTTAACTGTCCCTTGACTATCAACTCTCTGTAGATTGGTGACTGTAATCTTTGTTGAGTTGTAAACAGACCCCATTTTAACTGGGTTTCCAGAATCCGTAGCAGCCGAAGCCACGTTACCTGTTGCGGTTACTGCGCCAATCGTATTGCTGCCCGTAGGAAGTGCAACGTCCGTTGCCAAAACCATGCGCTGGGTGAGTGCATTTGCGCCTCCTGATCCACCCTGTACCCCTATTTGTCCCGCTATTGTATTTACTTTTGCCCTGTCTGTATCGTCCCAATCATCAATGACAGAAAGTGACGCACTGATAGTTCCTAGTAGCGTTTCGATTCCATCGACATGTCCGATGATTGTTGTTTGGTTAGCTGAGGTCGCAAATCCTGTGATAGCAGCAACAGGAGTGAGCGTACTAAGTTGTGCCGCTGTTA
>Ga0163144_10005895_pt1 | contig 27173 bp, 15 predicted proteins | sample OliLak19BULKMAT1_FD_123175 | JGI IMG/M metagenome (GOLD analysis project Ga0163144, IMG submission 123175) | Freshwater microbial mat bacterial communities from Lake Vanda, McMurdo Dry Valleys, Antarctica - Oligotrophic Lake LV.19.BULKMAT1 | ecosystem: Environmental > Aquatic > Freshwater >...
CCGACGTGTTCTTTTGAAACTTCTTCGGGCAGCGAGCGCGCCCGGCAACTGACGGTCAAATCGGCATATCGCGCGGGACTGGTCCAATCGCCGCCGAAAACAATTTCATCTTGCGTGCCGGTGCCTTCAGTCCATTCAGCCACGTTTCCCGACATGTCATAAATGCCTTCAGGCGTGCGGCATTTACTGTATTGTCCGCTGAGCGGCGCGCGCTTCTGAGCCTCGGCATCGAGTCCCGTGGCGCAGGTGCGGCTGTACGTTTTTCCATAAGGATATCGCCGCTCGTCGTCGCCCATGCAGGCGCGAAGCCACTGCGCGGACGTACACACGCGCTTTCCCTGCTGCGCGCATATTTCGCCGGCATCCACCAGCGTCAACACGTTCGTGGTCGGGACGCCTCCGGCCTTATTCGGAAACTCGAAACGATCGATAGCGAACGCTGGAACCTTGATCACACCCTGCTGCGGAATCGGGACGGTGCCTTCGCCGATGCGGACCATATTCTCATCGGGCGCGTTGATCGTGATGCGAATCTCCAGATCTTCTTCTTTCGATTCACGTCCGACGGTCATCGTCGCTTGCTGAACCGGCAAGCCCTGACGGTGAAAACTGAGGACGTAAAACCCAGGCTCCAGTTCCTTGCCACGAACCGGCGTCGCGCCCAGCGACTTTGCTTGATCGCTGATTACACCGCGGCCCAAGCCGTCTTGAATGCGCCGCGCAAACACTTCCGCGGCATCGCCGCTCACGTCGATCCGAACAGCTCGAATTCCCGACGCCAGACGAAGCAACTGCCGCGCTTCCTCATTTTTGGGATCGCGTTCAACCGCCTCCTGCGCGGCGAACTCAGCGCCCGCGTAATTCGGAGATAGCGGCGGATCTTCGGGACGCAACTGCACGGGATAAAGAAATCCGCGCGCCTTATAAATGAAACGCCGGACCTCCACTTCGGTATCCAGTTTCTTCAACGTCGCAAAGGCATTTCGTGGTTCCGGACTGTCCGGCGAGATCGACTCCGTGTGCTTGAATGCCATGGTCGCTTCGTCGATCAGCGTCCGTGCCTCAATCGTGTTCTGTTCAAAGTTCTGCGGCGAATCATTCAGCTTCGCGACGCTCTGCGACACCTTGCCGAGCAGATCGTTGGCTTTCTCCAGGGAACTTTCGAGCGCCATGCGCCGTTCGGATATCTGCTTCTGCGCGGCGCTGCGGGTTTCATTCATGGAGTACCCGAGCGCGGCAAGGCTTGAAACGATCATGATCAAAAGCGCGAGCGAGATCTCCCAGTGCTGCCGTGCCGCTCTAAATTTCGCCGCGATAAATCCAAGCGGTTTGGCGGTGATGGCTTCGCCGGCATTGAAACGCCGGATGTCTTCCGCGAGCTGTTTTGCCGAGGCGTAGCGGTTTCGCTTTTCCTTCTCGAGGCATTTCAAGCAGATGGTTTCGACGTCGCGATGGATTTTTGGATTCAATTTGCGCGGCGCGATGGGATTGTCTTCCAGCACCCTCTTCAGCGTCGCCATGATCGTGTTGGCTTCGAACGGCGGTTTGCCGGTCAGCAGTTCATACAAACATGCGCCCGCCGAATAAACGTCGCTCTGGGCGTCGACCTGGTCAAGCCTGCCCTCGGCTTGCTCCGGCGACATGTACGACGGCGTGCCCATGGTCGTGCCCGACTGCGTGACTTCCAGATCTTCATCCACGCGGCGCGCCAGACCGAAATCCATCAACTGTGCCCGACCGGCTTTGTCGAGCATGATATTGGCCGGTTTCACATCACGGTGAATGACGCCCTGAAGATGAGCGTGATGCAGCGCCTCGGCACTTCCCTCGATAATGGAAAGCGCCAAACGCGGCGTCATCAAGCCTTCTTCCTTGAGCTGCTTGGATGTTTTTCCTTCCACAAAATCCATGACGAGATACGGCTTTCCATCATGCTCGCCCACGGCGTAAATCGGAACTATATTCGGATGGAGCAGCCGAGCGGTTGCCTGCGCTTCGCGTTGAAAGCGCTTGATATCTTCTTCCTTGGCCCCTTCGCCGGCGAGGAGGACTTTGATCGCGACATGGCGGCGCAATTTGGGATCCATGGCCTTGTAAACAATGCCCATTCCGCCGCGGTTGATCTCGGAAAGAATTTCATAAGCGCCGATTAGCTGAGGTGTGCGCGACGCTCGAACTTCCGCCGGTTGCCGCGATGAATGCCGTTTGGTCTTCTTAAATTCCGCGGCAGCGGCCGCCGGCGACATGAGTTCTATCGAAGGTTGATCGCCGGCTGACCTGGACGTGTCGCGTGAGTCGCTAGTGTTGACCAAGACCGCCGCTTCAAACTTGCTGCCGCAACTGACGCAGATCACGATCCGGAGGCGGTTCTGTGACGGTGCTTCTTCCTCCGATAGAGGCTGCTGTGCGGAACACGTCGGACAGGCAATACCCATAGAAAATTCATGTTAAGGCCGTTATGGGTTGTGTCCCGTGCAAAAAGGTTTTGGATCAGCGCGTAGGCGTTGGCGAGGGAATCCATGGAGGAGCATAGGCTCGAGGACTCAATTCGATTTTATTAACAAAATCATGCGGCCCTTGCAGGCATGACAAGACACCATTGATCACCGCGGCGCGCTGGTGCGGCAGAGCTACTGTGTATCCCTTCGACTTCTCAACGCTGAAAAAGCGCGGATAGAAATGCTCGCCTGCAACCAACGCGTGGTAACGCGACAGAAACGCGTGGTTTTCTGATGCGCTCGGGGCTGGCGCGGCGTGCCATTCCGGGCTATGCGTGAGCCACAATCGCGGCGAATAGATAACTCTCAATCCCGCGGTCAACGCTTCAGCGGCGAGCCAGCGGCCCAGCAGAAATCGGGAGGCATCGGGTGGAATACGCTGCAGTGCCTGCTTTGCGAAACGTGCGGCGCAAAGATGAAAATCAAAAGGCGCGGCACTGACTGAGCGGTCGCAAAAAACAAAGCCTGAGTACCCCGGCTCGCTGGCGCTGCGGCCCTCATCGGGGGAGCCCGCCAGGCCGCCGAAGCCGAAATACTCGCCCGCGCTGGAGATTCGATTCTGCGTGTCGAGAATGCGGCCGCAGCACAACGCGGCTTTGGCATTGAGATCGAAAACTCCGCACGCTTCCCAACCCCAATCCAAACTTGAGAAATGGACGCTGTCCGAAATTGTCAGCACGAGTGCGTCGTCCGACATGGCCTGAAGCGCCGAACTCAAGTGGGCCATGTAACCGTCGGGGCAAGTTTCCGCTCGAATGAAATCGGGCGCGCACGTGGCGCTTCTGAATGAATCCACCAGTTGCAGATGCTCAGGCGTTAAAGTTCCGATGACGGTAATTTTCAGCGCCGGATAGCGCACATCGCCCAGCATGGATTTCAGGCAGCGCTGCAACTGAGCGGCTGAACCTTCAGAAAAAACGAAGGCATGGATGGGTCGGGGCTCCACGTGCTGCCGCGAGGCGTACCACATTCCGATATGGCCAAAAAGCGGATTCGTGCGCAGATCAAAAAGTCCAGGCCGCGTTGTCTTCGCTAGAAAATTCGCGAGCACGTACTGCTGGCATTCGATCGTGTACATTTTAGCGCGGTCAGCAAACGAAGACGACGATCCCGCGTGAATGCGCCAGCTATAAAGAACTTCTGGCACGTGAACCGGCTCATAACCGGATTGAATCAAACGCGTGAACGTATCCCAGTCGTGGCAACCACGCGCCTTGCCATCGGTGTAGGCGCCGAGCGCATTCGCGATCTTTCGGTCAAGCGCGCAAAGGTGAGCGATGTAGCAGCAATTCAAAAAAAGCGCCGGGTCCCAACTGGGCTTGAAAAACGGCCAGCACGGTACGGACTGCTCATGCATTTTATCTTCGTCGCTGTAGGCGAGGGCCGGCCAGCCAGCGCGTTCCAGGCATGATGCCATGACGCGCAGCGCGTCCGGATACAGTGTGTCGTCCGAATCAACGGGCAGAACATAGCGGCCTGTGGCGGCGTCAAACGCAGCGCGCGTCCCGCCCATGATGCCTTCGTTCTGATCGAGACGCACGAGCGTGACACGCGAATCTTTGGCGAACTGCTTCAACACATTCAGTGTGTCCGCATGGCTGGACCCGTTATCGCAAATCACCCATTGAAAAAGGAAGTCCTGCGCGAAAATACTCTCGCCCATCTCTTTCAAAAATGTTGCGGGCGTGTCGAAGACAGGCGTGATGATTGAGAAAAGTGCCGGATCAGGCTTGGCGGGATACTCCGGCGCCCGCAGGCGCACGCGGGCTTTGATCCAGTCGTGATACAGTTCAGGATAGTCAGACTCGGGCGCGGCCAAAGTCGGCAGGGGAAGCTCCTCGGGTTTGACCAGACCGAGCTTTGTGCGGACGTAGCCGACCACTTTTTGTTTTGAAAGCGGCTGCTTGAGGCGGCGCTTGAACTTCTCGCCAAACGATTCGTTCTTGCGGCTCATGAATTTCCCTTTCGAGTGTATCGGGATATTTCATGGCGGACCGCACTTATCAATGGCACGCCCGCTTTCTCAAAAATGGGATTGAGTGTCGCGGCGCGCTCGGCCGGTTCGGCGATGCTATAAAGCGATTCCGGCTTCAATGAACCGAACGGCGTGTAGTACGGATCGTCGCGCAGGACGTCGTGATGCGCGCAAACGAAACGCAGAAGTTCTTCGTTGGACGTCGCTGGCGGCGCATCGCCGACGGCTTCCATTAGCGGTGCATAGACGATTTCTTTTCCTGTTTTAAAGACGCGCGCGCAGTACTCCGCTTCCCACAGAGTGGCAAAGGCCGAATTGAAAGGGCCGGTTTCACGGAGATCCTGGCAACGTCCGATCCAAGGCGCGTTGATGAAACCACTCACATTGCGATTGCAATGGTTCATCGCGAAATAGCCAGGCTCAGAATCCGCTCCGCCAGTGTAGGCGACCGTCACGCCCCTTCCAGTACCCAGAAAAACCGGGCCTCCTCGAATGATCCCGAGCTTGTCCAATGAGACGCCTACGACTAGGGATGCGTTGAGATTCAATGCGAACACGCGAAGGGCTTCGTGCAGCCAGTTCAATGAGATAGTGGCGTCGGCAAACGGCAAGACTGCAACAAATTCAATCGGTGCGCTGGCTGAATCGGCAAGAAAACGGTTCAGAGCAGCGGGAATATCCTCGCGCGATGGATCGACGCGCTCAAGCAAAATAGGCGAGGCGGAACCGCTTCCCAGCGCGAGTGAAAAATCGGGATCGGCGGCAGGATCCTGCCGCGACGAGTCTTCGAGCGTGAACAGTTTAACGCTGGCGCTGGCGTTCTCGCGCCGCATGAATTCCCAATGCCCATCAGGCGCGCCGAAAAGCCGGCTGGGCTGTGGCACAAAACGATCTTTCAATTTTCGGCGTTCCAGTGTGCTTTCAAGGCACTGCTTTTGTGCGGCGATCACGTGCGGTTTGGCATCCACTCCGCGGACCGCCGTGGATTCCGGAACGCCACGCCACGTGTAGAGAATTTCGGGAATGTGGACGATTCTTTTTGACGCCGCTGGCGTTTGCTGAGTCACCCAATCATGTATGCGCAGCGCCATGTCCCAGTCTTGCGCGCCTTCGGTCGCCGAATCCGTGAATGCTCCGCACGCGCGCAGCGTCGTAAGCTTGGCGACCGATAGATGGCAGGTGTACCCGGTATCCAGCAGCAGGGCAGGGCTGAAATCGGGTTTGAAATACGGCCAGTAACGGCGGTCCTGCAGGTCGCACTTATCTTCGTCGCTATAGAGAAGATCAGGACGGTTGTAAAAATCGATGTTGAACGCGGCGATGCGCAGAGCATCGGAATAGAATAGATCGTCGTGATCCAGCAATGCAACGTACTCGGCGTCACACAGTTCGAGCGCTTTCAAATGCCCGGTCGCGATACCGAAATTTTTAGCGCTGCACAGAATCTTTACGCGCGGCTCTTTTGCAAGCTCCGCCAGTACCGCACGCGTGTCTTCGCGCGTGGAACCATTGTCCCACACAACCCAGCGCCACTGCGTGTAATCCTGCGCGAAAACGCTGGCTGCGGTCTTTCGCAGAACGTTCGCATCGACGTTGTAAACGAGCGTGAGCACATCAATCCGCGGCGGGTCAATTTTTGGAGCGGGGTAGTCAGCCGCGCGTTCGCGGATACGGCGTTCGATCCAGGCGTGGTAGTTGAAATCGGGCGCGTCGGTCTGCGCGCCTCCGACATCCGGGAGTCCGTTTGCCTTGCGGTACGCCGAACGCAGCGCCGCGCCGACGATCGGCAGCTCACTGGCAAATCTGCGGATCTCAGGCCACATAATCGGTATCGATCCGGTAATCGCACTCCGTCGTTGTCAGATTTGGATTGTAGTACGGATCACGCGGCCACTTCTTCAGCCACTGATCTTTGAACAGTGTGAGCTCTTCGGGATGCAGGCCCGACTTGCTGACGGATTCGTGGTGATAATGCTCGGCATACGGCGTATAGACGATTCGTTGTCCGGTTTGCAGCACCTTCAGGCAGAAATCGACGTCATTGTAATTCAGCGGGAAAATCTCGCTGAATCCTTTCACCGACCAGAACACATCGGCGCGCGTCATCATGCACGCGCCAGTCACGGCGGTGTAATTGCGGTGAACGGCGGTGCTGAAAAAATAACCGCTCTGGCTGTCTTCAAAGCCATAAAAGGGATGGCCCGGATTTCCATTCAACACATTCACGCCGCAGTGTTGCAGACGGCCGTCAGGGAAAAACAGGCGCACTCCGACAGCGCCGATTTCAGGCTGCTGCGAAAATTCCAGCATCGCCTCGATCCACTCAGGCGTGATGATCTCGATGTCGTCATTCATGAAAACGAGCTGCGAGCCTTCGGCTCTTTGCGCGCCCAGGTTCATCTTCGACGCCAGATTGAAGGCCTCCGTGTACGGAATTTTGCGGATGTTGTGCGGCTGGAGTTCCTTCTCCAACTCCACCGACATGTCATTATTATCGACGACGACAATTTCGAAATTCTTATAGGTGGTCTTGGCGCGGATGCTCTCCACGCATTTCAGCAGGAACCACGTCTCTTCACCGCGAACTTTCGCACGGCGGCACGCGCTTGGAATTACAATGCTGACCTTTGGCTGGCCAATAATATCAAAGCGCACGCGGTGAAAGCCATGCGTCGGACCGGGCTCCACTTTGCCTTCTTTGCCGACCAGCTTCAGCCAGTTTTCCAGCGCCCGCTGCGCCACACGGTGAGCTTTCGGCTTGGCCGCGCTGCCGGATGCGGTCGAAGTCGGCAGCATGCGCCAATGATAAAGCACTTCGGGAATGTGGTGTACGCGCGGCGTGCGCGCGGTGAAGCGCAGCACCATGTCGTAGTCCTGTGCGGTATCGAACTCGCTTCTGAAACCGCCTATCTCGCGCAGAATGGCCGTGCGATAAACGCCCAGATGGCAGGTGTACATGCAGGACAGAAAATATTCCGGCGACCAATCGGGTTTGAAAAACGGATCGGTGTGCATGCCGTTGAGATCGATCTTGTCCTCATCGCTGTAAATCATGTCGATGGCGGGGTCGGCGAGAATGGCTTTCGCAACCTTGAACAAGGCGTGTTCTGAAATCTCGTCGTCGTTGTCCAACAGCGCGGAGTAGGGTCCCGTGGCGATCGCGAGCGCGGAGTTAGTCGCCGCCGAAATATGGCCGTTCCTTTCGCGATACACGACTTTGATGCGTGAATCGGCGGCTTTGAATTCGTCGAGCATCTGCCGCACATACGGTTTAGTCGAACAGTCGTCGGCGAGGCAGAGTTCCCAGTGCGGGTACAGTTGTTTCTGAACGGACTCAATCGCCAGGCGCAGATAGTGCTCAGGCGGATTGTAAATCGGCATCAGGATCGAAATGAGCGGCGGACTGTTCATCGCCACTATTTCTTTTCGCATCGCGTCGCGCTGCGCCTCGGTAATGCGGCGGTTGTCGCGCCAGATCCGGTAATCCGCCGCGCGCGTGTCAACGCCGCCGCCGAGACTCTGAATCAATTTGCCGCTGAACGATTTGAAATCGCCTTTAAGCAGCAGCGAAATTCCCTTCTTAATGGCGCGGCTCGTTTTCTTTGTCGCTTTGATCTCGCGAATCTTGGATTTGATGGCGCGCAAGTAGAGTGTCGCTTTCGCCACCGGCTCCAGGCTGAAGAGATCGATGCGGAACGATCCTGGCTTGTCGATGGGCTCGAAGCGGATGGCCTTAACCGGCTTTTCCAGACGCAGATGCGTATCGATGTCGATCTCGCGCCGCAATTCCGGCAAAAGAATACGTTCGCTATCGACGAAACCGTTGCCGGTGTCGAAACACAAGCTGCCGCGGCCGCGCGCCAGCTCACTGGTCATCTTCAAGCGCAGGTGCACGACTCCAGCCGCGAAACTGCGCTGAATCAGGAAATGGGATTCCTCGCCCGTCGCGGTCCAGGTGTGCTGTTCGCGGTCTTCAGTAAGCTCCGAGAGCGTCACTGCGGAACCGCCGAACAGGTCGGTCGTAGTTTGCGTTGCGTTCTGTGCCATTGCGCCGCTAGTGTAATCCGTAATCGCCAATCGTCTATCAGAGCTTCTAACAGTGTCGGCGCGGGCGCTTGCGGGTTACGATGCCACGTTCGCGCCGCGAAACTTTATTTAGCGGTGTACATAAATAACGCGGTCGTGAGGCTCGAACCATTTGAACCCGTATTTGAACTTGTCACTTGTTCTTTTGGCGCCGTGGCTTTGTTGTGGTGCGCTCGCGGAATCGTACGAACAGGCCCCTATTAGCTATTCGAAAACTCCGGCCAATGATGCGATTTCGGCTCTGCAGAAGAAGATTGACGAGGGTTCGAAGGCCCTGCTTTGGAATGAGCAGGGCGGTTATCTGAGAGGGCTGCTTCAGGCGCTGAACATTCCCGAATCGTCGCAGGTGCTTGTTTTTTCGAAAACCAGTTTTCAAAGGCAGAAGATCTGGCCGTCGGCGCCGCGAGCTCTTTATTTCAACGATGACGTCTACATCGGGGCTGTAAAGGGTGGCGACGTGTTGGAGATTTCGGCGGCCGATCCGCGGCAAGGAGCGATGTTTTATACTCTCGACCAACGCGCGGACCCAAAACCCAAGTTTCAACGCCAGACGCACAATTGCCTGCAATGCCACGATTCCATGGGGCTGACCGGCGGAGTTCCCGGGCACATCGTCCGCTCGGTGTTTCCCGATGGCGAAGGCATGCCGATGCTGAATCTTGGAACGTTTCGCACGAATTATCAGAGTCCTTTAAGTGAACGGTGGGGCGGCTGGTACACCACGGGCCAGCACGGCACGCAGCGGCACATGGGTAATCTTGTTTTTCCGAACGCGCCAGACTTGAAGATTCTGGGCGAAGTCGGAGCGAACCGCACCGATCTCAGTGAACATTTTGACAGCAACGCGTACCTTTCCGGCGCAAGCGACATTGTGGCGCTGATGGTCCTGGAGTATCAGACGTACGCCCACAATTCGCTGACCCGATGCAGCTACGAAGTCCGCACCGCGCTGCTGCAAAACAAGGAGATCAACCGGGCTCTGGAGCGGCCCGAGACGCATGTCTCGGAGAGCACAACGACTCGCATTATGTCCGTGTGCGATTACGTAATTGAAACGCTGCTGTTGAAGGATGAAGCGAAGCTGACCGATGCGGTCAAGGGAAACACGACATTCGCTGCGGATTTCTCCGCGCGTGGCATTCGCGACGAAAAAGGGCGTTCTCTGCGTGATTTTGATCTGACGAAGCGAATGTTCAAGCACGCCTGCAGTTACATGATTTATACGGAGTCATTTGATTCGTTGCCGCCAGAAGCGCTACGTTACATTTATCAGCGGCTTTGGGACATTCTGAACGGGCGCGACAGCAGCAAAAACTTTGATTACATCAGCGCCGACGACCGCAAGGCGTCGCTTGAGATTCTTCGTGAGACAAAAAAAAATCTGCCGGAGTACTGGAAAGCGCCGCGCTGAAGGCGCTTTACTTGCCTGCGGGTAAGGGCACCTGCGACGGGTTGCGCATGTAGCCGATCAAATCCAGCAGATCCCGCTTCGACATGCCTGTCAAAAGGCCTTCGGGCATCATCGAAAGATCCGTCTGCTTCATCGATTTGAGTTGACTGCGCGGCAGCACCATCGTTTCGGTTTGAGTCTGGATTTTCACGGTCTGCGCGTCCTGGCTTTTAAGCAGCGCCGAGATGACCTGTCCGTTGATCGTTTTGATCAGCCAGACCTGGTAATCTTTCGGCGTGATCGCATTCGGGTCCACCATGTTCTGCAGCAGGTAATCGACGTCCGCGCGTCCGGAGCCGGTAAGGTCCGGGCCCACGTTGCCGCCGTCATCAAAGAGCTTGTGGCATTGCGCGCAGGTTCGTTTGAAAACGGCGCGGCCGCGCGCGGCATCCGCTTCTCCCGGCTTGGCGGCAGCGATGTGTCCTTTGTATTCCGCGATTTCTTTCAGCTTGTCGTCGGCGGTTGGCCGCGACTGGCCCCAGTGGGTCTTGATCCATTCGTTCATGTCGTGAAACGTCAAGCTCTCGAGCTGGCGCACCAGAAAGGCATTCAGGTCCGAGGACGGGATCGTCTTTTTCTGAAGCGCGTCGAGCAGAACCTTGGCGTATTCCAGGCGTGCCGAAAGTGTGCTGAGCGCATCGCGCTTTTCGTTGATGTCCAGCTTGGGATAAATAGCGAGAATTAATTTTGGCGTGTGCGCGTCATCGAAAAGACCGAGCGCGCTCAGCGCCCGGCCGCGCAAATCCGCATCGCCGAGCAACTGCTGAACGACGGGCACGAGTTTAGGCGCTTTGGCATCCAGCAGCGCGTCGAGCGCCTCGCGGCGATCTTTCAGCGGCGCTTTGGTATTCGCGAGAATCGCTTTCAAGGCGTCGATTGAACCGGCGTCACCGAATGCCGCGGAGATGGACTGCGACAACCCGCGGATTTCCACATCGCCGCCGGCTGCTGATTTAACGCTGTATGCCGACCATGCGGGCGGAACGGCAATATCGTTGCGGCCTTTCAGCATGTCGCTCATGCCGCGCAGCACGGCGCGCTGTACGTCGTTGTCGGCGCTCTGTTGCAGCAGGTCCACCATCGCCGGCAGGCCCTCGGCTCCCATGCGCCGCGCCGTGTATTGAATCAGCAGTGTGTTCTTGCTTTGCGCCGCCAAATCCAGCGCGCGCTTGGCATTCACGGCGACCATGGGCTCCAGGGCATACCAGTACATCAGCGGCAGATTTTGATCGCCGGCATCGTTCGTGTGCTGCAATAGCGCCGCGAGCATATCGCCGCGTTTATCCAGCGACAGGCGCTGCAGACCGGAGGCGAGCGCTAATCGCACGGGTTGCGACTTAGTTTCTTGAGCCCGTTTCAGCAGCGCCGCCAGCGCATCGGTTGTGAGGCTTTTTTCTTCGAACAGCAAGCGCACGGTCCACGCCAAGGTGGACTCCGGTACATCCGTTTGGCCGAGTCGAGCGACGAGTTTTGACGCGTCCAAGTTTCCTGACACATAGAGAGTATGCAGCGCGCGCAGTTTTACTGGCGCCGACGCCGCTTTGGCGAGCAGCTCCGACAATGCAACGGCGGTCTGCGGCTTCAGCGTTCCAGCCGAGGCGCGCTCCTGTAGAAGACGGCGCGCATGCCGGGGGAACCAGTCGTTCTTATGCGTGTGCAGCGCGACGAGCTCGTCGTCGCTGAGTTTGGCGAGATCGATCTTCTGTGGCTTCGTCTGCCCATGGGTGATTTTAAAAATGCGGCCGTTGCTTCGGTCTACGACTTTATAATTGTGGCACTCGCCGGTGTCGTGCCAGTCCGTCACGTAGACGCCGCCGTCGGGGCCGTACTTGATGGCGACGCCGCGGAACCAGGAATCATTGGCCATCAGAAAATCGGCGCCGTGTTTCGCGTTGTAGCCGGAGCCCTTGGGTTCAAGAATATCGTTGTTGATACGGTTGCCGTGCAGATTCACCGTGAACACTGAGCCGTGGTATTGATCGGGCCAGTTATCGCCCAGATACACCATGCAGCCGACGTGCGAATGGCCGCCGCCCGCGTCGCTGTGCTTGCCCTTGCCTCCGCGGGAGGACGTCCATTCTCCGCCGGCCCAATGCAGATGATCGGCGCACTGATCAATGAAGCCATAATGATGGGGATTGACGGGATTACCGAACATGCGCTGATAATTGGCGCCAGGGAAAATATGCCAGAGATGTCCGATGACACAGTTGGTCGCGAACAAATCGCCATTCTCATTAAAATCAAGACCGAACGGGTTGGTCGTGCCATGCGCGACAATCTCGAATTCGTGCCGCGTCGGGTGGTAACGCCAGACGCCGCAATTGATGGCTATGCGCTGCGCTTCCGGCGTGCCCGGCTTGCCGACTTTGGACGGTGCGGTGATGCCGTTGCATCCGTAGAGCCAGCCATCGGGACCCCACGTCAGTGAATTGATGACGTTGTGAATGCCCTTGGTGGACCAGCCGTCCAGCAGAGCCACAGGTTCGCCATCCGGAACGTCATCGCCATTCTTATCGGGAATAAAATAAAAATTCGGCGCGCTGCAAACCCACACGCCGCCGAATCCAATTTCGATTCCCGTGAGGTAATTGCCCTTGTCCCAGAATACTTTCTTCGTATCGAATTTTCCGTCGCCGTCCGTGTCGTCATAAATGCTGATGCGGTCGCCGCCCTCAGGCTTCCATGCGGGGTAAGACAGAATCTCGCAGACCCACAAGCGCCCGCGGTCGTCGAAGGTGAACGCGACCGGTTGCACGACGTCGGGCTCGCCTGCAAACAAGGTGACATTAAACCCCCGCGGCACCGTCATGGCCTTCGCGGCGTTTTGCGGAGACAGGTTGCCCGCGGGAGCGGGTGCCTCTCCAGCCAACGCACTGAAAGCCAGAGCAGCGGCCCATCCCAAACAGCAGATCCATTCTCGCGGCGGCATCCGTGTCCTCCTTTATATGGCGGCGAATCTACCTACACTGCGAACGGGTCTCGATCCCGAACTTGCCGGAGAAACGTTCGTGATGTAATCTCTTCAATTCAGGCCAACTTAGCTCAGCTGGTAGAGCACCTGTTTTGTAAACAGGCGGTCCCCGGTTCAAGTCCGGGAGTTGGCTTCAAGAAGAAAGCCCCGGCTGAAATGGCCGGGGCTTTCTTATCGGTCGCTGGCGTGGCGCTTCATTCGCCTTTTTCTTCCTGCCGAAGGCAGGCGGTGCACTTGCCTTCGTTGCCGTAGGCCTCATACATTTCAGACCACTTGAGTTCGTCGTTGCAGCGGGAGCATTCTTCGGTCACGAATTCCTCCTTGATGTCCTGCAGGATCGTGTCTTGATCCTCGTCGAGGTCCTCGCCTTCTATCACGAGATTGATGACTTCAAGCTGATCGTCGTCCAGTTCGTCGTTGTCGATCAATTGACGTAAAAAGTCGTGAAACTCTTCTTTCTTCCAATTCTTCTTTGCTTCACCCATGGGCGAGTCTCCTTCCGAACCTGCATTCATGTCGAACGCAACAGCATACTTCATCCGCTCAAAGATCAACTAAATGAGCGAATGAGCGTAAATGCATTGGATTGAAGCGGGGACGTCTCAACGCACTAAAAGTGGCGGTCCTTGGGCGCTAGGCGGACTCAGCCCAAGGTGAATTGCTTATGGACGTGAGCTTCACTGCCGGCGCGCGTGATGGAGATTTCCAGCCTGGCGCCAATGCGTTCTCGCAATTCCGGGACGTGTGAAATAATGCCGACCATGCGGCCGGTCTGCTGCAAATCGATGAGGGCCTGGAGCGCCAGTTCAAGAGCCTCGGCGTCCAGACTCCCGAAGCCTTCATCGATGAACACGGCATCCAGATGCACGCCACCGGAGTAACTCTGGACGACATCCGCGGTGCCAAGCGCCAGCGCCAGTGACGCCAGAAAACTTTCACCGCCAGAGAGCGTGGACACGGGACGCGCGGTGCCTGTGAAAAAATCGTAGACGTCCATATCGAGTCCGCCGGCCGAACGCTGCCCGGATTCAAGCTGTGCCCGCTGCAGGTGAAAACGCCCGCGGCTCATGAGGCGCAAGCGCTGGCTGGCGGCGGCCAGAACATCATCGAGCATGGCGCCCATGACAAAGCGCTGGAACGTCAGTTTGAAGGGGTTCTGTCCATTGGCGGCCTGGGCGAGAGTGGCGAGCGGGGCGTGACGCTGCTGCAGACGGTCCCACGTTTCGATCGCGCCTTTCAATTGAGTCACATAGCGCTCAATGTCGTCGCATTCACGCGACACGTTGGCCTGTTCTTCCAGCGCTTCGGCGATGGAGTTCGTCAGTGCGGCCAGCGCGGCCTGTAGCGCGGGGAGATCCGGCGCGCGGAGGCCGTCAGCGGCACTATTTGCGCGCTTCAATCGTTCGTTCGCCGCGTCCTGCTTTCCTTCGAACTCGCGCAGGTTCTGTTCGAGGTCGCGGAGCGCGCTGGAACTCATTTTTGCCGCCGTGAAATCGCCCGTATTTTTGAATCCGGCGGCGTCTAGCTTAAGAATGAAATGTCGTTCGGCAGCCTGGCTCTTCTCGTTGGATTCCGTGAGAAAACGGCTGCGCTCGATTTGGGTGGCCGCGAGCCGTTCGACTTCGGCGACACTCTTTTCGCAGTCACTCATTGCTTTTTCGCGCGCGCGCGTGAGCTTTTGCAGCGTTTCCCCGGCAGCGCTTCGCGCGTGCTCCAGCGCCAGTGGAGTACGGTATTCGACCGGCACGCCGCGCTGGCGCTCGGCGAGCACGGCGGCGAGGGATTCGCGTTCACTCTCGAGCTTGCGCAGGTCCTCATCGAGCGATTTTTTTTTCTCCAGAGACGCGTCGAACTCTGCTTTTGCGAGCGCGCATTTTCTTTCACTGAGCGGAACTTCTTTCGCGGCGCGTTCGGTATCGGACACATTTTTTTCAATGGCATCGCGCTCTTTGAGCAAGATTGCAAGTGTCAAGACTGCCGCGTCACCCAGAGAATCTTCACGCACGCGAGATTCATTCTGAAGCGTGCTGCACGCGGTTCGCGCCTGCGCCGATTCGTTCAGGGCCGCGAGGCGGGTGGATTCAAGCCGGTCCACTTCTTCACGCCGGGCTTTGACGTTGGATTCAGTGGGAAGATTGCCAGGCGCGGGAGCTGGCAGGGGATGTTTTGTGGATCCGCAGACGGGGCAAGGATGGTCGGGCTTGAGCTGCTGCGCCAGCACAGCGGCCTGGCCGCTTTCCCACGCGTGTTGCAGCACGTCCTTATCCCTGCGCGCATCGGCTATTTTCTTTTCAAGCTCCAGGAGAAGACCGCTGTGATTGTCGGCAGCGATGACAGCCGCGAACAGTTCGCCGCGAAGCTTTTCGAGTTTTTCGCGTTCCTCAAATCGGCGCCGGGCCTGCTCGTGCCGGAGTGTCAGCGTTTCGAGTGTGGCGGCAACCGCACGGGCGGCATTCAACGCCGCATCAAGGGTTCTTACGTTAGTGGCGCACGCGTCGATTTCCGTATCGAGCGCGTTGCCTGATTTGCGTGCCGCAACCAAGGCCTTTTCCATGGCTTCAAAGGCGCGCTGGGAGTGTTGAAGTTCCGCGACGGACGCGACCATGGCGGTCAGTCGATCGACATTCTGCTGCGTCTCAACGCGCAGCGAATCGCGCCGCTTTTCTTCAACTAAACCCGCTTGCGCCCTGGCGAGGGATTCTTGAGCGAGAGCGAGAGCTTCGGTGCACTCCCGAACGGCTTGGGTTGCGGCGGTGCTTTCGCCTCGCCGCTGGCTGAGCTCGGTTTCGCTGTCCAGAAGTTTTGCCGCCGCGGCCGCGCGTTCAGCTTTTAAACGTTCGCACAAAATTCCGGCTGCTGTGGATGCGAAAGTTTCACATTCAGCGGCGGCGAGATCGCGCTCCTTTATCAGAGCGGCGTGCTGATGCCCGCGCAGCACGTTTTCATTCGCACTTTTCTCCTGCACTTTCAGTGCGGCCAGAAGTTCCTTCACACGGGCAAGCTCCCGTGATTTCAACTCCCGCCGCGTGGACAGTTCTTCACTGGACGCGGCCTGAGCCATTTGCAGAAGATGATCGCGTTTGAGCTGCGCGATCTCGAGATCAGACGCTATTTTTTCGACGGCTTCTTTGAGTGACTTCTCGATTCGGCGGTAGAGCTCCGCACCGAACAAGGCCTCCAATACAGCCTGCCGTTCGATGGAGCCCGCAGTAAGAAACTGGCGGAATTTTCCCTGCGGCAATAGCACCACCTGGCAGAACTGAGAACTCTTGAGCCCCAGTAGCGACTCGATGCGTTCGGTCACTTTCTCGGCGCCTGCTGCCAGAGGCGTGCTGAGCGGGTCGAGTTCTTCCTTTGCGGTGAGTTCCCAGAGCGTTCCTTTGGCCGGATCGGTGATGGTTCCGAGGCCGCTTTTTTTGGGACGCGTGTGTGCCGCGCGTCGATAGGCGCGATAGATTTTTGAGCCGAGCGAGAAATCGAGCGTGACTTCGGTGTGAACATCGGGCGGCGAATTGTCGGTGCGCATCTGGCTGGCGCTGCGCTCCTGCTGTTGCTTCGCGGCGGTCAACGAGCCGGAGGTTTCTCCGTAAAGCGCAAAGCACATCGCGTCCAGCAGCGTGGTCTTCCCGGCTCCAGTGGGGCCGTGGATTAGAAAAAGCGAGCGGTCGCTGAGGCTGCCGAAATCGATTTCCTGCCGCGCCAGATAAGGGCCGAAGGCTTGAAGTGCAAGTCGAATGGGTCTCATGCGGGCGCTTCCCGTCCCGCGGCGTTCAGCGCGTCCAGCGTTTTTGAGAACTCGGAGTTTTCGATCTCGCTCAAGGGGCGCTGCTGGACTTGCGCGAAAAAATCGCCGAACAAGTCAAGGGTATTGCGCTGCGCGTAGCCGAATTTCAGCACCGGTGAAACGGCGGCGGGGTCGCGCCATTTTTCGACGCAGAGCAGATTTGAGTAGACGTCGCGGAGCCGGGGCAGGGCGTTCCAAATGGCGGACTGATCGGTGAGAGTGACCATCAGATAGTCGTCGCTGCTCTGGTTTTTCAAGGGGCCTTTCAAAAGTTCGGCGAACGGGGCGGTGACGCAGCGCACGTCCCGGCGCGGCGACAGCGCTACTGTCTTCACCGCACAGGCACCGTGCGCGTCCATCTCGACGATGTATATCGACTTGGCTTTTTCAGATTCGGAAAAGGAGTATTTCAAAAGCGAGCCGGAGTAACGAATGGATTCCCGTCCGACGAACTGCGGCTGATGCAAGTGGCCAAGCGCAACGTAATCAAAGCCATCGAAGCAGCCGGGCGAGACGGTGCCTGATCCGCCGAGGGAAAGCGGCCGTTCGGAATCAGTGGCGGTGCCGCCATCAACGAAGGCGTGTGCGAGAAGAATGCTGCGAGATTTCAGAGCCTGCGGAACGGAACGCAGCGCATTCAGCATCGCGCTGGTGGCGGCTTGATGATCGTGAATGTCCTCCTGCTTGAGTTCGGAGCGGACCATGGCCGGTTCGGCGTAGGGCAAAGAGACGATGCGGATGGGGCCGTGGGCATCGTGGAACAAGAAGGGCGTGTGGGCGGAGGCGAGCCTGCCGGCGACGTGCAAGCCGTGTTGCCCCAGAATGCGCGAGGCGAAGCTAAGGCGGTCGGGGCTATCGTGATTCCCCGCGATGAGGAAGGTGGGAATTTTCAGGCCGGCGACGAGGCGCGAGAGGACATCATCAAGGAGCTGCACCGCATCGGGCGGCGGCACGGCGCGATCGTAAATATCGCCGGAGATCAGGATAGCGTCGGGCTTTTCGTCTTTGGCGAATGCGACGAATTGATCAAGGACATGCGCTTGATCTTCGGTGAGGTGGACGCCATGGAAGAGACGGCCCAGGTGCCAGTCAGCGGTGTGGATAAAGCGCATAGAATGGCGTTCCATTTTGACGAATTGAAGACCGTATGTAGCACTCTCAGCATGGACTGTCCAACGCAGCCCATTCCTTGACTAAACTATTCACACTTTCGGCGCTCGTTACCGAAGCCATCAGCGAAATCACGCTGGGGGCCTGAGCAAACACGAAGCAAGCGCCGCTGGCACTTCCATTGCGAGAAAGTGATTGTATTTCTGAGGCATTGCATGGCTGAAGATGTCACCGTTATCATTCCGGTTTTCAACGCTGAGGATAGCATCGAGCGAACACTGCAGTCGGTGCTTGCGCAGACGGTGAAGCCGCTTGAGATTATTGTCGTTGATGACGGTTCGACGGACGGCACCGTTCGCGCGGCCAAGCGATTTGGAAGCAACGTCAGGCTGATCAAACTGCGCGGCCACAGCGGTGGCTTGAGCATACCGCGCAACAAAGGCATCAAGGCGGCACGAAGTACATACGTCCAGGTGTTCAGCGCCGGCGCTGAGATGCGCCCAAAGATGCTGCAGAAAATCTGCCACATGGCCGCGATGTGTCCGGGAATGCAGGTGGGCTTCTGCGATCTGGACGAGCCGGATTTTGCCGCGACGCAGTGTCGCTTCCGGCAATTGCTCCAGCCCATGCGGCCCGACGGCCAGCGCTTTTATCTGCTCAGCCAGCCGGCGATGCTCGATTCGTTGATGTACGAATTCAGTCCGCGCTCGAGCGCCCTGCTGGTATCGAAAGAGGCGTGGTCGTGGGTGGGCGGGTACGACGAATCGTTGCGCCGATCCGAGGATATCGATTTCGCGTTCAAGCTGGCGCGGCGTTACGCGTTTGGATTCGTGGATCAGAAACTGTTCGGTATGCAGCGGAAGACCGAGCCGGATTGTGCGGAAAAAATTCTGGCGTACGAGGCCGCAATCGCTGGGATGCGGCGGCAGACCGAGGCGCCGGTTTCAGCCCTTGCGCAACGGATGATGCGAAAGCGAATCTCGGAAATGGAAGTTGAGTTGGCATGGGCGTGCAGCGATGCCGGGTCTCTGCCTGACGCGCTAAAACATTTCTGGCGAGGCTGGCGTTCGGCGGGGTGGCGCAAAGGCATGGTCCGGCACAGCCGCAAGCTGCTCCGCCATTTCGTGACGCTGACGTGCAAGCGGATTGTGGGCTCGCAGGCGGTGCTCAAAAACGACTAATCGAAATTCCAGTGGCCGACTAATCCATCGGCGGGCGCCTTTTGAGGATCGGTCAGGCGCGCCTTTAGCTCGGCCTCGTTCAACGCGCGTTTGTAGAGGCGAACTTCATCGATCATTCCGGTGGTGAATTGCGCGTGGCCGTCCTGGCGGCGGCCGATCGTGAACGGCGAGGCGAGTTGAGGGCGCGGCGTGTTGACGGGCATGGTGACGACCAGCGCGCCATCCACGTAAACCTTCAGATCCTTCTCGTCGAATGTCATGGCCAGATGCTGCCATTGCTTGAGTTTCAGAACATCGGGCGAGAGCGCCATGTAACTCTTGTCGTTGCAGATGTAGGCACCCACATTCTTATCGTTAATGAACAGTCCGTAATGCCCCGGTGTGCTCTCATGGCCGTTTTTGTTGACGAGCCAACGCCGCTTTTCGCCGTTGCTGTTGAACTCGTCGAGCCAGACCCAGCATTCGACGGTGAACTGAAGGGGCTCCAGTTCGGCGGCGTGCTGAACGTCCACGTAATCCTGGTTGCTTCTGCAGTTCAGAGCTTTGCCGACTTTGCCTTCCGCCGTGTTCTTCACGGCTGACGACAGGAACGGATTTAAGACCTTTTTGTCCAGCGTCAACGCGGCAAAAACAGGGGCGCTCTTGTCGTCGCCTTTAAGGAGTTCAATCGTTTTGATGGTTGCTTCCGGACGGCCGATCTTCAGCGAGAGGTAGCGTATCTGCTGCTCGCCGAGTTTAAACGCAAGCTTGGACTCCGGCACGTCGATGACGCGGATGAAATCAGCGAGATGCACGCCGGAGAGGAGTTGATGATCTTCTGTTTTACCGTCTTCGTAATGCAGGCGCACGATCGCGGAAACAGTCTTTTCGGTTCCATTATTCGGAAATCCCCAGCCGCTGACGCCGCCTAGAATGTGCAGTGCGGATCCGCTGGAGTTGCAGGCCACGCTTACACTTTTGGGCATGGTGTTGGCGACGGTGCCGAGCGGGCTGTGCAGCACGATGATGTTGTTGGCGGCGTCGCCTTTCGGATCGGCGACGATGAAAGGAATGCCACCGGCTGCCATCAGCCCGAAAGACGGAAAGAGCAGACGTTCCGTGTCGTCGGTGCCGTTGAACAAGCGCGTGGTGCTGGCGCGGGTCGCTGCTTTTTCAAAGGCGATGGGAATGAAGCGGCCATCCTGAATGAGTTTAAGCGCGGTGCCGCGGCGTGCCAGATCGAGCTTGGCGTCGCGAGCCATGATGGCGCGTTGGATGTCGCGCACTTCCTTCAACCGTTCGGTATTCGGCACACCCTGCATGTGAAATGAATTGAAGGAGGCCTGCGCGTTATCCCCGCCGTCGCTGGTGCGCACAAAAAAGCCGGTATAACGCGGTTCAAAGCCAAGCGTTTCCTTGCCGATTTTCAGAGTTTGTCCCGCCGCGTTGGTGGCCGTACACGTGACGATGCCTTGCGTGCAGGTCATTTGAATGCGCGTTTTTTCACGGATCTTTCCGTTCAGCATGACGGGCTTCAGCCAGAAGTTTTCGCGGGCGGGATTCGAGCCGCTCACGTTGGCGGAGATGCCGCGCGCCGCTTCCTGAACGGCGAAACGCACGACACTGGAGCTGCCATCCCAGACAAGAATTCCAAAGTCGGGCTTGTTTCCTTTATTGCCATCGCTGACCAGTTCGACTTCGGCCTCGATCATCCAATTCTCGGGGCGGAAGTAAAAGGGGAGGCGGAACACGGGTGTGCCGCGGCGATCTTTGGCGTCCCAATTGTGCCCGCCCACGGTGCGCAGCAACACCGCGCGTTTTTTGGGATCCAGATCCGCGTTGCCGCAAGTGGCCGGATTGTCGAAGCTCCAGGCTGAGAACTCGGCGGCGTTGCCGAAGTCGTAACTGATGTCGGCGGCGTTACCCATCATTTTAACGGGCGCGTTGTAAAGGCTCAGGTCGCCGTCGCGCAGGGCGTTCATGTCGAAGCGCATGCCACTGGAGCGCTCGGCGAACTTTTCGATGAGTTCCGCGTCCTGAATGATCAGTGCTTCGGCTTCATCGAGGCTCTTTTTCAGGCCGTCCACGATGCGGGGGCGCTGCTTGATCAGCTTTTCCGTGGAATCGAGTTTTGCCAGAATCTCGGCGCTGCGTTTCTGTTTGATCTGCTCGGCCATGCGCTGGCGGCTATCGGCGACGGCCTTCAGGATCTGGCGCGTGACCTGCGCCACACGCTGATCACCCAGCACGGTCGAGCCCACGGGCGCCGAGACATCCGGGCCAGGCGGAGCTTTTGAGGCCGTCGCGGAGATGCGGAAGCGACCGATGACATGCTTCACCCATTGGGTTTGAAAGTCGAGCTTGGCGGTCAGGCGCAGACCGCCGGCGGCATTGAGCGGAGAGGCGGTCTCGTAGATGGCTGTGTGAGGTTGAAATTCGTGCGGTACGACGGCCCAGCCAGTGGCAGGATTGTTGTCGATGGTGTTCTCTATTAAAAAGGGCGGCGCGCCCCCTTGCGCGAAATCGGTGCGTGGCTTGACCAGCGTCACGGGCTTGTACGCGTCGTCGCCGCTTGCGGCCTGGAGGGAAAACTCGCCCAGGACGAAGTTGCCTCTGCGGCCGGGACCGCCATTGTGCAGAGAATCGTGTCTGAGCGTATCGAGGCGAATGGCGGTGATGCCCTCGAGACGCGTTTGCATGACGAGCGTGTAGCTGGTGCGATCCGGATTTTCGCCGCCAACGAGAACCGAACCGTCTTCCAGACGCGCGAGCACGACTCCGTTTTCAGCCTGCAACGAGACAATGTCGAGGAGGCTCCATTCGGATACCGTTTTCGGAGCCTTCCACGTGGCCTCGATCTTATCGAGGAACTCGGGCTTCTCAGACTTGGCTGCCTGCACGCGAATGTCTTCGGCTTCCGCCAGGAATTCCGCGAGCTGTTCCTGAACACGCTTTTCGACAGCGGCCACTTCAGGCTGCTGCTGAGCCCACCAGTCCTTCGTTCCGTGCAACGCCTTCAAGCGCGAGAGGGCGTTCATCGCCGCTGAAAAATCGTCACGCTCACTGAACTTCGCGGCGTCCATCAATTCAACTTTGAAAGCGGTCAGGCCGTTGTCCGCGGGCTTGGTGTCAAGGATTTGGACCGGCTGCGGAGTGAACGTGGGCTGGGGTGGAGGCGGGACGGCAGCGCGGGGCGCTTCTTTGAATTCAGGATCGCGGCGCGGCTCCGCCGGGGTCAGGAATCCGAGCCGAGGTCCGGTTTTGGTCTCCGGGGTCTCCGCGATTTTTGTGGGGATATCGGTGGCGGCGGGAACGGTCCTGGCGATTCGCGCATATTTATCTTTAGTAGAATCTCCGCCTAGTGACGCGATGAGACCGATCACCAGGACGACGCCGCCAAGGGCGAGGCCTATTACGAGCAGGGGCTTTTTCGGCGCGGTAGCAACATGGTGGTCAGAGGCATGGCGGTTTGCCGCAGCGCTGGCCGGCTTGATGATCGCTTTGGTTCCGCGCGCGACCGGGGTGGGCTGCTGAAAGTGAGGCAGAGGAATGCTGGCTTTGGATGCCCGCAACGGAATCTTAGAAGAGTCGAATTTGGCAACGGGTGCACAGCCGGGGCAGTAATGTTTGTCGTCAAGGACAACGCCAGCGGAGCCCGGCGGATGAATGAGCTTTGTACATTGTTCGCAATACCAGAATCCGCCGGTGACAGGCGCCGGAGTTTCAGGTACGGCGGGCAACACCGCTGAAGAATCACCGTCCATAGTCAATCCTGATCGATACGTGTGCCGATCATTCTAACGCGTTATGCGAAAGTCAATTATAGCCCCGTAGCGAGTTCATTCGCAACCCATAAATATTCGTAATACAAAAAACCGGGCACCTGTTGAATTCGGAGCCTTCGCTCTGTTCCTTTTTGCTCAGTCTGCTAAAAGGGGCGGCTGCAAAATTGGTCTTCGCAATTTTATAAAGCAATCGATCAACATGGTTTGCAGTGTTGACCAAAGACATGGCACGAACTCTGCTTTATATTTTATGACATTTTGCACTTCGTGTTGTATATAAGTTATAGAGACGAGGAAACGGAACATGAGCGAACTCGAGTACTCTTCCCACTCGCAGCGACATGATATCGCGCGCTTTTCGTTCTGGAAACCCGAACCCCTTCCGCCTAAAGATGCAACCATTCTTCCCATTGAATTAATTTCTTTGGGGTTTCTTGATGACGTCGCCGAGAAACTCATGGAAGTGCCGAAAATGTCTCACGTTCAGCCTGCGCCGTGGGACGTACAAGCTGAGACCGGCGTGCACCTGATCTGGGAAGTCGATCAGGGCGTCATCCTGCAAATCAAAACGGAACAGGGTCCGCCAAAACCTGGCGAAGTGCTGACCATCACCGCCAAAGCGTCAACGCCTGAGAGAGTATTTTATCGCCTTTACGTGCAGATCTACGAACAGTTCGGCGCGACTGTGCTCGACGAGAAGTCGCACCAGTTCGTTACGCCGCGTGAATTCCGAACCAAAATGGCGGGATGAATTAGGCGCGGCTGTTAAAATATTCAACAGCCGCGCGTCTTGATCAACCCGACGTGATACGCTTTTCGTTGCGAGACGTGCGCGTGTGTTGTTTGCCGCCCTTCACGACCTTCTTCGAACCGCTTGTGTGATCAATGCCGAGTCTGCCGCCGGGTTCGAAATGTTCCGAGCCCCGTCCGGCTTCACGCGCGCCATAGACGATGCCCTGCCGGTTTGACGCTTTCCCCTTTTTCGTGTTCATCGCGATGAACTTCTGATCGGCCGGCTTCACCCGTTTCTGCTGCCCGTTCCGATTGCCGTTCTGATTCTGATTTTTATTCTGAAGCATGATGGGTCCTCCTCTTTGGTGATTCCAAGAGCAAACGGAGTTCCCAATCAGCTCATTAGTCCACGCGAATGAGATGAAAATCCTTCTTCCCTTTTCTCAATACCAAATACTTTCCATGTAGCAGATCCGCCACACCCACCTTTTTGATTAGATCGGTCACTTTGATATTATTCAAATTGGCGCTGCCGCCCTGAATGGAGCGCTTAGCCTCACCTTTTGACGGCCATAACTTCGGTGCCTCCGCGAGTAGATCCACGATCGAGCAGCCGTCGCCTTCCAGCCGCGACTTCGGCAGCGAGGAACTCGGGGCTTCCTTAACGAGGTCCAGCAATGTCTTCTCGTCGAGCTCTGACAACGGCTTGGTCTTTCCACCGAACAACACCGCCGCGGCGTCCTCCGCTTTTTGCCGCTCCGTCTGGCCGTGAACTTTCTCCGTCATCAGCGACGCGAGCTTGCGTTGCGCCGGACGTTTTCCCGGATCGGCCGCGTGTTCCGTCTCGATCGCGGCGACGTCGTCCCGCGCCAAGTCCGTGAAAAAGCGCAGGTACTTCATGGCGTCCGCGTCGGTGACGTTGATCCAGTACTGATAGAAGTCGAAGGGTGACGTGCGGTTCGGGTCGAGCCACAATGCGCCCTTCGTGGTCTTGCCGATTTTCTCGCCGCTGGCGTCGGTAATCAGAGGCGTGGTCAAGCCGTAGCCCTGGTATTTCTCGGGCGCTTCTGCTTCAGGCCGCTTGCGGCGAATCAGGTCGATGCCGGCCGTGATATTTCCGAACTGATCGCTGCCGCCGATTTGCAACCGGCAGCCGTGTTGTTGAAACAGGTACAGGAAATCGTAAGCCTGCAACAGCATGTAACTGAATTCCGTGTAGCTGATGCCCTGCGAGCGGTCTTCCAAACGCTTGCGGACGGATTCCTTTTCCATCATCCCATTAATGGTGAAGTGCTTGCCGACATCGCGCAGGTAACTGATAAGATTCATGTTGCAGAGCCAATCGGCGTTATTCAACAGCCGTGCCTGGCTTGGGCCGGGGGAGAAATCCAGAAAGCGTTCCATCTGCGCCTTCATGCCCGCGACGTTTTTCTCGAGCTGCTCCGCTGTCAGCAACGAGCGCTCTTCGGATTTCCCGGATGGATCGCCGATAAATACCGTGCCGCCGCCCACCACCGCGATGGGCGCGTGTCCCGCCCGTTGAAAACGCGACAGATTCAACAACGCAATCAGGTGGTGCGCCGCAAGGCTGTCGGCCGTCGGATCGAATCCGCAGTACAGCGTGTAGCTTTCCGCCTGCAGTTTTTTTTCCAGATTCTCGTCCGTGACCTGATGCACCAGCCCGCGCCAGCGCAACTCTTCAACAATGTTTGTAGCCATGCGTTCCTTTCGTAACGCAAACTGTTCGCTTGCGTAGTACTGACGGCGCAGAGCCTACCCGCCAGCACCCGATTTTCAAACGCCCCTATAATGCTAGCATTTCACGATTGGCGGTGACTGCAACGTGGTCCGGGCGCCTCGCTTGGACAGACTACTCCATGCAATTGTCTGGGCGAGACGCCCAGACCACGCACGGTAGTCCGCGCTCAATCGGGAAATGCTTTTAATGAGCGCCTGCGCTGCCAAAATCGGTACTGACCGCTTCCATTGTTGGTAATAAAGGGCAAGACTCATTTCATATTTCACAAAACTTTTCACTTTTTTGCGATGTTAATTCGAGGTACGCTGAGAAGGACCATAGGCTTTTGGGAATGCTGGCGGGAACCACCCATGCCTTCGTGTTGAAGCCGTCCAAGCCGTTCGAAATAAGACTCAAGCGAGCCGCAACCATGAATGACCCGATCGCAAAATCCATCACCCGCCGCCACTTCTTCGAGAACTGCGGCGTCGGCCTCGGCAAGATCGCCCTCGCCGGACTGCTCTCCGATTCCATGCGAAGTTCTTCGCACGCCGGCGACAAATCCATCGACGCCATGGCGCCGAAGAAGCCGCATTTTGCAGGCAAAGCCAAATCCGTCATCCACCTCTTCATGGCCGGCGCGCCCTCGCAGCTCGAACTCTTCGACAACAAGCCCGAACTGGCCAAGCTCGAAGGCAAGCCCATTCCGCCCTCCGTCATCGGCGGGCAGCGCTACGCCTTCATCCGCCCCGACGCCAACGTGCTGGGGCCCCGCTTCAAATTTGCCAAACACGGCCAGTGCGGCGCCGAGCTCTCCGAGATGCTCCCGCACCTGGCCAAAGTCGTCGACGACATCGCGCTGATCCGCTCCTGCAAAACCGACCAGTTCAACCACGCGCCCGCGCAGATTTTCTTCAACACCGGTTTCTCGCAGCCCGGCCGCCCCTGCATCGGCTCGTGGGCCACTTATGGCCTCGGCTCCGAATCCAAAGATTTACCCTCGTTCGTCGTCATGAGTACAGGAAGCGGCATCAGCGGCGGCGCGGCCAACTGGTCCAGCGGCTTCCTCCCCACCCTCTATTCCGGCACGCGCTTCCGCAACTCCGGCGACCCCATTCTCAACGTCAGTTCTCCGCAAGGCGCCGACGAAAAACTGCAGCGCGACACCATCGACCTCATCGGCGCCATGAACAAGAAACGCCTCGCCACCGATGGCGATCCTGAAATTGCCACGCGCATTGCCAGCTACGAAATGGCCTTTCGTCTGCAAACCTCAGCGCCCGAATTGATGAATCTGAAAAGCGAAACCAAAGAGACGCTCGCGCTCTACGGCTGCGACCCGGACAAGCCCTCGTTCGCGCGCGCCTGCCTGCTGGCGCGGCGCATGGTCGAACGCGGCGTGCGCTTCATCAATATTTATAATGAAGGCTGGGACGCCCACAGCGATGTCGCCGGCAATGTGAAAAGCAATTGCGAAAAAACCGACCGCGCCAGCGCCGCGCTCGTCCAGGATCTCAAGCAGCGCGGCCTGCTCGATTCAACCCTGGTCATCTGGGGCGGCGAATTCGGCCGCACGCCGATGGTCGAAAGCAGTGCTGCCCTCGGCCGCTCCATGGGCCGCGACCACCACCCGCAGGCCTACACCATGTGGATGGCCGGCGGCGGCATCAAAGGCGGCCTCTCCTACGGCGCCACCGACGACCTCGGCTTCCACGTCGTCGACAAGCTCGCGCACGTCCACGACCTGCAAGCGACGATCATGCACTGCCTTGGCTTCGACCACGAACGCCTCACCTACAAATACGCCGGCCGAGACTTCCGCCTCACCGACGTACACGGCCACGTGATAAAGGAGCTGATTCAATAATGCATAATGCATAA
>Ga0163144_10005896_pt1 | contig 27168 bp, 15 predicted proteins | sample OliLak19BULKMAT1_FD_123175 | JGI IMG/M metagenome (GOLD analysis project Ga0163144, IMG submission 123175) | Freshwater microbial mat bacterial communities from Lake Vanda, McMurdo Dry Valleys, Antarctica - Oligotrophic Lake LV.19.BULKMAT1 | ecosystem: Environmental > Aquatic > Freshwater >...
CCGAAACCAACCGGTTTCGTGTTTCCCCTGAAATTGATCAGAGCCAATCCATGAGCCGCGTATCGCTATACCCAGGGGCACCTCTTCGTATCTGTCGGAAGTGAAGACGCCGCTGGGTGTAAACGCGCCGTGACCGCGGAGCGCATTGGATCCATCTATTGCCGGCAACGGTCGCGTTACTTCCGTCGATACCCGCAAAGGCCCGACGCCCAGCGCAAGCACTGCAAAACACAAAAGATCACCCACCCTATCCGCGGGATCTGCGCTCCACAAACGGGCGTAGAGACTGCGTTGGGCAGTGGTTTCACGTCAAACATAGCTCACAGTTTCTGATTCAGCCCGCCACGCGCTCGCAAGCTCTCGCCACAGTGCGACAGGAAAGCCGACCGACAGGAACGGGCTTTGTAGCTTGCGATCCACCCGACTCTCCCGGAGCTGCAAGCGCCAGCGAGGGGGCGGTCGGTCCAATCGCTGGCGCTCGCGGCTATTTCCGAACTGATTGCTTCCCATGGGAATTTTTCGTTCTTTCCGCTTTCCAGATTGGTTTGCTCCGAGTTCACCGATTCCGGGCCGCAAACGTGAACGACCAACCTTCGGGATTGATCGGAATGGTGACTTCTTCACCGGAGCGGAGTTTCGGCGCGTAGTCCGCCCAGCGTTGGTCGGGCACGGGCGCGATTCGCAGGCGGGGAAGATTGACCGCAACCATCCAAAGGGCGGCGCCGGCGCACGTCAGGCGGACCCAGCGCGCGCGGTCGCGCAGCATCGCGAGCAGCATCCACAGGAGCAGAAGCTGAAGCGGAAAGACGTAACGCGAGGCGGCGCCCGGCACGCACAGGAGCGGCATCGAGTGCCAGCAGCGATACAGCGTGCTCGCGAGCATCGCGAGGAACGCCAGGCCGAGCATGAGGCGCAGCGGACGGGTTTCGCCGCCGCGGCGTATTAGAAAAACCAGCACGCCAAGGAGCGCGAGCGTGAGAGCGATGGCGAGCGGCCAGGGCAGGTGGGCGGGTTGGGCGGCGCCGAGCAGGAAGACACCGAGGATGCGCAAGCCGGGAAATCCAGCCATCGCCGCGGCATCGAATGCGCCGGTTGGGGCCGGAGGCTGCGGGTGCAGGACGATGCTCGCGGCCTGCACAAGCGCACATGCCGCGACGATCGCTGCGAGCGTGACGCTCGCGCGCGTGCGGCGCAACGCGGCGCGCGCGACGAAAAACGGCGCGAGGAGCACGCTGAACGGTCCGGTCAACCCGAAGAAGAGCGCCGCGCACGTGTCGTGCACCCACTCGGCCGGTCGCGACGGATCGCGGGCGATCAGCAGGAGCACGCCGCCGCAGGCGAGGATCCACTGGATGTTGTTGGCGTTGAGCAGAACCTCCGCGGCATCCGGCACCAGGACGATGGCGAGGGCGGCCCACGCGCGGTGGGGCAGCGGACAACGGAGAGAAAGCGCGCGCGACATCACGTAGAGTGTCAGCGCGAGACCAGCGACGACGAAGACGTGCGGTGCCCACGCGGGATCGACGAGTTGGCTCAGCGCGGCGACGACGCGCGGGGCGAGCTGCGAGTAGCCGGCGAGCTCGAGGCCGAAGGCGGGCAGGCCGATCTCATGCGCCTGGAAGAAAAAGATCCCGTCTTCGGCCCAGAATTGCGGCGTGTGGATTTGATCGGGCCGGCGCAGTGCGAGCACGATGGCGCCGAGCGCGAGGACGAGCCACGCGGGCGGGTTCGTGGCGAATGCGCGCAAGCGCGGCCGGAACTCCGGGAGCGGCACGGGGGCGGGGGCCGGCACCTCGGCCCACGCCGATCGCGCGCGCCTCAGGGTCCACGCGGCGCCGGCAAGCGCGACGACGGAGATGGCGAACGCCAGGGAGTCGAGGTGCGCGCAGTCTGCGGCCCAGGGGCGCGGGTTGAGCAGCGTGGTCAGCCAGAGCATCAGCCACGTTTCCGGCAGTTGCAGCCACGGCACGGCGGGATGGACGAGCACGCGTTGCAGCCAGCCGCCGTGACGCGCCGCGGTGACGCAGGCGATCGCGACGATCGCGATCAGGAGCGGGTGGCCGCACTCGCGCATCAGCCCGAGCGGATCCATGCCCCAATACGCGGTGAGGAGCAGCGCGGGGGCGAAGACGAAGAGCACGACTGCGGCGGCGAGTGCGCGGACGGCGCGAGCGGCCCGGACCATCGCCGCCATCGCCACGGCCCAGAGGCCCAGGCCGAGCGCGAAGGGGAGCGAGTTCCACCAGAGTTGGGAAAATTTCACGAGCCGGCCCGAGGCCTCGTAGGCGGAGTTGAGCCGGTGGTGATTGAAACTGGCGTCGGCCAGATAGCCGTGCAGCGGAATGAACGTATTCGCAAAGTTCATCCAGCGGGTGTGCCACCACGAATCCCACGTGGCGTAGTGCCAGTCGGCGCGCGCGAAATAGCGGAAGAAGCCTCCCTGGCCGGCGAGGGTGGTCGTGGGCAGATGCGGCATCAGTGCGCCGAGTGCCATCCACGGCACCACGAGCAAAGCCGCGCCGGCGCCGAAGCGGGCGAGCGACAAGACGCGGGCCGCGGCGCGGCCCTCGATGCGCCCGGCGATCCACAACGCGAGCCAAGGTCCCCACAGCAACACGAGCGGATGAAACAGGAAGCCGGCGCCCAGCGCCAGACCAGCGGCCAGCGGCCGGCGCGCGTGCGCGAGACCGAAACTCGCGATCAGCCACGCGGTCGCGGCCCATTTCGGCCAGGTGAACATCAGCTCATGCACACCGAACGGCGACAGCGCCACGAGGCCGGCGGCGATGCCGGCCCATTTGTCGCCGACGAGTGGCGCGAGCACCAGGAACAGTGCGACCACCACGCCGCCCGCCAGCGTGATCAGGGTGAGGCGATAGGCCGCGAAACCCGTGGCGTCGAACGGCTGCCAGCGGTTCTCCGGCACGACGTCGGGCGGCGCGCCGCCGGTCGCCATGACCACGGGCAGCGCGACGAGGCCCGCGAGCGGGCCGCGGCTGAAGAACGTCCACGGGAAAAAGAACCGCTCCGTCTCCGGCGCCGCGGGACTCCATCCATGCGCCGCGGCCTGGACGACGTAGAAACTGTAGCGGCTGTCGATGCGGTCGGCCATTTCGAAGTTCCGCGAGACCGTGCCGCGGAAAAGTTCTCCCTCGGGGCCGACGGAGTGAAACGACTTCGCGACCACGGCGACAACCACGAGTGTCAGGACTGCGAATACGCGGCGGAGGCTGTCGCCCGCCGGCCAGGCGAAATCGGTGCGGCGGACGCGCAGGCCGAGAGCGACCCAAGCGAGGGTGATGAGGAGCAAACCGAGGAGCTGAGGCCGAATCCAGTTGCTGCCGATCCAGATGAGGATCCCCAGCGTCGCGAGGGAGAGGGGGCCGGCGCCGAGGAGGATGACGGTGCGGAGCTCGCACGTCATTGGCGCAACGGTGTCCGAGGTGGAGCGGCTTGACCCCAAGCCGCTGGTTTGCTCCGGCGAAGGTTTCGCGTTGCGGTCACGCACCCTGCAGCGACTTGAGGTCAAGGCGCTCCACCACAGGCCCGGACCCCAGATCATTGTCAGCACCAGCGCGAGGGTCGTCCAGATCTGCAGGTGCTGATACGCGGCAGTGAGCCAGCCGGGCCACGCGCGGAAAGGATGGGAGAACGCGATCCAGTCGCCCGACCCGCTGCCGCGATCTTCGCCCACGACGCGCACGGCGATGGCACCGGCCGGCCGGCGCACTTCCCAGACGCCCCATTGCTCGCGGGGATCGGCGAGGGGACAGTCGACCCGCGTGATCGCGCCATCCGCCGCGCGGAACTCGACCCAGATGCGACAGCCCGGATGTTGCGGGTAGCCGGCCACGCCCACGTGGATCGTGCGGCGCGAGGCCTTGAACCAGGCGCTCTCGGCGCGGCCCTGCGCTTCATCCTGCCCCAGCCACGAGCTCACGGCCTGGATGTGCGTGGGCAGGATGCCGGCTCCGATTTCCTGATACGCGCCGACCCGCACGAAGGCATCGTCCACCCACGGTCGTCCGGTCGCGCCGTCGAAACGCGGCAGCTCGCGCGGCCGCGGCATCCACCCGAGGATCGTGTCGCGGCCCAGCCCCAGCAGCAGGGCCAGCCCGCCGGCGAACCAGAGGGCGCGAAGGATCGTGGAGGTTTTCACAGCACCACGGGTGAGGACGTGTTCGAGCAGGCGAATCCGCTCCCGATGATTGCGAGTTGCATCGTGGTTTACGGTTTCGCCGGCCGCCCGGGATACTCAATCCACCAGCCTTCGGGCAGGGTGTAGATGTTGGCGGGCACGCCGCGGCGGATGGGGTCGCAGTGTTTCGCCCACTGGTAGTCGGGCGGCGCCGGCAGCATGAAGTGCGGCGCATGCGTCAGGACGCCGACGATACAGACGGCGCGGGCGATCCAGCCGACGAGGCGTGGGGTGGCGTCGAACTCGAGGATCACGAGCCACGCGAGGAGCACGCGCGAGATATAGAAATAACGGTCGCCGTTGACGAGGTTGTCGTCCTGCCACGTGTCCGCCCGAACGCGAACCGTGCAGGCGAGTGTGACGAGCGCAAACGCCGCGACGATCAGCGTGCGCATGGGGCGGCGGGCGTCACGACGCAGGGCCCAGACGAGCAGCGCACCGATGACGGCCACGCCGAGGGCGGCGTGCATGGCGATCGGCCAGGCCCGCACGGCGGCCGGGCCGAGCACCGGCCAGGTGACGAGCCGGCTGCCCAGGATGGAAAGCGCCATGAGCGGGCGAAACGGCTCGCTGCCGGCATGCAGGCTGAGGCCGGCGCCGGCATGAGTCACGAGCCACCCGGAGATCGCGGCGCAGGCGGTCAGCGCGGCGAGCGCGAGTCCGGCGGCGAGGGTGCGTTCGCGCCAGGCTTGCCAGGCGAACAGCGGCAGAAACAGGAGCGCGAACGGACCGTTCAAGCCGACGATGATCACGATCGCGAGATCACCGAGCTGTTGCGCCAGCGTGGCGGGGCGGGCGGTGAAAAGGTGCAGGAGCAGGAAAAACGCGGTGACCCACTGCAGGTTGGTGACGTTGATCAGCACCTCGCCGGTGCCGACGACGAGGACGAAGGCCAGCATCAGCCAGGGCTTGGCGGGGAGCACGACGCGCCGCGAGGCGAGCCGCGCGAAGAGGGCGACGGTGATGACGAAGGCGAGGCCGTTGTAGATGGCCGGCCACCAGGCGACATCGGCGGAGGCGCGCGCGATCCAGGCGATGAGCCGCGGCAGCAAATGCAGGTAGCCGTTGTAGGGTTCGACGATGGCGCGCGCGCCCATCTGATCGTCCTGCGTGAGGAAAATGCTGCCGTCCTCCGCCCAGAGCTGTGGCGTGTGCAGCGCCCAGGGTTTGCGCAGGGCGAGCAGGACGGCGGAAATCAAGACCAAGGACCAACGACCAGAGACCAGGGACCGAAGGCGACTCGGTTCTGGCGGCCCGGGCTCGCCGGTCCCTGGTCTCTGGTCGTTGGTCTCGGGTCTCATCTTTGCGGCCGGCCGCGGTAGTGCAGCGTCCAGTTTTTTGGCGTGATCGGGATCGCGGCGGGCCGGCCTTCGCGGATGGCGCTGACGTGGGCGGTCCACTGATAGTCTTCGGGGGCGGGGCTGATGTAGTCGTCGAGGTGCATGAGCGCGATGGCGACGGCGAGGACACGCGCGACGCCGGCGACGAAGCGCGGCACGGCGTCGAACTCCCAGATCAGCAGCCAGGCCAGGAGCACGCGGGGAATGTAGAAATAGCGGTCGCCGACATCGATGTTATCCGCGGGCCAGAACTCCGACTGCATGCGATACAGGCCGGCGGCGAGAATCAGCGTGCCGGCGGCAAGCACCTGCACGCGCAGCAGGCGCCGGGCGTGGGGGCGCAGGAGCCAGGCGAGCAGTGCACCGAAAAACGCGAGTCCGATCAGGCCGGCGGCGAGGACGGGCATTTGGTCGGTCACGTCGCGGCCCAGCACGGGCCACAGCAGCAGTCGGCGCGTGACGATGGTGAAACCTTCCCAGATGCGCAGCGGGCCGAGGTTGAGCGCGACGCCGCCGACTTCGCCGGCCCGGAGGACGAAGGCGGCCTGCACCGCGGCGCAGAGAGCGATCACGGCGAAAAAGAGGGTGGCCTGTGCGTCGCGGGCGCGCCACCACCGCCAGGCAAACAGCGGCAGAAAGGCGATCACGAACGGACCGGTGAGCCCGACCACGACCAGGATCGCGAGATCACCGGCGCGCTGACGTGTCGTGTGCGGCGGCGCGATCAACGCCTGCTGGATCAGCACGAAGGCGGTGAGCCATTGGAGATTCGTGACGTTGAAAAAAATCTCGCCGGTGTGCGGCACGAGGAGAAACGCGAGGACGAGCCAGGGTTTGTGCGGGAGATCGAAGCGCGCGGTGAAAAAGCGCGCCAGCACGGCGATCCAGATCGTGAAGGCGACCCCGTTGTAGAAAGCGGGCCACCAGCGCGGATCGAGGAGATGGGCGGCAAGCCAGGCGACGATTCGCGGCAGCGTGTGCAGATAGCCCATGTAATGCGTGAAGAACGCGCGCAGCCCGAGCTCGTCCTGCTCGTTGAGAAACACGCTGCCATCCTCGGCCCAGAGCTGCGGCGTGAGCAGCGCGTGGGGCTTGCGCAGGAACAGCACGACGGCGAGCGCGAGGAGAAACCAGAGCGTGGGCCGCGGGTTTTGCCACCAGGCGTGGAGCGAGGAGGTGAGGCGGGTGAGCCAAGGTGGCGACACGCGGCCCGCGGGTCCGCGGACGGGCGGGCCGCTCGTCCCTCCCTCGGAGGCGCGGAGCGCGCGCACGATGTAGCAGGCCAGGATGGCGGCGGTGATGAGGACGATGATCAGGCCGGAGGCAGGGCCGTTGATCGCGACATTGCCGACGGCCCAAGTCGTGCCGAGCGTCACGGCCTGGAGGACGACGAGCAGCGCGAGCCATTGCCGGCTGCAGCGTTCCAGCAACACGGCAAAGAAAACGAAGAGCCCGATCATCAGCGCATACGAGCCCTGGTGCACGACCGTGGTGAACGGGCCGAACATCAGCAGGCACCACGCGCCGACCGTGAGCAGCAGCCACCAGGCGAGCGCAGCGAGATCGACCGTGAGTTCGCGCCAGGAGCGGCGGGTGAGGACGAGGGCAAAGGCCGCGAGCAAGGGCCACCAGGTGAGCGCACGGCCGGCGTGGAAGAACTCATGGCCGCGGCGGGCGGCGCTTGTTTCCTGACGCAGGTCGAAGAGCTCGCTCCAGTCGCCGTAGAACTGAGCGTGAAAATTCTTGAGCTTGTTCTCCGCGATCTCGCGCCAACCGATCGTCGCATAGCTTTCGCGCAGCGTCTCGAGGGTGCCGCGGGGATCGATCGCGGATTGGCCGGCGAGATGCCACTTGAAGAGCCGGTTGGCCGGCGGCTCATAGAATTTCTGATACGCCAGCCACGGCAGGATGAGCACGGCGAAGACAGCGGCGGCGGCGAGCCAGCCGCGCCAGGGAACGCGGTGAGTCGAGGATGCGATTGGTAGCGGAACGGCCCTGGTCGCCTGCGGCGCCGCCGGCGGCGGGTAAACTTCCTGTTCCGACGGAGCCGGAAGCGGCTCCGCCACGTGGCCCGCTCGGAGGTCGGGCCCTACCGCGGGGACCGAAGTGGGGCGACGGCGGAGGAGTTGCCACGCGAGCACGGGCAGGAGGCCAATGAAAGAGAACGCGACACCGCCGTGCGAGAGCCAGGCGAGCGCGGCGAAAAATGCGGCCCATTTCAACCGAGGGCCCGTGACGGGTCCGATGGCGCCGGGAAGCGCGAGCAGGGCGAACGCGCCGCAGGTGAACGCGCCGGCGGAGAGTTTGGGCCAGGTGAAGACGGTGTTCTGGACGAAGAAGCCGGTCAGCGCGAGGGCCGCGATCCAGCCGGCGGCGCGTCGGGGTTCGACGCGCAGCGTGCGCAGCAGACCCCAGGCGGCGGCGATCCAGAGGAGTTGAAACCACACGGCGGAGGTGCCGCTCAAGCTGCGGCGATCGAGGTCCAGCGTCTTGCCCGCGGGCCAGGTCAGCAGTTGCCATCCCGTCTGCAGCGGCGGCCGGTCGCTCGAGAGCCATTCCTCGGCGGGGCGGCGGATCGGTTGCGAAGCAAACATCCGCTCGCCCAATTCGTGCGGGAGCTGATTGTCCGTCGGCAGCCCGTCGCGATAACGGTTCGCGGCGAGGGTGTAGAAATCGTGCCAGGTGGGAAAGAGGTGCAGCAGCGCGAGGTGGAAAGCGCCGACGGCGAGCATCAGTTTCACGACGCGGGCAAGCTCGGGCGTGGGTGCGGCGGCCGACCGACGGGAGCCACGGAGCACGAGCAGGAGCGAGACGCTCAGAACGCTCCAGGCGAAGATGACGCCGAACAGGGCGTTGGCGAAGAACGCCCAGAAGGCCAGGTAGCCGCAGGCGGCGACGATGGCGGCGGCGGCGAGGGGGATCCACTCGGGCGGGAGGGTGTTTGGCAGCCGTAGCGGAACGGCTTCCCGTTCCGGGTGTGGGACGGTGGAAGCGGAAGCGCTTCCGCTACGGGGCATGATCAGCCATTGCACGGCGGCGAAGAACACCAGGCCGAGGAGGAGGCCGTTGATGCTCCAGGCGGCGAAGGTCTCGAGCAGCGCGTGATTGCCCTCGGCGCGGCCGCCGCGGAGGGGCTCGCTCACCGCGAGCCAGCCGCCGAGGCCCGTCGCGGCGTCGATCGCGACGAGCCGGACGGGGCGGCCCACCCACGCGGCCGGCACATCGGCGGCGGCGATTTGCCAGCGCTCGCCGACCGGTCCGTGTTTGATCGGGATTTGTTCGGCCGTATCGACGCGTTCGAGACGCAGGATGTTTTGGGCGTCGTTGGGATAGCCGCCAACGCCGACCCGCAAGCGCCGTGGCGCGGGAAACGGCCCGATCGCAAGTGTGCCGGTGTTCTCGTCACCTCCGCTCCACGAGCCCCAGGCGCGGACTTCGCGGGTGTCGGCGAAGGGCTCGCCCGGATACCAGCCTTCCGGCTTGAAGGAGCCCTCGGTCGCGACCGCCACCGCCGGGAACGCGGCCGTGTGCATGCGCGTGCCGCGGCTCGCGAAGTGGAGCAAGGCGCACACGGCGAGACCAAGCAGGAGGAGGCGTTGCGGGAGAGACACGGCGGCGGCGACCATGTCAGCGCAGATTGCGGACCCCAATCAATCCTTCCCCACGGTGGGCCGCGGTGAGCTTCATGCGGCGGATCGAAGTTCGCGCAAGAGCCATGCGGCCGCCGCCCCGGCGATGAGGATGAGCAGCGGCAGGCCGAGCGGCGGGCCGTTCACGATGGCATTGGGCACGGCGTAGGTGGTCGCCAGGGTCGCGGCTTGCAGGCAGGCGACGACGGCGATCGACCAGCGACTGGCGAGCTCGAGCCAAACCGAAAGGAGCACGAAGCACGCGAGCATGACGGCATAGGAGCCCTGGTGAATCACGGCGCTGCCGGCGCTGAACATCAGGCCGCACCAGATCAGGGTCGTGAGCAAGGGCCACGCCGCGAGCGTCACTTGGTCAGAGCCACGCGTGATGAGCGCGAGGCGGTGGGCGCGGCGGAGGAGGAGGAGAGGCAACGCGGCCAGTCCGAGCACCCACCACGTCAGCGCGCGGAAGGGGTGAAAGAACTCGGCTTCGCGCCGGGCCGAGGCGCCGGCCGTGGAGAAATCCAGGAGCGTCCGCCAGTTTCCGCTGACCTGGAGGGCGAGATTGGCGCGGCGGCGCTCGAGAATGTCGGTCCAACTCAAGGGCCGGTAGGCGTCGCGGATCGTCGGCCAGGTGCCGCGCGGATCGGGCCCGTCGTGTCCGGCGAAGTGAAGGTTGAGGAGTTGATTGCCCGGCGGGTCGTAGAATTTCTGATACGCACTCCACGGCAGGGCGAGGAGCAGGACCACGCCGGCGGCCAGCAGCCAGTCCCGCAGCTCGCCGCGGCCGGCGCGCCAGACCAGCCAAGGGACGAAGGCGAGATAGGAGAACGCGACGCCGCCGTGGGCGAGCCAGCCGAGCGCGGCCAGCGCGGCCCCCATGAGGATCGCAGCGCGGCGGCGTGGGCCGGCGTCCGGCATGAGCCAGAGGCCGAACGCGCCGCAGGCGAACGCACCGGCGGCGAGCTTGGGCCAGGTGAAGACGGTGTTCTGCACGCAGAAGCCGCTGAGCCCGATGACGACGGTCCACGCGATCGCGCGGCCCGGGTTGAGTGCGAGCGAGCGCAACAGGCCATACACGGCAGCGACCCAGAGGAGCTGGAACCACGTGGCGGCGGTGCCGCTGGCGGTGCGCGGCTCGATGCCGAGGGCGGCGGTGGCTGGCCAGGTGAGCAGGAGCCAGCCGGTTTGCAGCGGGGGGCGATCGCTCGACTGCCACTCGCCGTTGGCGCGCTTGGGATCGTCGCCCTCGACGAGCGCGCGGGCGAGATTGTGGGGCAGCGTGTTGTCGCCCGGGAGATTCTCGCGATAACGATTGGCGGCCAGATCGTCGAAGGCGCGGGCGCTCGGGTAAAGTTGCAGAAGCGCGATCTGCAGCGCGCCGAGAGCGAGCATCGCGCGAGCGACGACGAGGACTTCGCGGCGCGCAGCGTCCGGGATGGGCGAGGCACGCCAGGCGTAAACGGCGGCGCCCAGCAGCAGGGCGGCGGAAACCAATTTTCCGGCGAGGGCGCTGGCGAAAAAGATCCAGAACACGACGTAGCCGCCGATCGCGACGAGTCCGGCGGCGCCGAGGGGCAGCCACGCGGGCGCGAGCCAGGCCCGGCGCGCGAGCCAGCCGACGGCGGCGTGAGCGAGCAGCCCGAGCAGCAGGCCGTTGACGGCCCATGCGCTGAAGGAGTCGAGGACGCCGCCGTAGCCATCGCCGCGGCCGCCACGCAGGGGTTCCGTCAGCGCGAGCCAGCCGCCGACACCTTGGGCGCGGTCGGTCGCGACGAGGAGCATCGGCTGGCCGAGCCACGCGGCCGGCACGGTGACGTCGACCGGGTGCCAGCGCTCGCCGATCTCGCGGGCGAACGGCACGGACTGGCGGGCGCCGGTCGCCGCGAGTTCAAGGGCGATCCCGTTGCCGTCGCGCTGCGGATAGCCGCTGACGGCGAAACGCAGTCGCGCCGGGGCGGGAAAGGGCCCGAGGGCGAGCGAGCCGGTGTGCGCGTCCGAGTCGCACCACGAGCCCCAGGCGCGCACCGGTTTTTCGGATACAAAGGGTTCACCGGGATACCAGCCGCCGCCCTCGGTGAAGCGTCCTTCGCTGCGGGTGGCGAGCGGGGCGTGGGCGGGGCCGGTGCGCAGGACGACGAGCCGCGCAACGTGCAACACCGCGCAGAGGGCGACCGCGACGAGAAGGGTGGAGCGTTTGAACACAGGCGCGGCTACAGCCGCTGGAAACGGAACTTCGCCAGCGCCCAGAGCCACGTGATCGGGTCGCGGAACATTGAAATCTTTTTCCCTTCCTTGAAGGAGCGCGACTTGTAGCTGACCGGAATCTCGATGGGGCGGTGGCCGCGGCGCACGAGCTTGATGAGGAGCTCCCAGTCGAAGTCGAACCGGTTGCACTCGAAGGTGAGGCCGGCGAGGCAGTCGCGACGGAAGACTTTATACATGGTGAAAGGATCCCGCAGCCAGATGCCGAGCGAGCCGTTGATCAGGAGCGTGAAGCCCCAGTGCGCACAGTTGAGGATGAGGGCCTGCAGCGGCTGATCGGAAAACTGGCGGATGGCCCAGCCGCCGGCGCCGTGGCGCGAGCCGAGGACGAAGCTCTGCCGACCGGTGGCGAGCGGCGCGAGGAGGACGTCGTAGTCGTCGAGATCGTATTCGAGATCGGCGTCCTGGATGAGGATCACATCGCCGGTCGCGTGCTTGAACCCGGCGCGGACGGCGTGGCCCTTGCCGCGGGCGCGCTCCTCGAGGAGCAGCTTCACGCGCGGGTGGCTCCCGTAGGTGCGGACGATGGCGCGCGTGCCGTCGGTGGAGTTGCTCTCGACCAGGATGATCTCGAGCCGCCAGCCGGGGACCTGTTTCGCCAGGATCGCATCGAGAGCGGTGCGCACGGTGGCGGCCTCGTTGTAGATCGGCACGACCACGGAGAGGACGCCGTCATGAATGGCGGGGAAGGGTTGGGACGACATGGAAAAATCGGGCGCTAACCAAACATCCGGAGAAACCACTAATGAACACTAATCGCAGGTAATTTTGGGGGAAAGGGAGACGAAGGCCGGGGCTGAATCCTGGAAATGGCCGCCGCGAGGCAGTCTTTAGGCCGACTCAATCATACTAAAATGAAAACAAGGCATGGGTCACAGAGGACACCGAGCTCGGACACAGAGGACACGAAGAGAAACAGGATGTCATGCTCCGTGAACTCTGTGTCCGAGCTCGGTTCGCTCTTTGGCGAAAAACTATCACCGAGAGCGCGTGCTGAATGCAGGTTAACGGTTCGGCGGTTTCACGGCGCAGGGCATGGCGGAGACGCCGTAGAGGGCGTCGACGGCGCGGACGACCGGCGGAAGCGCGAGCGCGGCGGCGGCGAGCGCGCGCAGCGGGCGCTGGTGGCGGAGGCTTTTCAGGACCTTGAATTTCACCGCACCGTGATAGCGAACGAAGTGCGGCTCCAGGCCGACGCGGCGGTAGAGATGGGCGAGGGCACGGGGATTGAAGAGGCTGACGTGGATCTCGGGCGCGCAGTAGCGGTAGTGAATGCCCTGCCGGCGCGCGATGGGGGAGTCGAGGTTGCCGGTGGTGAGCAGCAGCAGGCCGCCGGGCTTGAGCAAGCGGGCGACGAGCGCGAGGGGATCGTGGGGGTGCGGGAGGTGTTCGATCACTTCGATCATGCTGATCACGTCGTAGCCATCGGAGGGCTCGCGGGAGAGCTCGTCGAGATCGAGGATGCGGAAGCGATCGTGGGATTTGAGAAGATCGGCGTAGGAGCCGACGTCGTGGCCGGTGAGCTCGAGCGGACGGCCGTGGATCGGGCCGTGTTCGCGGAGGTATTTTAGAAACGCGCCGGAGCCGCAGCCGAAGTCGAGCCAGCGGAGGGGGCGAGTAGCGGAACGGCTTTCCGTTCCGTCGGAGCCGGAAGCGGCTCCGCTACCAGGCGCCTCGGAAGGGGCGAGGAATTTTTCCGCCAGCCGGGCCATGTCGTCGAACTCGAAGCCGCGGTCGCTGGCGCGCCAATCGTGGTATTCGGTTTCGTAGTCGACGTAGGGATCGGGGCCGCGGCCGCGGTAATAGGCGTCGTTGTAGATCTCGAAGCCGGAGAATGGCTCGACGAACATCAGCCCGCAGTCACGGCATTGATGAAACTCAAATTCGCGGCGGATGAAGTCGCCGTGCTTGCGGCCGCGGAGAGTGACGTGGGCGGAGCCGCAGGCGCGGCAGGCATGGGCGCTCATGCGCGACGCACCGGGCGCAGTGCGAGCAGGAAGGTGCCGAGGCCGAGGACGGCCCCGATCCCGCAGAGGGCGAGGTGGCGCGGGTAGTTTTTTGGCCGATACACAAAGGTGACGCGATAGTCGCCGGCGGCGGTGACAACCACACCGCGGAAGGCGTGGTTGATCCGGAGGATGGCGGCTTTCTGGCCGTTGACCTCGGCGCGGAAATCGCCGGGCCAGAGCACTTCGTTCAGCACGATGACGCCCGGGCCGCTGGCGCGGACGGTGAAGCTCGTGGAGTTTTCCGTGAGACGGTAATTCGTGGCCGGAGCCACGGAGCGCGTGGCGGCATCGCTCGGGATCGGTGCGAGCGCGGCCTGGGCGACGGCGTCACTCCGCTGGGCGGCGGCGAAAGGCCGGCCGGTGGCGGCGCGGGCTTTGGCGACGAAGTCGGCGGGCTGGTCGTAGTGGTCGATGCGATCGGTGAAGAACGCGCGCGGCCACACGGTGGGGCTCTCGTAGACATCGAGGTCGGCGGAGTGGACCTTGCGCAGCGACTGGGCGAGCGCGGGGTGCTGCGTCTTCAGATCGAAATAATAGCGGACGTTCAGCGCGTCGAAGATCGGGCGGACCTGGACGATGTCCTGCGGCTCGGCGTAGAGCCGCCAGTCCCACATGCGCTGGACGCCTGAGGCGCTGGCGAGTTCGCGCATGTAGGGGTTCACGAGGGCGTCGGGACCGTGGACGGTTTCGAGTCCGTAGGTGCCGGTCCAACCCGGATGGAAGTGGCCGTAGAAACCGAAACCGCGGCCGGGCTCGCGCGCGTGCAACGTGCGCGCGTGGTCCATCGCGCCGGAAGGAGCGTGGAAGTTCACGCGCTCGGTTGGCCGGCTGGTGAAGGCTTCGAAGCCCATGGCCTTCGCGTGCAGACCGTGGCGCCAGAGCAACGCGGCGACGGCGAGCGCGATGAGCAGCATGCGGGCCGGACCGAAAGCGCGCCGCGCGAAGCCGCCGTGCGCGGCGAGGGCGATGACGGCCGCCGCCACCAGCAACACCGCGAGATAATCCCAGATGAACGGGTGGATCGAAAGCACCTGGCCCGGCTGATGCACGGTGAAAATCGGGCCGAAGATCGGCCGGTGCGCCGCCTGGCGAAAGCCGATCCAGGCGAAGACGAGCGCGGCCAGGAGCAGGCCGGCGATGATGAGATCGTGGCGTCCGTCGCGCGTGCCGAGGCGCCGGGCGGCCGTGGCGAAGCCCACGCCGGCGAGCACGGACCAGAGCACGATGAGCACGCAGGAGAACGTGTTGTCGAGGTGCGCGATGTTGCCGAGGAAGGGCAGCGTGGTGATCCACTGCGGCGAGATCAGACCGAAGGCGAGCGACAGCGGCAGGAGCGAGCTGGCGGCGAGCGCCATCGCGGTGCGGTGGGCGAACTGCACGCGGAGCGTGGCGACGAAGTAGAGGAGCCCGAGCAGCAGCAGGAAATTCAACGACGGGCTGAAGACCCAGTTGTTCTGCATCAGCGGCCGGTAGAAAATCTCGTCGAAGAGGCCGAGGAGGAGTGCAGGTTGGATCTGGTAGGCGCTGACGGCGTTGTAGCCGGTGTAGGCGCTCTTGAGGGTTTGGAGAAACGTTGCCCAAATTGGGGCGGTGAGGAGGACGAAGACGAGGCCGGCCCAGATGAGCGCCGCGAGTTTGACGAGCCGCTCGCGCCACGGGGCGGCGGTGGCGAGGAGCACGCAGGCGCCGGAGAAGTTCACGCAGGCGAGCAGCAGGTAGGCTTCCTTGACGGTCCCGCTGTTCATCAGCGCGAGGTTGGCGACGACGAGCCCGGCGCAGCCGAGGGCGAGGCCGCGGCGTGTCTCCGATTGGGCGATACGCACGAGGCAGTAGAGCGGCCAGGGCGCGTAGCAGAGACTGAAAAAAGCCGGGTGGTTTACGCGGTAGAGGAAGAAGCCGATGAAAGGGGCGGCGGCAGCGACCAGGAGGGCGGGGAATAGCTGAGAGCTGAGAGTTGAGAGTTGAAAGCCCGGAGCCGGAGAAACGGCGGGCTGACCGCTGATCGCTGAGCGCCGATCGCTGCGCGCAAGCGCGAGCACGCACAGGCCGAGGCCGGTGGCGAAGAGCCATTTGGCGAGGAGGTATTTGAGGTCCCAGGCCCAGGCGGCGCCGTTGGCGAGGATGGGGAGAAAATGCAGCGGATCGCCGAACATCGACTGGCCCTGCGCGAGGAGCGGGACGCCGCCGGCATTGTAGCGGTTCCAGAGCGGCAGCTCGCCCCCGGCGAGCGCGCGGTGCTGAATCATCGAGAACGGCACGTGCTGCCACATCACGGCGCCGACGTCGGCGAGTTTTACGTCGGTCACCTGGCCGGATTTGTAGCCGGGGAGAGTCGGATAGTAGTCGTAGAGGAGGACGGTGCCGAGATTCGGCGAGACGAGGCTCTGGCCGAGGAAGGCCACGGGATATGTGCTGGCGAGCATCGCGACGGCGGCGACCAGGCACACGGCGCGGCCGGGCGTATCCGCGATACGGCGACCGCGCTCCGCGAGCGTGGCGCGGAAGCGCGGGGCGCGATCGAGCAGAAAGAGCGCGAGCACGAGCGCCACGAAGATCGAGCCCACGAGAGGCAGGGCGCCGCGGGCGTAGTCGGACCAGTGCGCCCGGACGAGGAGCGGCGACGGAAACGTGAGGAGGAGCTGGGGGTCGTTGCTGCCGGGCGGTGCGATGACCTCAAGGTTGCCGCCCTGCAGGCGCAGCGACTCGATCTGCTGGCCGGCGCGAAAACCTTCGAGGGGGATGACGTCGAGCGTCCGGCCCATCAGCGATACGATTCGGACGGCATGCAGGACGACACGCCCTGCGCCTTCGGTCGGATCCAGGCGCAAGGAGCGATACACCCCGGGCGGGAGGGGCAGGCGGACCTTGGCGGGCTTCGATCCGGCGGCGACGGTGGCCGAGCCGGAGAGGTCTTCGCGCAAGCCGGCGCCATCGTCGTAGTAGGCGCGCAGGGTGCCATCGACGCTGGAGGTGAGCTCGACCTCCAGCAGGAAGAGATCCGGCCGCATCTTCGCCGCGGGCAGGAACGGCAGGGCGACGCAGGCGCTGATGAGCGCGGCGACGAGCAATGCCGGGAGCGTGAAAAACTTCATGCGAAGCGGGCGAGTGTCGGCGATCGCGGCATGGCCCGACAAGGAATTATCCGCCCGGGGCCCGGCGCGCCTGGAGCCAGGCGGCGCCGCCGAGCACCAGGCTGGTCAGCAGGGCGACCCAGACGATGAGCAGGCCGTGCCTGGTGACTCGCCAGGCGGCATGGGAGAGCGCGGCCATCTCCACGGGCGGGCTGAACGCGAGCCAGCGTTGCGGATCGGTGTCGCGGGCGACGACGACGAAGGGCACGGCGGGCGTGCGCACATAGGCGGCACGCCACGAGTCGCGCGGCACGCGGGTCGGCCGGATGCTGGCGAGCACGGCATCGGTGCGCGCGTCGCGAAGTTCGAGGGCGACGCCGGGTTCGCCGACGTGGCCGGCCGTTTCGAACTTCAGCCAGGCATGCGGCGACGGTGCGATCGGTTCGCTGCGCCATTCGCCCGTGGCCGCGGCGCCGCCTTGGGAATACGAGCCCCAAGTGCGGGCACCGTCGAGCGCGGGCGTGTCGAACGAGAGGCCGTGCTGCAGCGGCCAGATCTCGCGGCGCGGGGGCAGATCGTTCTCAAGGAAGGCGCCGGGATTTCCGCCGGAGGGCGTGGCGGCGCGCACCATCGGCAACGGCGTGCGCAAGGGCATCGGCAGCAGCGCCCGCACGATGGGGTGGTCGAGTCGATCGGTCAGGCCCTCGATGCTCGGATACGAGATGTCGGGGGAATCGAGTTCGGCGATGTCGCCGGTGACGAGGTAGCGGCGGACGTTGGCCTCGGCGGCGAGGTAGTAGCGCTTCGCTTCCGGCAGGTCCCAACTGAAAGCCTGTGCGAGATTCTGATAAAGGCCGAAGCCGAGCCCGGCGATCCAGAGCAACGCGAGCGTTTGCAGGCCGCGCCGGGCGCGAAGGGTGAGCGACGAGGCGGAGAACAGCCAGGCGAGCGCGATCGCGTTGGCCATCGCGCCGAAGACCAGCGTGTCCTGATAGCGCGGTGCGGGGTAATCGGCACCGACGCCGCGCGCGTAGGCGGTGGCGGCGATCTGCACGAGGGTCCAGAGACCGAGGCCCACGACGAGCCACCCGCCGCGGCGGAGCGGCGTCGAGCTGCGGCGCACGTGCGCCCACGCGAGGAGCGTCCACGGTGCCCACATGATCGGCGCGGCCCAATCTGCGTGACGCAGCGGCCACTGCAGACTGTGCAGCGCGGTGAAAACGAAATCGGAAAGGCTCTGCGCCTTGAGGGCGGCGTGATGCTCGGCGATGCCCCGCGTGAGCAGGCCGAAGAGGACGAGGCCGCCGCCGAGCGCGAGGGTGGGGGCGCCGTCGCGGAGGGAAATTTCGCGCCGCCAGCAGCGGAGGGCGACGATGACCATGGCAGTGGCGGCCGCCACCAAGCCGGAGCCCATGGAGCCGAGGACGAGCGTCGCGGCAGCGAGTCCACTCCACCAGTCGGCGCGGCCGGCGCGCGACAAAGGGAGCCAGGCGAGTGCGAGGAAGGAGAGCCCGAGCAGCCAGTATTGTTGCGAGTGAAAACCGCCGAGGACGTTCTGCCAAGCGACCGGCAGCCCGAAGAGCAGGAACGCGAGCAGGAAGAGCGGCGCGTGCCAGCGGGGGGCGGTGATGCGGCGGCCGAGCAGCCAGAACGCGACGGCGAGCGCGGCGTGGAGGACGGCGTTGGTGACGGCTTCGAGGCGGGAATCCCACTGACCGTTGAGCAGGGTGAGCGCGAGATTCTGCAGCTTGGTGAGGATGATCCGGTGCTCGTTGTGCGGATGGAAAAGGTGGGCGGTGAACTGGTCGTTCTCGAACCACGGTATCAGCAATTCGGATGCCTCTGCGTCCCATTGATCCCAGTCCGGCATGGGGGAGCCGAAACGATCGAACGTGGCCCATTTGGCGCCGACGATCAGCGCGAAGAGGCAGGCGGCGAGCGCAGCGGTGAGGACTTTCTTGGGCACAAGGAGGCGCGAGGGGAACGCAACCGGGGGCGGGGCGACAAGCTTTTCCCGGCTGGCCGAAAAACGCGGCTTCGAGGTGGAGCGCGTTGCCCTCGAGGCGCTGGGGTTGCGACGCGGGTCATGAAAGCGCGTTGGAGACAACACGCGCCATCTTTCGGCAACGGATCAACGCGCACCACCGAGGCCGGGGGTCTGCGCGGCCCATTCGGCGAACGGCTGGGCGTCCGGCCGCAAGAGGGCGCGCGGATCGTCCAGGATGCGCTGGCGGAGCAGGTTGATCTGAGGCCGCAGGCTCCAGCCCTTCCAGACGCGCAGGATGGCGAGGATGCCGTTGGGATTGTCGGTGGGAAAGCGGGGCGCGAAATCGAGGATGTCCCAGTTGAAGCGCCGCACGGGCCAGCCCGCCAGCGTTTCGAGGAGTTCCTGGAGGTTGGAGGGTTCGAAGGTGTGGAAGTGGATGTTGATGTCTTCGCCGCGCTGCACGGCTTCGTGCATGCCGCGGGCGAGCAGGGCCTGTTTCCCGGGCACGTCGCCCGGCGGGGTGTCGGGTGAGAACAGCGCCCAGTCGGCCGCGAAGACGAACTCGTCGATGTGGGTGGCGTCGCTCGCGGTGGTGCCGCGGGTGAAGTCCTCGAGCAGGTGGGCGACGGGCGTGAGCGGTCGGGCGTGTTCCCAGGTAGCGCGGCGATCGGGCACGACGAGGTAGATGAGACCGCCCGGCCGGAGGACGCGCTGCCATTCGGCGAGCGCGGTCACGGGATTGGCCACGTGCTCAAGGACGTGGGAGGCGATGACGTAATCGAGCGAGTGATCGTGAAACGGCAGCGAGCAGGCGTGGCCGAAGAAGTCCGCGCGGGTCGGTTCCGCGCCGAAAGCCTTGAAGCAGTCGACGTAGATTGGCGCCGGATCGAGCCCGGGCACGGGCGAGGTCCCGGGCCCGATCTCGACGCCGAGCAAACCGGCGCCGGGCGGGAGCCAGCGGGAGATTTTGTCGCGGTGCGTCATGGTGCGGGCAATCCCAGCCAAAGACTCACGGCGCTTTCGACGGCATGCATGGTTTGGGCGTTCACGACGCCAAGTTTGCGAATGAGCTTGGCGGAGGGCACGCCGGCGATTCCTTGCGCGTCGACTACACCGGGATCGAAACCGGGACCTGGGTGCGGGACCTCGAAACGCGTCCCGCGTGGCGCCGTGGTCCTCGGCACATACGTTACGATCGCCCGTTCATGATCCTCGAAGGCGATGCTCAGCACCACGGTGGGCCGAACCTTGGCGGCGTAACCCAAATCGATCAGCCAGATTTCTCCGCGGCGCGCGACTGGCATGAGGCCTCCTCCTCGTCATACAATTGAAATAAACCCTCTGACGAGGCGAGCAACTGAAGGTGTTCCTCGAGCCAAGCGGCCAATTCCCGGGCGTCCGCCACGCTCAGTGAAGCGATCGATAGCTTGATTTCGGCGGCGCTTGCCATGGCGTAAAATTTACGGAGGCAGACGTGCGACGCAAGTCCAGGTCGGAGGCACTCACTGCAACGGCGGCCACTCGCGCGGGGGGAGGGCGAGGGTGAAGTCGTTGATCGTGAGCGTGAGGTTCGGGTTGTAGGTGGGGTCGTTCACGAGGATGTCGCCCCACTTCTCCGTCATGTAGTCGACCTCGCTGCGGAAGCGGTCGCGCTTTTCCAGCGTATCCTCTTTCCCGCGACTCGCACTCTCGTGGTGATAGAGCTCGGCATAGGGCGTCCAGAAATTCCGGTAGCCGGCCGCGCGCACCTTCAGGCAGAAATCGACGTCGTTGAACGCAACTTTCAACTGGTCGGCTTCGAGGCCGCCGACCTGCAGGTAGATGTCGCGGCGAATCACCAGGCACGCGGCCGTCACGGCCGACATGTTTTGCTGGAGCAGATTGCGGTGGGCCTGGCCGGCGGCGCCGCGCGGGTGCGTCTGCCACGCGTGGGCGGCGACGCCGCCGATGCCGAGGATGACGCCGGCGTGCTGAATCTTGTCGTCGGGGTAGTAAAGCTTCGCGCCGACGCAGCCGATCTCCGGGCGCAGTGCGTGGGAGACCATCTCGTCGAGCCAGTCGCCGTGGATGACCGCGAGATCGTTGTTCAGAAGGCCAACGAGGGGCGCGTCGGTCTGGCTCACACCGAAATTATTGATTGCGGAGAAATTGAATTCACCGGGGAAACGGACCACGCGGACCGGACGCTTGTCGCGCGACGGCTCGGCGGGGACGCCTCGCCCTACCTCTTCGAGATAGGCCAAAGTCTCGGAGTCGTCGCTGTCGTTGTCGACGATGAGGATCTCGAAATTTGGATACGTCGTCTTCGCGAGCAGGCTTTCGACGCAGGGCTTGAGGAAGTTCAGCCGGTTGCGGGTCGGGATGATCAGCGTGACGCGCGGGGCGGGATCGGGGATCGGGTAGTGGACGCGCCAGTAGGAGCCCTTGGTCGGGGTGATCGTGGCGTTCACGCCGATGCGAAAGAAGTGCTCGCTGATGACCTTCTCGGCGGCGGAGGTGGCGTAGCTCTTCGCGCCGATGAGCATCGCGGTCGAGCCGGGCACGCTGCGCCAGTGATAGAGGATTTTCGGGATGTGCCGGATGCGATCGGGCGCGGTGCGCTCGATCACGCGCATGGCGAGATCCCAATCCTGCGAGCCCTCGTAGCCGACGCGGAAGCCGCCGACCTCGCGCACGAGGAGCGTGCGATACACGCCGAGGTGGCTGACGTAGTTCTGGACGTTGAAGAGATCCGGATTCCAGTCGGGCTTGAAGTAGTGGTCGTAGCGGTGGCCGTTCTCGTCGATCTTGTCCTCGTCGCTGTAGATGAGGTCGGCGTTGGGATGCGCGTCGAGCTCGAGGGCGACGCAGGCAAGAGCATGTTTGCGGATCTCGTCGTCGTGATCGAGGAGGGCGATGAACTCGCCGTGCGCGAGGGCGAGGGCGGAGTTCGAATTGGCGGAGATGTGGCCGTTGGTCTCGCGGAACACGACTTTGATCCGCGGATCCTTTTTCTGGTAGCGCTCGAGGACCTTGCGGACGTGGGGCTCCTTCGAGGCGTCGTCGGAGATGCAGAGCTCCCAATTCTCGTAGATCTGGCTGCGCACCGATTCGATGGCGGCGACGAGCAGTTTCTCCGGCGTGTTGTAGGTCGGCAGCAGCACCGAGATGAGCGGGCGCTTGGCGAGGGCGGCGAGTTTCGCGCGAATCTTGTCGGCGATGTCGGGATTGAGCGTGTCGTAGGCGGCGACCCAGGCGGCGTAGGTGTTGGGCGGCGGCGGAGCGGCGTCGGCGGTGCGCTTGACGACGCGGGAGACGGCGATGTGCCAGGTGCCCGCCTCGTCCTGGACTTCGATCACGAGGGGGTGCGAGCCGTAGCGCGGGACTGTGGCCTTGACGATCCAGCCGCAGTGCTCGGCGCCGGGGTAGTTGCGGAAATGGTCGAGGACATCGAGCCGCTCGAGGCCGAACTCGGCGGAGACGGGATGCTTGCCGAGGCGGGCGCGCAGCGCCTTGAGCGGGGTGCGGTCGCGGTGGAGTGACCAGCCGCGGACGTTGAGGGTCGGCGCGATGTTCGACCAGTCCTGCGGATAATCGATGTTGCCGAAAATCTTCGCCGAGGCCGCGGGCGGCGCGGGCTTGTCGAGGAAGGCGCGGCGCAGCGTGCGGAACGGCGAGGTGACCTGCCACGAGAACGAGGAGGTCATCTTTTTGATCTTCTCGTCGCGGGAGCGGATGATGGCCTCGGCGTGGGCGAGCTGGTCGGCGGCGCCGGCGAGTTCGGCGGCGTGGGCGGCGCGGAGCTGATCCTGCGCGGTGCGCTCGGCGGCGGTCTCGTCGCGGGAGGCGGCGAGTTCCTTCCTCGTGTTCGCGAGTTCGTCCCGGAGCGATTCGATCTCGGCGTCGGCGCCGAGGAGGGCGTTCTCGTAGGCGGTGACCTGCTGGCGGGCGGTGCCGAGGAGGACGTCGGCCTGGTCGCGGCGCTGCTTATGCTTGGCGACCTCCTTGGCCATGTTGTCGGCGTAGACCTGCGTCATCTCGCGGGCCCGCTCGAGGCCGGCGGCGTGTTCGCGGGCGGCGGCGAGGAGGTCCTCGATGTTTTTGACGTGCTGCTGCGTCAGTTTCTCGCGCGCGAGGACCGCGTCGCGGTCGGTCTCCACGGCGGCGATACGCGCGCGGGCGGAAGTCTCGATGCTCTGCTCGAGCTGGCGGACGATGTGGGCGAGGAGGTCGGTGGCGGCAGCGAGATCGGGAATGGGTAGGGACGCCTCTCCGCGGGGACCGTCCTCCGACCCGCGGACGGCTCGGAGAGCCGTCCCTACCCGTGAAGCGAACAACGTCGCGTCTGTGACCGTAGGGTCCTGCGCGAGCGACCAATCGGTCGCGGGCGGGCGGGCGAGCGTCGCGGTGTAGAAATCGGCGAGTGCGCGGGTGTTGGCCGCGAGGTCGAAATGTTTGCGGGCGAAGACGACGGCGTGCTCGCCGAGCGTGGCGCAGAGGGCGGGATCGGCGAGGAGGCGCGCGACGGTGTCGGCGATTTCCGCCGGCGTGCCGGTCGGGAGGAAAACGGCTTCGCGGCCGTCCTGCATCAGCGTGGCGAGATTGGTGGGCGGGAGGGCGACGGGTTTGCCGCTGGCGAGAAACTCGGGGAGCTTCGAGGGGAGGCGGTAGTCGTTGAAGGCGCCGGCGCGGCCGGGCTGCACGAGCACATCGGCGAGGGCGAGGAGTTTCGGGAGTTTCGCCTTTTCGATGAAGCCGAGATCGAGGACATGGCGCTTCACATCGTCGGCAAGGCCGTCGAGGAAGCGGGGGGAGTTGAAGCCGGTGCGGACGAGGCGCGTGGGCGAGCCGCGCTGGTTGAGGAGCGCGACGGCGAGGTAGAGCTCGCGCATTTCGGGCTCGTTGGCGAAGGTGTTGCTGCCGGTGAAGACGATGACCTTCTCGTCGTCGCGCAGGCCGAGCTCGGTGCGGAAGGCGGCGTCGGCCGGCTGCGGCTGGTAGAGCGTGAAATCGACACCGGGAAACAGCAGGTGGGTCGGCGTATCGGGCGGCGCGAACTCGGCGAGCGTGTCGATGATGTGCGTGACGCCATCGGCGAGGCGGAGAAAACTCTCGCTGCGCAGCGGGTGCGGCAGGCTGTCGTTGAGGAGCGCGTCGAGTTCGGCGGCGCTGGTCTCGCGGAGCTGGGCGAAGGTTTGGCCGGTGTAGCCCTCGAGGAGGAAGTGCTCGTTATCCTCGAGGTGGATGATGAGGCGGGCCGGTGGGGTGCGGAGTGGCGGAAGCGCTTCGTTTCCGCCGGAACGGGAAGCCGTTCCACTCCGAACCAAGGCGGCGCGCTGGTAGGCGAGGGTGAACTTCCGGACGCATTCGCGCGGGGTCCAGGCGTGGATCAGGTCGGCGGACTGGCCGTTGGGAAAGAGATGCGGGCGGGCGACGGCTTCGTCGTAGGTCGCGGCGATGAACAGCGGGTGAGCGATGTGCTGGAGCGTTTCCTTCCGGTGCGGGACGGCGACGACGCAGGCGTGGCCGGCGGCGCAGAGCGTGTTCGCGAAGCCGCCGATGTGATTCAGGCTGTTGGTGGTGAAGTCGCCGTAGTTGACGAAAAGGATGTTCACGCGCTGGAGGTGGGTGAGGAAATTCTTGAAGCCGCTAATGGGCGCTAATCTTCGCTAATCTGAATTAGCGTTCCATCAGCGTCGATTAGCGGTTTCAGAAATTTCGGAGGGCCTTGGATTTTAGAGCGTGAACCCGGCGTCGGCGGCGTCCTTGGCAAACATCTTCACCGTGTCGAGCGAGAGGTCGGTGAGGTCGTTACCGAACATCTTGGCGGCCTTGGCGAGGATGTCGTGCGGCACCGTGATGATGGCGCAGCCGCAGTCCTGCGCTTGGAAAATATTGAGGACTTCGCGCGTGCTGGCCCACAAGAGTTCTGCTTTCGGTTGGGCGTGGAGCAGGGCCCCGCAGGCGCGCACCATGGGCATGGGATCGACGCCGGTGTCGGCAATGCGGCCGGCGAAGACGGAGACGACGGAGGGCACGGCGGGGTTGAGCGCCTCGGCGACGCCCGCGACCTGCTTGAGCGTGAGCAGCGCGGTGACGTTGAGTTTCACGCCGGCCTGGCCGAGTTCCTTGATCAGCGGCAGGCAGGAATCGCCGCGGGAATTGGTGATCGGAATCTTGGTGTAGACGTTCTGGCCCCAGCCGTTGATCTTGAGGGCCTGGCGCTTCATGTCGACGAGGTCGTCGGTGAAGACTTCGAGCGAGATCGGTTTGGCGGTGACGGATTGGAGGATGTCCTTGGCGAATGCTTCGTAGTCCTTGATCCCGGCCTTCTTCATCAGCGAGGGATTCGTCGTGAGGCCTTTGATGTAAGGCTTCGCGTAGAGTTCGAGGATGCCAGCCTTGTCGGCGCCGTCGGCGTAGAGCTGGATTGTGAGATCGTTGAGGGACTTCATGAGTGGAGTGGTTGGGGTGAGAACGGAGCGTTTGCGCGGATTGAGGTGGACGCGGGGCGGGCGGCGCAAGGCGGAAGTCCGGCATGGGGTGGGTATGACCGGGGGCGCGGAGGCGTATTATCGCGAAAGCGTGGGCGGGTAGGTTGGTTTTTTGAAAAGAAGGGAGAGACAAATCTGGCGATTTGAGGCGGTTTTAACCTTCCCGAAACCGCCCTTTCCGGGCCGTTACAAGGCCGCTGAAATCCTGCAAAGTCGCCCTGGCAGCGCTACGCTCGTCATCTGCTCGGCCGGGAAACGTGCGGCAGAGCGCGCGCAGGCAATCGGCGCAAAGGGCGTGCGGCCAATCCATTCGCGCGCCCCGGTGTCATCGAGCACGAGCATCGCTGGTTCGGTGATATCGGGACGAAGCCTGATATGGCGTTGAGAAAACTTCTCACGCCGCGGGGGTGTATCGTGAAGAGTTGCCTTTGCTCGCGAACGCGAAACCTTGCGACCAGCGACCTAAGTGAACCTTTACTGATATGCAGTCACCACCCATCACGAAAAAGATTAAACTTCGTTACAAGGATGCACCGCAGAAGGTGTCGTTCGCTGCCTCGGGAGTCTGGGGCGGAAACAATTTTCAAGGTCAGCTGGTGGTAAATTTTTTCGTGGAGTCTCGACCCTATCCGGAGAGCACCGAGGTCACACTTGAGGTTGGTAAGAAGCCAATCACCCATCCCGTTCTGCCGTCCCCCGAGGGGGAACTAGTGATGACGAGAGAGATCCAAGCGTCGGTCGTGCTCGATCCCAATTTGGCCTTGGTGATCGGCGAATGGCTGGTGCGGCACGGTCGCAGGCTTCGTGACCAGCTCAAGCGTGGGCAGATGCCAGTGATGACTCCCGGCAGTGAGGAATTGGAGGACGTGACCCGGACGTCGGATGGTGACGCGGAGGCGAAAGCGTGAAAAAGCCAAATAGGGGCTCCGTAAGCCATTGGGCGAAAAACCCAATTCACCATTGGAATGCGCACGGCAATGCGAAGGACTTCCCGCGAGATGTTTGGGATACAGCCCTCGTGCCGGATTCATCGGTTGATCGAGTCCCGACCGATAGCGCGACCCACGTCGCGTTAGAGGTTGTGCATGGGGCAGACGATGAAAGTGGATTTGAAAGCACCTACTATCGTATCGGTGAGGCGGGCGTGATTTTAGGAAACGTCAATTCTCTCGGTGAGGAGCGGGAAGTGCTATGCTCAGCGGTGAAAAATCTTTGGCGGGTTTACCGATACAATCAGCACTACATCGGCTTCCTTGGGGGTGGGTTGACGGAGGAGGATTTTAACGCCGCGGCGGAAGAGTATGCGGTTAGCCCGTTGCCGATGTCGGTCGAAAGGATTCGACGCGCGGCTGAAATCTTGGGACCGCTCATTCAGGACGCTGAGCTTACACCCAAGGAGCTCGCGATGGTCCTTAACGCGGATCCGGAGCAGCTCGAACTGGCTTTACCCTCGTAGCGCGGAGTTATTGTGAAGCTCGTCAATCCTGGCGATTCGATCGAAGGTGAGCGGGTGGTGGCTTACGGGAGAAAAATTCTCGCCTCAGGCCTGCCGACTCGAGGGAAAAACGGGAGGTTGCGTTTCCAGATCGATATTAAAAGGACCGGTGGTGGACGCATTCTCAAAGAGAGCCAGCCCAAGGTCACCTTGTATAGCCGCATCTCGCGATTAGACGAGGGCGACGAGTTGTGGGGCGGAATGCTGGAAGGAAGCTGCGAGAAAAAATTTCACCCCGACGACATCCATGTCGGCGGCGCGCGGTCTGGAACACATCCTGGCCAGTCGTGGACGATGGAAGGAAGCTGTTTTCTCCGCATCACAAAAAACTGGCAGATGCAGGCTGCGCTTCCCGTTTCGCCGTCGATTCCAGCGCTGCAAGCGTGATGAGAAGAACCGGCCAGCCTGCAGCGGCCTGCGCTGCTGTGACTACGCGGCTCGCTGAGCGTCGGACCGAAGTGGGCACCCGATCCGGACCACGCTCGGCGCTTCTTTTTCAGTTCTCGACCGGAATCATTAGCCGAGTTCATGTCGTCCTGCCCGCTTGGGCACCGGCTAATCCCGCCCACAGTCGGGATTGTGAGTGACCTCGATAATCGATGGCGATTTTTTCAAGGTAATCGATGGCGTCGCGCAACTGGCGCCGTCGGTCTGGGGAATTACTCCGACTTCGCATGCAATATCCTTGCGCGAATCGAGGC
>Ga0163144_10005897_pt1 | contig 27167 bp, 27 predicted proteins | sample OliLak19BULKMAT1_FD_123175 | JGI IMG/M metagenome (GOLD analysis project Ga0163144, IMG submission 123175) | Freshwater microbial mat bacterial communities from Lake Vanda, McMurdo Dry Valleys, Antarctica - Oligotrophic Lake LV.19.BULKMAT1 | ecosystem: Environmental > Aquatic > Freshwater >...
AGATTGGTGAAGTGAAGAGTTTGGATGTTGTTGTGGTTGAAGCACCCAGCTCCCATTTAGGAGAGCTGGCGAGTCGACCGGAATTGAAACTGAAGTTTCAGAAGGAGGAGCTGACTCGATTGCATAAGCTGCAGGCCGCTCTACTTCGCGAAGGCGCTCGCAAACTGAAACTCGGTGGGCATCTTATTTATTCGACCACGTCTTTGAATAAGTCAGAGAATGAAGCGCAAGTTGAGAATTTCCTAAGGACTTCTCATAATTCATATCGCTTGGTTCCGGCACTTAGCTATTTGAGAGAATTCATCGTTCCCTATGTTTCCAATTTTTTTGGATTTCAGTGGGACGAGAAAGTTCTTCAAAGCTTTGGTGAATTTGATCCCTACTTCGTGCTTTCCCCAGACGTTCACAACTGTCAGGGAATGTTCATTGCGATTTTGCAGCGAACCCGAATTAGCACTTAAGCCGAGTGAGTTGTCTAAAAACTGAGTGAATTTAAGTGTTTAGGAGAATCTTGGGATTCTCCTAAAGTTCTTGGGGCGAAGCGTCGATAGACATTCATGGGAATCCGATTCAACCCGTTTTCGAACCGCTCCGTTTTGTATACGCGCACCAAGGTTGAAAGCCCCCAGAAGCAAATTCCGTTTTCCCAAATCGAACAGACTCTAAAGCCAGAGAAGCCTCTGTCGGATCCGACTCAAGAAGATTTGAGAGACTTAAGAGATTCAATTCTCAAAGTGGCAAAAGATTATGCCAGTCAGAATGTGGATGCCACAGAGGAAGAGGTTCGAACTGAGGTAGATTCAAAATTCGGTAATGGAATTTCTGATCTCTTGAATGTTCGACTTGAGGATCAAGGCGCAGGAGCCACAAAGATCAAAGTAACCCAAGTGAATTATAAAGAGATTGGCCTCGATAAGCGGGATCTTCTTAAGGAAGCTTCAGAATTTACAAAGCAGAATTTCCAATCGAGCACTTCATTTCAAGAAGGTGGACGCGCCATCAGCACACTCAGCCTTAAGGGCCCATTTCTGGACGACGGCGCCGTTCAATTTCAAAGCGGTAGATATGGCAATAGTTTTGGAAAGGCCGAGGTCGAAGCTACGGCAGTCAAAACCGATAATGTTGATTGGATCAACGCCATCCTCAGACGTTAGCGCGTCCCTACGCCCCTAAAATATTAAATCCTGAATCCACATAAATGATCTCGCCCGTGATTCCACTGGCCATATCGGAGACGAGGAAGAGTCCGGTTTTGCCCACATCATCGATGGTGATATTTTTTCTTAAAGGGGCTCGCTCTTCAATCTTTGTAAGAATCGAACGAAAGTCTTTTACTCCACTCGCTGCCAATGTGCGAATGGGTCCCGCAGAAATCGCATTGACTCGAATTCCCCTACGACCACAATCATCTGCCAAATACCGAACGCTCGCTTCGAGTGCAGCTTTCGCCACCCCCATCACATTGTAGTTCTTCACCACTTTCTCGGCGCCGTAATAAGTTAACGTAATGACGGAACCCTTTCCTTTTTCTAAGGCGGGAAGCAACTGAGCGGTTGCGCCTATCAGGGAATAGGCGGAGATCTCGAGAGCGGTCAAAAATCCCTTTCGAGAAGTAAGAACGAAATCACGATCCAAATCTTCGCGTTCCGCATAAGCGACTGAATGAACGAAACCGTGAAGTTCACCTTCCCATTTTTCTTTTACAGCGGCACCAAGTGCTTGAAGATCAGAGTCCTTGCTCACATCGCAACGAACAATAAAATCCGCACCTAGCTCTTCCGCCAAGGGGCGCATTCGCTTTTCAATGAGATCGATATAAGTAAATGCAAGTCGAGCACCGGCCGCCTTAAGTGCCTTGGCAATTCCCCAAGCAATACTACGCTCATTCGCAAGTCCCATGATCAGAACCTTCTTACCGTCCATTATTTTCATGAAGAATGACTAACAAAGAGGGGCGTTCTAATCGATCAAAACTTTATTCGTAATTTCGCCCTCGAAGAAATGGCTGCTGTCACGCTCTTCAAAGGCGGCTTTGAGGTGAGGATAGTCTGCAAAATATTCCTGAAACACGAGTTCATGGCACTCTAGGAGATTGCATTCTTCAGATGCTTTGATCTCTGAGAGCGAGGTGGCGCGCCCCACAAATTGACCAGGACCCCAAGTCACAACTTTCTGGCTGCCAGCATAGCCCTCACAGTGACCTTTGGTGATCAGATAAAAGCGATCAATTTTTTTGGAATCTTCAAAGAGAACTCGATCCTTAGGAATTCGCAGTGCTGTAAGCTGATCCCACATCACTTCCAGGCTCGCCATCGAGATCCCTTTGAATATATGGCTTCGACTTGCTGAATTTAAAAATATTCGAAGTTCGTAAAAATGCATGACCTTCGACTCGAGTTGAGGATTAATTTCAAAACATTGTCGAAGCGCCTGGTCAGAAAACTCCAAAAGTTTTGTACCTGTCACCGCCCTCATCGTTGCGGTTCTGCGGATATTTCCGAGCAGTGCGATCTCACCAAAACATTCTCCTTCTTTGAATTTGCGTGAGAATCCTGTGGAGCTGGTGAGTTCCATTTCACCTTCTGCAACAATATAAAATGCTTCCGCACGATCCCCCTCGCGAAAGAGCAGGCCACCCGGTGGCAAATCTCGATTGGAGACGAGGTGAATGAGATCAAAGACTTCACTCGATCGAAGCCACGAAAAAAGCGGAGCTTTTTGGGGAGCCGTTTCAACCCACTGATGTCGAATTAAATCTTCGTCTTGGTTCTCAAAAGTAACGAATCCCTTCAATTCCTGAAAGGGAGTGGGTGGTGGAAGATGATCATCTCGCTTGTGAGCCTTCTGAACTGGAAGGCTAAAGGTATCTGAGATTCTGCGATGAAGTCGTTTAGATAAATTCTCAGCTCCAGAAAATGTTCGAAGTACATTGAGGAGCGCAACAGCGGGAGCCATCCGACCCATGGCAACATAGGCGTCGGCTGCCAAATAGCAAAACTTTGCTGCTTTTTGAAGATTCTGTGTTGGCCCTTCCTGGCGATAGAGATGAAGAAGGCGGCGACAAAGGGAAGCGATTTCATCTGGCGATTCGGCACGTGAAAGCTGATTCTCAAGTTCGTGGACAGCTTCTAGCCACTGATCGCGATCTACCGAACGAGAACTCATGAACCTCTCCTCCTATAGAGCCTTAAAAAATCGAGACGAAGTCCCGTTCTTAGAATCGACCTTTACTTCAACAGTTCTCAGACACTTTGGGCATCGACCCCGGTAAATATTTTTTTTTTCATTCTTGTAGATGCGCGAATAGACCTTGCAACATTCAAACTGAATGCCCAGAAAGGGTTTTGAGTGGCTCGATTCTAGCTTTTCCTCAAACACCTCTCTATTATGCCAGAAGAATGAGAGCGTCATTGCCTGCGAGGTTTGAAAAAGTATTGATCTTTGGGCCCGGAGCTTGGGGCTCTGCGTTAGGAGGCGTGCTTAAGGCAAATGGACATCCAGTGCAGTTCTGGGGCCTTGAAAACAAAGTGGAAGATCTTTCGAAGTGCTTGGATTCTAAAACCCTCGTTTTGCTCGCCACTCCCTTCAAAGAAATCCACCATATCCTAGGGCTTCTCAAAGGGAGAAAAATTGCAGGTCTCATTAACGCCTCCAAGGGAATTGACCGCGAGACGCTAAAAACCTTCACTCCCCTCGCAAAAAAATATCTTCGATGTCCTCTCGCAAGCCTTTCGGGTCCCACCTTCGCAGAAGAAGTTCAGCAGCAGAAACCCTCGGCCTGTGTCCTTGCGGGAGAGAACCGAGGTTTTATAAACGCGGGTGCCGTTTATTTTTCGACCGATTTTTTTAGAGTTTATACGAGCACAGATCCTCTAGGAGTTGAAACCTGCGGGGCTCTCAAAAACGTGATGGCGATTGCTTGTGGGCTCTCTGACGGACTGGGCCTTGGAATGAATGCTCGAGCGGCTCTCCTTACTCGCGGACTCAATGAGATATCGATGCTGGTTAAATCGATGGGCGGAAAGCACTCGACCGTGAGTGGACTGGCCGGTGTGGGGGACCTTTGGCTCACGGCAACCGGGGACTTGAGTCGAAACCGCCAACTCGGCCTACAGCTTGCAACTGGGAAAAGTCTGGAACAGATTCTCGCCGGCTTATCGGGTCCAGCAGAAGGGTTTTATACTGTGATGCAAGTGCGAGCCTTGGCAAAGAAGTTTCGCCTGGAGATCCCGATCTGCGAGCAGGTATACAAAATTTGTTTAGGAGAACAGGACCCTCGAAACGCAATTCGCGATCTTATGACACGCGCGCTGAAGCCTGAGGATTCCAGCTCTCGCAAGCGACTTCAAAAAGCGTCTTCCAAACGGTGACTTCCGTTCTGAAATCTCCGCCCAGAGTTTCACGGAACAGATCCCATTGTTGACCGGCCAACTGCAAATGCAGTTTCCCCAAAAGAAATTGCATTCGGCCGACGGATTCAGAAACCGAAACGTCTCCAAACTTCATCTCTTCAAGACTTTGTCCGCCAATCTGCTGCATTCCTGAAATCAACTGAAGGAGCCACTCGAGCAAAGATGTCAGTTCACCAATTCGCTCTTGAGCTTGCCGCATCTCATTGGCTTTAAAGAAACCTTCGACATCGTCACAGTCGAGCAGAAGAGCTTCGCAAATCTTCGGCGCAAGTTGGAGCGACTCACGAAAAAGCTCAACAACATCACGAGTTTTAAAAATCACATCGCCTAATTCTGAAATCGACTTGGTTGAAAGGCTTTCCTCTTCGTTCAAATCAATCGGCCGATTGTCGATGATGATTTCGGTTAGAACACGCTGAGGTCCTAGCCCTCGCTTGATCTCCTGTGAGATCATCGCGAAAGTTTTTCCAGACTCAACCTCAACTGAATTTCCGTCTACCGTGAGATTTTTGATTTGTGACATAGCCTTCTCCTTTTTACCCTCGAACTTGAATTCTATTGCCGCGTGGATCCGTCATATTGGCTTGTAACAGATCTCCCTTTTCGCGCTTTGCGAGCGTTTCCTCATTCACAAAATCCTGCCTCATTTGCTGAATGAACTGAACAACCTCGCCATCATTGGTCTCGATCATCTTAAGTTGGCGAATCCAAAGTTCATCTTGAGGTGTGGCGACTCCTTTGAGTTGAGCGTCACATCTAAGTAGCTGGTCGAAAGCCTTTCCACGTAGCTCCAAGAAGTTTTCAAATTGCTCTGTTTGATTCGCCGAAAGGGCTTGATGCATGTGGGCTGTCAAACGCAACAGCTCCTCCATGATCTTAGACTTTTCAGCAATCAATCCGTCGATCGCCATAATTAAGGATAACATGGCTTTTCTAAAAACCCAGAGTTGACGCCGCGCAGATTGTGACTTAATTCCCTGCATCAACTATGACGCAGCGTGAATCAGACCGAGAGCTCGAAAAAGGCATGAGGCTGCGCGTCAAGATTCAGGGCCTTGGAAGTTTGGGCGAAGGCCTTGCCCGCGTCGATAACTCAGAAATATTTATTCCAAAAACGGCGCCCGGCGACGAAGTAGATGCGGAAATTCTCGAGAAAAAAAAGGGGCGATATCTCGCAAAACTTTTAAAAATCGAAAGTCCCGGCCCCACTCGAATTGAAGCAGAGTGCAAGCACTTTGAGATTTGTGGCGGATGTGACTTTCAACATCTTCCGATGAGCGAACAGTCTGCTTGGAAACTTCGAATGGCAAAGCATTGGATTCGACGCTCCCCTCTCGCACCCTTTGTAAAGAATCTAGAGATGGATCAAATCCACGCTCCCAATCCATTTGGCTATCGGCATCGAGTCCGCATTCAAGTGAAGAATGGCAAGCCTCACTTTTTCAAGCCCCATTCTCACCAAACTTTTGCGCTGGAAGAATGCCCCATTTTAGTGGATGGATTTTTTGAAAGCATTTGCAGCCAAGTCGCATCACTCCCCGATACGAAAGACGTCAATATTTCCGCTCTCAATTCGTATGAGATTGATGGCCATCAGCTTAAATTTTCCGATGCATGTTTCAGCCAAGGAAATTTGCAGGTGAATGAACTTCTTTGGAAGCGAATTGAAGATGACGTCATTGATCTTCAACAAAAAAAAGCAGCTCTCGATCTGTTTTGTGGAATAGGTAATTTTAGTGTTCCACTGACCGATTATTTTGAGAGCGTCACGGGAGTCGAGAGTGAAGGAATTTCTCTCGAGTATGCCAGAAAGAATTCGGCGGAAGTCGAATGGATAGCGGGGGACTGCTCGGAAACTTTAGAGAAGCTCCTTCGAGAGAAGCGATTTTTTGATTTCGTTCTTTTGGACCCCCCTCGCATGGGCGCCCTCAAAACAGTCGAAAGTCTCAAGCGAATGAGTCCGCCCGCCATCACTTATGTTTCATGTAATCTGGAGTCTCTGATTGTGGATCTAACGCAATTGATTAAGAAGGGCGGCTATCAAATCAAGCGCTTCACAATCGCCGACCTCTTTCCTCAAACTCACCATATTGAATCAATTGTAAGTCTCGTGCCAAAATAGAGCGTGGATCGACAGCGAGTATTTGATGCCCTAGGTTCTGGATTCGAACGCTCGAATCAGTGGGAAGTCACCCTCCAAATTCTGGCAGCTGCAATTTGCATACTGGTCGTCATCTACATCATTTTTGTATTCGTCCGAAATCAAACTTTTTTGAAGGGGCGATGGATTTATTGGAGAAAGCGTCTCAAGGGACAGGCGGTTTCAAAGAATCGAATCCCCAAGAATATAGAAATCGTCATTCAGCTTCCCTTTGAAGACCGCCCTTTTCGCACCAAAATACACAATCTCAGTCCCAACGGAATGTTCATGAAAATGAATCCCCCGCTCGTTGTTGGGGAGTCCTTTCGATTCCTGTTAAATCTAGGCAAGGATGAGAAAATTTCGGCCTGGGCCGAAGTTCGATGGGCTCAGGTAAACCGAACGGCCTTCACCCCACCGGGAATGGGTTGTAAATTCTTCCACATAAGCGATGAGGATCGAAATCGGATCAAAAAGTTTCTTCGCGTTAAGGATTGAGGCTACAAATGCTCGATGTCTCCTAAACTAGATCTGGGAAAATTTGCGGAAAGCCTGGGCTGGGCAAAAGCTGGCGTCTCAGAGCCGGAGATCCGTCCTGAAAGTCTTCGTCACTACGACGAATGGCTAAAGCACTATAAGGGAGCTGGTTTGGAATATATGGAGCGACGAAAGCTGGAGCGCCAATCTCCAAAAGCTTACTTTCCAAACGTCCGCTCCATTCTTTGTTTTGGACTCTATTATTTTCCTGGCTGGGCAGCGGGGCCACTGAAAGTCTCTAACTATTCGTGGGGTCAAGACTATCATGAGGTCCTCAAGACCAAACTCGAACAGACAGTGCTCGAGCTTATCAAAGTCCTCGGAGCCTTTGAGTATCGAATCTGCGTTGATACAAGCCCGGTTCTTGAAAAAGTCTTGGCAGCCCAAGCTGGTCTGGGTTGGCAGGGAAAAAACTCCCTAGTGCTTAATCAGGAATATGGAAGTTTCCTTTTTTTGGGCGAGATTTTTACCGATATCGCGCTCGAAACCTTTCAGGCCACTTTGAATGCCACGAACCGCTGCGGAACCTGCGAACGCTGTATTGTGGCCTGTCCAACCGGGGCGCTCGAAGACTCCGTCCTCAAAACCGAACTCTGTATTTCTTATTGGACCCTCGAGCATCGAGGTGCGTTCACTGCGAAGACTCCCAAGTGGAATAATTGGATTGCTGGTTGTGATATCTGCCAGGAAGTTTGCCCCTGGAACCAGGACTTGATCCCTCTCGAAGGTGTTTCACGTTTAGAAATTTCTGAGGAAGATATTCGTCTGGGAGGAATTCACGAGCGAGTGAAAGATTCCGCACTTTCTTATGTTCCGAAGGATGCTTGGCTAAGAAATCTGGAACACGTCAGTCAAGAGACTGGCAAAAAAACCGAAATTTTTTGATTGCCAACTCATCTTCTGATCGACAGATATTCTGGTTGCTGTTAGTTGTGATTTTCTAATTGTTCGCAATCGGGGCGGTGGGTTGATAAAGAAGTGAAAGCCAAATTAATTTTTTCCTTTCTCCTTGTGAGTCTTAGTCTCTCAGCTTCAAGCTTTGCCCAGGGCAAAGGGCCGGACACAGACCAACCCAGTTATGTCGATCCATTTCTCAGCCCAGAACTAAGAGAAGCTCAAGATCTAGGACCAAGCGTCGAGAGGCTTGCAGCAAACCTAGGACCCGAGGCCCTTAGAGTGGCTAAGGAGCTTGAAGCTCAGGGGGCCTTTCATGGGCATAACAAAAGAGCCGACTATATTTATGTGGTTGCACGAGCATTGGCCAACTGGGCAGCTTACGTCGTTTACCTCACTCAGGGTCAGGGGGTTCCACTCGGAAATGCTATGGTTTTGGCTGAGGTGGGGGCCGCTCTCTCAGCTGGATTTCAAATTTTAACTCCCCAATATGTCCGATGGGTGACGAAGCATGGAGTATTCCAACTTTCGGAGCGAGACGCCGGATTCGTAGAAACCTGGCTCAAAGAGTTCAGCCTTCAGTGGCTCTATATCGGGATTTTTCATTTGCACGCCTATGCCTTGGGGATTGATGAACACCTCATGAGCTGGGCTCTAGTCAAAACCGTTCTCTATTCTTGGATCGCAGAAGGCTCGTGGAGTCTTATTATTGCTAAGGCGACCGTCAGGATGAGGGATAAATTAAAAGACCGGCCTCGAGTCGCTTGGAACTTAGGAAAGGCCTCTTATTTGGCGCTCGCCATTGTATCCTCTGTTCTCATGGTGGCAGGACTCAATGACTCTCGAGGGGCGGAGATTGCCTACTATCTCATGATGGTCACGGGCGTAGGAGGCTACGCTGCGATTGAGAGGCACGAAATTAAGTCATGGTGGGGGTCCAAATGCAAAGCCAGCCTTCGAAAGTTTCGAGCTCTTACAGGACTCCCACGCCAGAACTAACGAAAATCGTAGCGGATTTTCCATTCCGGGGCTTTAGGGCCCCAATAATTCTTCTCTGAGAACTCGACGATGATATCGGTCTGAATATTTCCACGCCGAGTATAGTCCATCACGATTTTCAAATAGCGAGGCACTAGCGCCTTTTTAAGATCCTTCAAAATCAAATGCGCCAATTCTTCGTGATAATGAGATTCATTTCGAAATTTATTTACATAGAGTTTCAATGATTTGAGCTCAACGAGTGACTTCGAAGGTACATACCAGATGTGGGCAGTCCAAAAATCAGGAAATCCAGAACGAGGGCATAGTGAGGTTCCCTCCGGACAAGTGAAATAAATTAAAGTGGGGGGCTCCGAATATTTAAACGCAATGGGCTCCAGTTCACTTTCCTCAATCATTCGCTGCCCATGCTTTTTCGACATCTGAAGGTCATGGCAGGGGACTCGATAAAGATCAAGATCTCAGGAACGAGCGGGCCATCGAAGCCAAATCTGGCTTTTGGCTCTGTATCACAGCCAAACCGCTAAGTCTGGCCTGCCGTCTGGTCGTGGGCCCAATGGCCACAAAGCTCCATTTTTGCCTTTTCAATTCTTGCTTTGAAATCGAGCGAAGTACCACTTTAAGACTCGAAGGAGAGGTCAAAAAAAAGGCCTTCAACTGACGGGATTTTACCAGCCTCTTTAAATGAAGGCGGACCGAATGAGTTTTGGTCGTATAGAGCATACTGGTTGTCACCCGACATCCAATAGCTTCCAATGACTGCACCAATCTAGGATCTCCCAGTTTGGAGCGAGGAAAAAAGATGCTAGCTTCAGTCTTTTTAAAAAATTTCAAAATCCCCTCAGAATGCGAGGCTTTCAAGACTCGAGCTTTCAATTTGAATTTTCTTCTGAAGGCCTCATAGGTTTTTGGGCCTATACAGATGATTTGGCGCGCTTTCGGAAGTGACGACAAAAACCGAACTGAAGTTTTTGAGGTAATCAAAACAAAATCGAATGATTTTTTTGGAATTCGAGATTTGAGCTTTCGAAACTCGAGTCCTGGGAGCAAAACCCATCGAATTTGAGGAAATGCCTTTTTCAATTCTAGAATGAAAGACTCAGGATTCAGAAGAACAGCTAGATGCGTCTTCACGGCTTTCCAATTTTATCCAAGATTTTCTTAGCACCCTGATGAAGGAATCTTTCGGCCAATTCGTCTCCCAGTTTTTCTGCATAGCCGATGGGAGCGACTCCCCGGTCCATCATCACCTGAATTCCGTCGGGATCCGAAAGGTAGGAGTGAAGCTTCATTTGAAATTGTTCAATCTCACACCAGGCACCTAGAGGCAGAGCACAATTGGCTCCCATTGCTTTTAAGAACGCGCGCTCTGCCGTGCAGGCTTGTCCGCTTTCGTCATGGTGGATTCGACGTAACTTGAGCCTCAAATCATCGTCGTCAGAACGACACTCAACAGCTATCGCGCCCTGACCAGGTGCAGGCACGAATATCGTTGGATCAAAATACTCCGAAATTGCATTCTCAAGACCCAAACGCAAAACTCCTGCTGCCGCTAAGATGATTCCATCGACCTCTCCTGCTTCCATCTTCTTGATCCTTGTATCCACATTGCCTCGGATATCCACGATCTGAGTTTTGACGTTTTGAGAACGCAGCAGTGCCCGTCGTCTGAGGCTACTCGTTCCAATTTTCATTTCGGGCGTAAAGTCCTTTAATAGCTTTTTGCCTTTGCTAATCAAGACATCTCGGACTTCCCCTCGCTCTACAACGGCGGCAAGAGAGCAGCCCGCAGCCGGCTCCACAGGAAAATCCTTCATACTATGAACACAAATATCCGCACGTTTATCTAAAAGAGCGACCTCGAGCTCTTTTATGTAGAGGCCCTTGCCGCCTTCCTTCGAAATAGAAATGCTTTGGTCATCTCCCGCGGTTGTGACTCCCAGAATCTGGAAAACATCTTCTGACCACTGCTCTTGAAGCAGCCACTGAACAAACTGAGCCTGCCACATCGCCAGAGGTGATGAACGAGTCGCAATGATGTAGGTCTTAGTGGCCATTAGATTTTGAATAAACTCCTAAAAAACTCCAGGATCGTTTCGGGCTCAAGCCCTTGCTTTGCCCGATATTTTAGCTCAAGCACAGGATCCTGTAAAACTTTGGAACTCAATCTTCGAGCCATTTTTTCAATTTCTGACCAGTCAGAATCTGAAATCTTGGTGAGGCGTGGCCGGAGCTCTTTCAGTTCCCGATCGGCGATCATGGTGGTCTTCTGGGAAACATCTCGAAGTGCATCGTCCAGGGTCTTGGAGGAAAGTAATTGTTCGAGAGAATTAACCTCATCTTCAATCATTTTCTCGGCACGTCCGAGCTCTTGAGACCTCAAGTTCATATTCTCTTCGGCGATTTTCTGAAGATCATCGATGCGAAAAACGAATCCATTCCGAAGCGAAAAACTCGGAACTTGAGAAGGCACAGCCAAATCCAATATAAAGAACGCCTCTCCTCTTTCATCCTTAGCCTTCATGTCGCCCAAAGATATGAGGGGAGCGTCTGCGGCAAAAACCAAAATATTCGTATTCTCAAGTAGTTGATCGGGATTCGAGAGGACTGTGGCTGTCACATTCTGTGACCGAAGGCGATCGGCCAGCGAAATGGCCACCGATTCCGTTCGATTGTATAATTGAACTTCACGGGGCTGAACGCTGGCAAAATGCTCAGCGGCATTTCGACCAATTTCACCCAATCCAAATACGGCGACTGACTGTGTGCCCAAATCCCCCAATATTTTCTCAGCGAGTTTAACTCCTATACTTGGGATGCTCACAGCCAATCGACCTACCTCTGTTTGAGTGCGAACTTTTTTTGAGACCTTAAAGGATTTTTGAAATATGCGATGGAGCTCAATTCCCACCCATGCGTTTCCAATCGCGTCCTCATAAGCGCGCTTCACTTGACCTTGAATTTGCGTTTCACCGACAACCATGGATTCGAGACTCGCTGTGACCCGGAAGAGATGCTCAAGTGCCAGGCGATCTTTCAAAATTTTAAATGCAGTTCGATGTCCAGAATTCATCCCACAAAGTTTCATCCACGACTCGAGAATAAATTCAGGGCTTGAAGAAGTATCGGGGCCTTGAGTTCCGTAGATCTCAACGCGGTTACAAGTTGAGAGCCAAACCTTCTCACTGAGAGGATTCAAAATTTTGTGCACGATCGATAGATCTCGAGGTGCAGCACAAGCGCGAACTTCCATCGGTGCCGAATGAAAATCCAAGCTGATCACAAAAAAACTCAAGGCTGGATTTCCATCATGCGATAATTCAGATGCTGCGAGGGGAAAAATCGATCCACCCCCCACGCCAAAAAAAGTATGCAAAGAAATCCAACAACTGCGATTTGTGCTGACCTTTTTCCTTTCATTCCAGAACGCATTTGCCGCAAAATCAAAAGACTCGCATAGAGAAGCCAGGTCGCAACACAGGCCAAAACTTTGGGATCAAGCAGCCAACCCACTTCCCAATATTGCTTAGCAAAGAAAAATCCCATTCCCATTCCTGCCGACAAAAACAAAAATCCAACAAATATCAACTCCTGAAGAAGAGCCTCCATCGCCGGGAGGTTGGATATTCGAGAGAAAAAAGCCATTTTTTTAGAAATCTTCATCTCCCGACTCGCAGCTAGGTAAACCATCGAGACAGCAGCACTCAGAACGAAGAGAGTTTCACCGGCGATCATCAACAAAACATGGACCCAGATCCATGGACTGGGAAGAGCCCCCGAACTCAAATCAGATCGATTGAAAGAATCGAACAACAAAACCACCACAAGTATGGGCAGAAGAACCAAAACGATCGAAAGCGTACTTCGTCTCAAACTCAAGCTCCATGCGGCGACGCCAAGCAATGATGTTGTAATCCACCGAGGATCCGACGAATTCGTTAAGAAAACGGCCAGATGCAAAATGACAGTAACGAAGAGAAACCAGCGGAGAAATCTTAGACGCTCAAACCTCAATGACTTTAAATAGAGCGCGATGAAAAGTGTCGTGAGGGCATAAAAACAACAAAGCAAAAGAATCATTTGGATTTCTTGTCCTTTCGACTTCGAATGAGGCGCGCTTCGGAAGCAGCCTCTGCGAGACTCGAATCAAACTGTACCGCTTCATCGAAATCTTCTACTGCCTTTTCCATTTGGTTATCCAATTTATAGGCCATGCCTCGATAATAATAGGCAGCGCCGTACTTTGGTCGCAAGGCCAATGCTTTCTTGATTTCACTATGAAATTCTTTGAGTTGCTCCTTGATCGGAACTTTCGCATCAATGAGCTGCATCAATTTAGCAAACGCAAAATCCGCAATGAGTTCACCATCATTCTTGATTGCTGCCATGACCGTCACTAGCTGATCATGGGCAGCTTTGTAGTGCCTTCTCTTCAGAGCCATTTTGGCCTGAGGAATCAGCATCTCTGCTTCCAAGGTTTTTTCGATCTGCTCGATCCCTCCTGATTTTTCGATCTGGAGTAGCGCATTATACTCATCCCGCTTTTCAGGATCGGTCATCGTGGAATGAGCTTCATTAATTTTGGCGAACAATTCTTCACCCAATCTTTTAAGGACGGGATCCGAGTCTGGAGGAAGACGATCGGGATGGTACTTTTTGACGAGATCCAAATAGGCTCTCTTACAAACGTCTTCAGTTGCATCTTCGGCTACATTCAAAATCTGAAAAGCTTTAGCCGTCTTAAACTTCTCCGTCAGGGATTCTAAGTCCTTGCGAATTTTTTCGTCTGGTGCGGCTCCTTTTGACAAAAGATCGAACTCTAGAGCGACTGCAAAAAGCCTGAGAGCATCGATATCAGAGCCCTGGACTTGGGTGAATTCTTTGGCCGCTCCATTCCAAAATCGAAGTTCTTTAGGAGAAATAGGGAAAGGAAAATCTCCGCGCGCCTGAATCGGTTTTGAGCCTAGTATCGACAAGCGAGATCGGCAAGCTCCCAAATCCAAATGGAGGCGTGCCGCATCCCAAAGCAATCGCAAAAATTCTCCAGATAGTTTCATTTGATCTGTGTCCTTGAGACTTAGCTCGTCGAGAGTAGCAAATTCCAGCTCCCCGTGAGAGAGGGCCACCGAATTGAAAATCCGTTCGCGAAAATGACTCTCTAAAAGCTCTCCTAATTCATGTGAAGGAATGAGTGCATTCATCACCAACTGCTCACCCAGAGGTCTTTGATTTTTGCTCGCCTCTTGAAGCGCGGCTTGAAGACTGCTGGCTTCCACTTTCTTGCGCCTAACCAAATAACTCCCAAGGGTTTCGTGAGGCCAATTTGATTTGGACGCGACCGCCTCGCCGGCTCGAAAGGCAATCTGCTTTTTAAACTTCTCCCACTGAACAGTTAAAACCCCCGTCGCCTTCAAACTATGGATACGCCAGAAAGCCCACAAAACCCCAGGCTCACCAGGTTTAAGGACCAATTGAAAACTCAGTCGAGACACAGTCCCACTTTACACTGATTTGATTTTGCAGTTGTATGCTTAAGCTATGGGAAATGTAAAAGAAGTAACAGATGGCGCGTTTAAAACCGAAGTTTTGGAGTCAAAAGTTCCAGTTCTAATAGACTTTTGGGCGCCCTGGTGTGCACCTTGTCGTGCGATTGCCCCTATTGTAGATGAAATCGCGACCGAATTTGCAGGCAAACTCAAAGTACTCAAAATGAATGTTGACGATAACTATGAGGTTCCTGGTCAGCTGGGTATTCGAAGCATCCCCACACTTAAAGTTTTTGTGAACGGGGCCGAAGCCAGTCAAATGGTTGGAAGCGCCTCACGCGACCAGATTAGGGGCTTCATCAGCCCCCATCTGCAAGGCTAATTTTGGCGCCTTGCAGCGGATTCAATGATCACAGTTTCAGCTGGAACATCTGAGAATCCCATCTTGTTCGTTGTCTTCATTTTCCCAATTTTTCTGACAATATCTTCGCCTTCAATCACTTTGCCAAAAGCGGCATAGCCAGGATTGGAGGGACCCGAATAATCCAATCGCTTATTGTCTGCCAGATTAATAAAAAATTGAGCCGTCGCCGAATTTGGATCATTCGTACGAGCCATTGCGATCGTCATTGGAGCATTGCTATAGCCATTGGCCGCTTCGTTCTCAACGGGCGCATTGGTGGCCTTTTGTTGCATCTCGTTTGAAAAGCCCCCGCCTTGAATCATGAAGCCATCGATCACTCGATGAAAAATCGTACCGGTATAAAAACCCGCATCCACATACGCTAAAAAATTCTCTACCGTCTTGGGTGCCTTGTTCGCATCCAATTCTAAGGCAATCTTGCCTTGGGAGGTTGTTATTTCTACAATCGGATTCTTTACCGAAGCTCCACTCATTTTACTCTCCTCATTCTTTCCAGATTTCGTACATCCAGCCATGAGTCCTATCATTGAAAATCCAAGAATCCAGCAATTTTTCATCTCTTTAATCTCCTCTGTTAGAATCTAAAAAATATGTCGACGTGCTGCAATACTTAATAAAATTCCTACCGCGATCATCGTGGTCAAAACACTGCTTCCCCCATACGAGAAAAACGGGAGGGTGACTCCCACGACCGGCAATAGTCCCAATTCCATTCCTGCGTTCACCACCACCTGCCAAGCAATAATCGAAAGGCATCCCATTGCTAGAACCGCTCCAAATTTATCCTTAGACTTGCGCACAACATCGACGCCCAAAAAGATCAGAATGATGAAAAGGCCCATCACGACGAGAGACCCAAAAAAACCCCATTCTTCTGCGAAGACGGAGAAGACGAAGTCTGTGTGATGTTCGGGCAAAAACTCCAATTTGCTCTGCGTTCCCTTTAAATAACCTTTTCCAAATACCTGGCCACTACCGGTTGAAATCATGCTTTGAATCGTATGATAACCATCACCCAGTGGATCGCTTTGAGGGTTGAGAAAAGTTTTTACTCGAGTTCGCTGATAGTCATGCAAAACAAACTGATACGCGAGGGGCGCGCCTACGAGACCCGCCAAAGTCAAAACTATTAAGGATTTCCATTTTAAGTTGCAGAGAAAGATAATGGTGAATGTCGTAAAAGTGATTAATAGAGCAGTCCCCAAATTCGGCTGCTTAAAAATCAGAAGAATGGGAAGTCCCGCGATCAAAACGACGGGCCAAAGTTCCCTCAGTCCGTATCCGCGCTGCAAATCGACCTTATCTCGCGAGTAAAAGCGGGCGAGCAAAAGCACCACAGCGATTTTGGCAGGTTCCGAGGGTTGCAGAACAAAGGGCCCTAGATGCAACCATCGTTGAGCGCCTCCGGCCTTTGAACCGATCAGAGGAACCAAAATCAATAGGATGACAGCAATGATATAGACAGGAATCGCAAGACGCTCAAAAATGCGATAGTCCAAAAAACTAATGACGAGCGCAATTCCAAGGCCTGTGCCCATAAAAATGAGCTGACGATAAAAGATCTCCATTTGGTTTAAATAACTCGAACTGTAAATTGTCATGAGACCAATCCCACAAAGAAGAAGGACGGTACCGAAAAGAGGACGATCAAAGTTCTCTAAAATTCGAGGCCTCGAGCTAGTTCGCCGTTGTTCCATCGTTTACCTCCGTCGTCTGCAACTTTTGCATATAATACTGCACCATTTTCTTTGCGATTGGCGCAGCGGTCCCACTTCCGTGCCCTCCATTCTCAACAATCACGGCAACGGCAATCCTAGGATCATCAAGCGGTGCAAGCCCCACAAAGAGTCCGTGATCTTCCAACTTTTTATCGGTCTTTGCGCGCCTTCTCCAAACTTCTAAATCGACGACCTGCGCTGTGCCTGTCTTGCCGCCAAACTGAACCTGAGGAATCTTGGAAAGTCTCGCTGTTCCGAGTTGTCCGCTAATGACCTCTTCCATTCCCTTGATAATCAGACTTCGAGTCTTATCTTCAAGACGCAGATGATTTTCCACTTCGGCGCGCAGATCCTTCCTGCGTTCTGAGTCCTGTGGATTCTCGGAAAGGACGAGTTGCGGCTGAAAAATTCTCCCCCCGTTTCCAATTCCAGCAACCATTCGAGCCAACTGCATGACGGTTGTGAGAAATGCGCCTTGCCCAATCCCCGCGTTGATCGTCTCAGCCTCAACGGTTGTGTTTCCCTTCATTCGAACCCAGTCCTGATACGGAATAAATCCTGTTTGCTCAGTGTTGAACCTATAGATGCGTTCTTGAGGACCCTCTAGAACCTCTGAGCCAACATAGGTTCTGCGACCAAGACCAAATCGATTGCTCCATGAGAACATCGCATCAAGACCTAAACTCGATGCCACATTGTAAAAAAATACGTCACAAGATTGAGCAATTGCTTGAACGACATCAACTCGCCCATGCCCATCTCTTTTGTGGCAATTCCATGAACGTCTTCCGAAGCGGTAGAAGCCCGGACAATAATGCGTTGATTTGCCGTCGATCACCGCGTTTTCTAGCGCAGCAGCAGCCATCACGAGTTTGAAAGTACTTCCGGGAGGATAATGCTCTCCAACAACTCGGTCCAAAAACGGATTGTCCTCACGATTGAGAGCTTTCTGAAAATCCAGATTCGTCAAAACCTGGGTGAACCAGTTTGGATCTAGGGCTGGCTGTGACACATACGCAAGAACCTGCCCGGTTTGAGGATCCATCGCGACAGCAGCGCCCTTCATTGATCCAAAAGCCTTTACTGCTTCAAGCTGCAGTCCCAGATCCAAACTAACCTTGAGACTCGTTCCCGCGACGGGGTCAATTCTGGATGTTTCGGGAAGCATTTCCCATTGATCTGAATTTACTCTCCGCCCATTCACATCCACCACCAAAAAGTTTCGCCCATCTGTGCCGCGAAGGAGTCCCTCGTTCAAAGCTTCAAGGCCGATAATTCCTCGTTGATCGCCCCGGCGATAGCTGCGCTGCGGAAATCTGGCCCTCAATCTTTGCAACTCTTTCTCTCCAATTTCACCCGTATAACCCACCGAATGAAAAAAGGCTTCTTTATAGAGGTAGTCACGGACAGCGACGACTTCAATATCAAGTCCAGGCAAGTCGAGAGCTTTCATTTGCAATAGGGCGAGTTTACTCGAAGGAATATCGAGCATCATGACCTGGGACTGATAGCGAGGACTTTTTTTGAGCTTTTCCAGTCTCAAATCAATCTCTGACTTTTCCCATCCCAGAATATCCCCCAGAAGACTTAACTCCATCTCTAAATCCTGCGAATTCCCCCGAGTATAGAGCACATCAAATCGCGGTCGACTATCCGCGATAAGGTTGCCACTTCGATCAAATATCTGACCGCGCGGAGCGGAAAGCCGTTCAATCTTAAACCGATTCTCATCACTAAATTCACGGTAAAGTTCCCCCTGCCAGATCTGAAGATACCAAAGTCTCAAAATCAGAATTCCTATGAGCGTCGCAAACAGAACGGCAATAACGAGCGAGCGAGATCGAAATTCTGAGACATTGTATGGATCAGACAATCTCATCTGATCTGACCTCTCTCCATGAGCCACCCTGAAACAAAGAGTCCCAGAAAGCCTTGAATCAGAGCAGACATAAATATCTGCAGAAAGACGAACCAAGAAAGGCCGAGATATTCGGTCGTTCGAGAAATAAAGTAGAGCTGAGATAAATCAAGAACGAGAGAACCCAAGATCAGCAAGCTCAGCGTGTAAAAGGGTCCTTTGAAACTCAATTGAGTGGTTGCAAATCTGAGCCCCAAAAAGACGATCATCACGCTGAGCCAGTAAAGTCCCGGTGGAGTAATCGAGAATGAATGATGAATCCAACTCAAAACTAGGAGAATCAAACTTCCTTCTAAAATACTCCATAATACAGATCCATAAAGTAGGACGACGACAGTCATGGGCAAACTCATCCATGGGGGCAAGTCTAGATGCCGCACGAAAGAAAGCCAGACGACCCAGACCGAGATAACAATCGCGGTTGATTTCCAATCACTTCCTGCACTCTCAATTTTCAATGCCTTAAGGCTCATTGAGCACCACGAAAACCTCTTCGAGGGATCCGAACTGAACGGCGGGCTCCAAACTGGCCTCTTCCAGCACCGAATGAACGTTTTCTTCGACCTTGGTCATCGTGCCTATTTTAAATCCCTGAGGAAATAGACCTCCCGTACCCGCAGTCACAACGACATCTCCCACTTGAACATCAGATCGACGCGGCAAGAGTTGAAGATTCAAATCTCCTGCAACACTGCCTCCCACGATCACCTGGGAACGAGATCTCTGAATGACACCATCAAGTCGAGAGTTCACATCATTCACGAGCAAAACTGTGGAGCCGCTGCTCGAAGTTCTCAAAATCCGTCCGACAGCACCCTCGGCACTCACAACCGCCATACCTCTTTGGACGCCGTCCGCCGCATTTAAATCAATATCGATCGTCCTAAAAAAAAGACTCACATCTCGAGCAATTACTCGGGCGGCCCGCATCTTGATGGGCCGCTCATCTTTAAATTTCAAAAGGGATTTTAAACGCAGATTCTCACGTTCAATCTCCCCCAGCTTTTGGAGGAGTAAAGATTGCTCTGTCATCCTCGCCTTCAGGGAGAGATTTTCTTCCTGCGCAGTCCAGAGCTCAGAAATTCTAGATGTGGAAGTGGAGGTCCATTCGGTCGCACCGCGAAAAATTGATTGAAAAGGCGAAAGTACTTGAGAGATCGATCGATCAATCCAAACTCCGCGCTCATCGAGCGTGCCTTGAAAGCTAAAGTGAAAATAAAGGCTCAGACTAGTCAGAATGGTCAGGATAAAAAAGAGCCAGGACTTTTGCTTGTTAACCGACGGAAAAAGCACGTCTTGATTCTATAGCTCTTAGGAGCCTCTCGTCGTTACTTTTTTCAAAAGATCCAGCTCATCGAGGACTGCCCCCGAACCACGAACTACTGCCGTGAGTGGATCATCGGCAATGATGACTGGCAAACCCGTTTCCTCTCGAAGCAAAATATCCAGATTTCTCAAGAGGGCGCCCCCTCCCGCCAATACGATACCCTTTTCAACGATATCTGCGGAGAGCTCTGGGGGAGTTCGATCTAGTGCCAATCGAACCGCTTCAACAATCGCATTGATCGGCTCAGAAAGAGCTTCTCGAACCTCATCAGAAGAAATAACCAAGGTCTTCGGAAGGCCCGCGACCAAATCACGGCCCTTCACGTCCATTGTTCGCTCGCTGCGATCAGCATCTGGATACGCCGACCCGATCTCAATCTTAATACGTTCTGCGGTTCGCTCACCGATGGCTAAATTATATTTTCGTTTCATATAGTGAACGATTGCTTCGTCCATTTTATCGCCAGCCATTCGTACTGAGCTGCTGAATACAATTCCTGCCAAGGAAATTACCGCAACTTCTGTGGTACCTCCTCCGATATCCACGATCATATTGCCCGAGGGTTCCGTAATAGGGAGCCCTGCCCCGATCGCCGCGGCCATCGGCTCTTCGATCAAATAGACTTCTCGAGCCCCCGCACTCTCTGCCGACTCTCGAACGGCTCGCTTTTCCACTTCCGTGATTCCAAAAGGAACACAAATGACAATTCGAGGGCGAAGCCCAAAGCGCCGGTTGTGAACTTTTCCAATAAAATATCGAAGCATGGCTTCTGTGACTTCAAAATCTGCAATGACACCATCCTTCATCGGACGAATCGCGACGATATTTCCAGGGGTTCTTCCCAGCATCTCTTTCGCTTCTCGACCCACGGCATGCACATGCCGCCCACCGCGCGCGTCTATTTCCACCGCTACCACCGAGGGCTCGCTGGAGACGATGCCTTTGCCTTTCACATAAACGAGGGTATTTGCAGTTCCAAGGTCGATGGCCAAATCATTGGAAAACATTCCAAAAAGGGAATCAAAAATCATAAGGCATCGTAGTGGGCGCCAAAGCTCTCTGGCTACTCAAATTTTCAGAGTTCTTGCCATGGAGACCGCATTTTTGCGACACTTCAAAAGCTATGCAAAAACTTAGACAGAAAAAGAATTCCCTCATCACGTCTGTTCTCTTCGGAATCATCATTTTAACTTTCGTCCTTTGGGGCGGAGAACAGGCATCAGGACCCTCGACCACGTCCCTGACGACTGTGAATGGCGAAGAAGTCTCTTATCGTGATTTCCAACGAATCCTACAGGGCCAGCTTGAAAGTTATGGCCAGGCCCTCGGTGGTGGAAAGCCACTCAGTGATTCCCTAGTTCAAATCATCGAACGACAGGTTGCTTCGGGCCTAGTCATGCAAACTGTCCTCGCTCAAGAAGCTCGAAAAGTAGGGATTGTTATCAGTGACAAAGAAGTTCTCGATCAGCTCTCGGAAAATACTGCCTTTCATGATTCCGAAAAGGGACGCTTTTCACCCAGTATCTATACTCGCATATTGGAAGCCAATAATATCCAGCCCTCACATTTTGAAAGTTCGATCCGAACGGACATCGCTAGCGAGCGTATGCGTCACTTGATCGAGAATTCTATTTTAATCAGTGACCGCGAATTGGAAGATGCTTATCGAATTCAAAACCAGAAAATTCTTTTGGATATTGCAACTTATGATACGGCGGTCTTAAAAAAAGCTGGTCGCATTAAAGTCTCCGACGCAGAAGCGAGAGAGTATTTTGAAAAGCATAAAGGTGAATTTCTTACGGCCCTTCGTCGAAAGTCAATGGTCGCAACTTTAAGTCCAGAGGATTTGGCGAGTTCTGCGATTATTACAGATGATGAGGTGCAGTCATTCTATGAAACTCAAGTGAAAGATTCAAAGGAGCCCACGTGGAGCATCCCTCAAGCTCATGCATACCATCTGCTGATTTCTGATACTTCGGAGAAGGGCAAAGTAACGGCCTCTGCACTTTTAAAATCAATCCGCTCCAGTTCTGGATCAGGCGGATTGAAGGCCGCGTTTCAACAGGCCGCTGCTCTCAACTCCGAAGATTATTCGAACGCCTCTCGCGGTGGAGACCTCGGCTATTTTAGCAGTTCAACGATGGTTAAGCCTTTTGCAGACGCCGTTTTCAGATCTGCAAAAACAGGATCAATTGTTGGGCCCGTAAAAACAGATTTTGGCTACCACCTCATTTATATTGAAGATCTCACGGGCTCGAGAAACTCCCTCTCTCAGCGCCGAAAGCAAATTGACTATAATATTCGACGCACAAAGGCCTCCGATGAACTGAAAAAAATTGAAGCGAGCGTAGCAAGCCTTCTCAAAAAGAACGATGCGTCCGTCATTGAAAGTCTTCGAAAGCTGGGTTTCAAGGTATCAGAGACCAAAGCCTATGATCCGCAGAGTCGAGTGTCAGATCTGCCTTATCTCCTTCAGCAAGAGAGCTTTCAGGCTCCCCTAAAAACATGGATGGGCCCGAAATCTCTGCAAGGCAGTCTCTATGCGTTTCAGGTAACGGAAGAATTAAACCCCAAGCAAATGGAATATGCAGAAGCGAAGCCACAGCTTGAGCGAAAAATGGAGTCAGCGCTTGTCGAAAAAGTTGTGAAAGCTGAGCAGGATGCACTTCGCTCGGGCAAGATAACTTGGACGAGTCTGGCCACTAAAGGAGCCGCGCTCAATAGCCATAAAGATTTTAAAGTATTCGAAGTAACTTCCATTCCTGGACTTGGCGAATCCGAATCCATCATGCGAGCTGTTCAAGGTCTTACCACTGAACAGCCCATCTCATCCCCACTTATCCATGAAGGAAAATGGATGATTTTTAAAGCGAGCCAAATGAGTGATTTGAAGGGGGAAATCCCCGCCGCTACGAAGTCGAAACTGCGCGAAGATTTACTTTCGAAGAAGAAGGTTCAGATGCTGAATGCTTTCTTGGATGGAATTGTTAAGTCCGCACGAATCCCGGAAGACTTTCGAAAGAAGTATAATCTCTAGTAGGATGTTGAAAAACGCTAAAAATTCATGAATTACCTCACTCTTCGGCGTTTTTGAAAATTCTGCTAAGGCGTGTGATTAGTTCTACTTTAGTAATATGGGCTTCTCCTGATCCAACTGGAGTTGGGGGCGGCCCTTTTTATCGGCAGTGATCGAGTAAGTGTGAGGCTCATCTTCTTTGATATTTTCACCCGTCTCTTCGTCAAGCATTTCAATTGAGCGATGAATGGTCTTCTCAAGAACCTTCTTCAAAGATTTCCCTGACGTATCAACAATCACGAGATTCGTTCGACTCGCGAGCCGACTGGTCCCGCTAATCCCCATAAAGATCTCTGCCAAATAGAGCTTTGGAAATTTGGAGTTCTGCTCACATTTCACGAGCTTTGCGTCCGGGTTCATGGCACCCACCTTTAAGAACTTACCATCGATACTGAGGGTCAGCGTCCTTTCTTGATCTAGTTGAGCGGTGCAAAGAGCCGTTGCTCCCATCAAAAAATTAACCAAAAATAAAATCATTTCCAGAACTCCTCAATTCCACCTTCAAACCAAAGCGGATCAATTAGAGATTGATCAATATCCGGTCCAAAAGATTGTAACGATCTTTTATTGTTGGGCAAATCATCTCGAATCACAGGCGGAAACTGTGACGAGCCTTTGAGGACCTTAAATCCAGCGGCAAACCAGTGGGACGGATATTTTGGAGCTCCCCCCACCAATTTCGGCAAGCTGCCCGGCGAAACATAATGTGTAATCCAAGGGATCTCGTCCCTTGATTTTAAGTCCGCTCGCACCAAATCCGCATCAGCCGCTGCCACAAAGTCAGCAATGTCTTCCATCACACGCCTCTGATTCGATCGACTCGTTCCTAGCAAAATATCTGAAAGTGTCGAATCACCCGTATTCCAAGCGGAGTATTGATCGGCTGCCAGAATAATCCCGCCCAACCGACGTCTTAAAAAATTTCGCGAATTATCATTCTCTTGAGTGAGGTCAGAATTGATTGTCATATACCTATCGATCCAGTCTGCCGAAGCGCGCGAATACCGAACTCGATTCTTCATCGATTCATAGGCCCAGTAAAGATGGGAAAGACTCCGATGTTTATGCTTTTCATCGTAACGGCGAAACTCTCCCTCAAGCGTTAGCGCGACCAAGAGTCGGTCGCCGCGACTCCAATCTTTTTTAAATTCCTCTCTCTTCGACATCTCGCCTAGCAAGCGACTCAGGACTTTCTGTTGGGCCTCTGAAATCTTAGCGCGAGAAAACTCACGAACGCTGGCTTTAGATCCAGCAGGTGCGCGTGTCGCTTTCAGGCCATCTTCAATCAGCTCCTGAGTATCTGTCTCATTCATGATTTTCGAAGTCATTGCCTCAAACCAATCTAGGTCTTCACGAAGAGTTTTGAGGTAACTATCCTTCTTTTGCTTTTTTACGCCAAGACTGGCCGCATCGAAGACTCCTTGAGCATCTACAATTTGGGCGGCAGCTCCGTTTGCTGGAGGCTGACAAGCGGGAGCTTTCTGAACTGCTTTCTTTGGCCCAGGAAACGAAAGGGGCTTTCCTTCCGCCGACTGAACTTCGTCATAGCGCTTGCGGCTCATATGCTTCACCTTCACGAAATACTGGTCGCCGTGGCAGGAGATCTCGAGATCGGGAGGAGCTTTAAGCTCTTGAATATTGTTCCAGCTAGACACAGGAATTCTGATTCGAGTTCCGCTATCCGTGCGATAGTTCAGTCTTTCCTTAGCACTCCAGGAAAAAATTCCGGCAATGACGTCATTTCCCTCAGTTCCAATCTTCACAAAAAGGGTATTGGGAGAGTTTCCCTGATACTCTTTCACGGCAAAACGAAAGGAATCGGATATCTGGAGTTTAAAGTCCTCTGGAATCTCTTGTCCTACGACTATGAGAAAGAGGTACCCCGCCAAAAACTTCACCTTCCCATTATAGACGAATCGAGCCAGTCCCCGTAGTTTAAGGAGGATGTTCGCGTCGTCATGGAAGCCCTATATTATGCCTTTGATATTGCTCTGCCTTAGCTTGGTCGGGCTTTGGGCTCTCGGCAGCGCAGCAAAGATTCTGGGGCTCGCATTCGCGGCAGCTTATCTTTCCTTTCCGCTCGTTCGCTGGCTTGAGAAGCGAGGCGTCCCACCATTGTATGCAGTCTCTGGAATTTTCGTGCTCGTGTCGGGTTTGGCAACGCTCATTGGACTTTTTGTGCTTCCCTCACTTTTTAGCGATCTTCAGACGTTCATTACCAAATTGCCCGCACTTGCGTCTGCCGCAAATCTTAAGATTCGCGAGCTCCTGGTGAGATTTAATCTTTCGATCTTACCCCGCGACGCCAATATGCAGAGCTACTTAAATGAGCATATGGTTAAGTTGCTTCAGAATTTTGCCGACCCATTTTGGAAAATGCTTGAGGGTGTGGTATCCGGAGCGGGTTCAGTCGTTGTCTGGGTTTTAAATGTTATTTTATTTCCCATTTTCTTTTTCTACCTGGTTTTGGACTATCCAAATATCAAGCCCACTATCATGAACTTTGTACCCATGAACATCCGACCAAAGTTTAAGTCTTATATGGCTAAGTTTGATGACATTCTTTCCGGCTTTATTCGGGGACAGTTAATTGTATGTTCGTGTCTTGCCGCCATGTATTCCACGGGATTGGCTATTTCGGGAGTAGAGTTTGGCGTCTTAATTGGCATTTCATGCGGCTACCTTTCATTCATTCCCTATCTCGGAGCGATCGCGGTGGTAGCAATCTCAGTTTTGGTGAGTCTTGCGAATTCTGCCGGCTTTGAAATCTATCTAGGAATCGCAATTACGATTGCGATTGTTCAATCACTGGAATCTTTTTATCTAACACCTCGGCTGGTGGGAAACAAAGTGGGTTTGAATTCTCTTTTGACAATTTTGGCTCTCATCGCTGGAGCTAATGTAGCGGGATTTTGGGGAATCCTGCTGGCCATTCCTATTGCTGGAATGCTGAGAGTCATTATTTTGGATTTGATCGATTCAAATTCGTTTGCATCTCGCGCCGGATCTTAAAAGCCAGCAGCGACATCAGAGCGAGTAAGATCCCTAATGAATTTGAAAGAGTAGTCGATCTCATCACTCCACATGCACCCGCAGCAGTACCGTAGCTGCCATCGCCCCAGTCGGGGAAGCTGCAGCTGAAAAATGGCGCGACAATCATTTCTTGATCTCGTTTGTCCTGAAATCAAAGTCAGGGTGCAGGGTTGAATCATTGTCCAATGTGAAAGTTGGCTCTTTAATACGAAGCTGATCTGATGCGGGACAACCAAATCCAAAATCAAAATTGACTGTTCGATTGATGGAGTTCCAGAGAACCAGCCAGATAGAAAAAAAATATCATCAACCCACACCATACAGTCTCTATTCAAATCAGATCTTAGAAACTATGGAGCACGACCAGAACTATCCGGGGCTCCTATCACAACATGGGAAATTTGCGACGGTCAGGAGGGCTTTCCCGTGAAGGTCAAATAAAAAGCCCCGACTGGTTTCCCAGTCGGGGCTTTATTTAAAGGTGCATCGCCCTACTCTCCCACACAGCTTCCCATGCAGTACCATCGGCGAAGAGCGGCTTAACTACCGGGTTCGGAATGGGACCGGGTGGAACACGCTCTCTATAAACACACCAAAAATAATCTCATTTTCTGAGAGTATTTTTGGTGGCTCAAACTTTCTCAAGCTTGAGCCATTTGAAAACTGAAGAGACTACGACCTCACTAATTTTTATCGGTTAATTTGATTACCTTATTATTCATTTTATTTTCAATTACAAGACGAGTTCAATTTCGAATACATTTTACTTAATTCAAAACTTGAACTTCAGCTATCTCACAAATTTCCTCAGAAATTTTATGATCAAGCCTCACGGTCTATTAGTAATGGTAAGCTCAAAGCCTTGCAGCTCTTACACACCCATCCTATCAACCTCATGGTCTATGAGGGACCTTTAGGGGGCCGAAGCCCCAGGGATACCTTGTTTTGTGGTCAGTTTCGCACTTAGATGCTTTCAGCGCTTATCTGATCCGAACATAGCTACCCAGCTAATACCATTGGCATGATAGCTGGCACACCAGAGGTTCGTCCTTCCCGGTCCTCTCGTACTAGGGAAAGCGCCACTCAAGTATCCTACACCCACTGTAGATAGGGACCGAACTGTCTCACGACGTTCTGAACCCAACTCACGTACCGCTTTAATCGGCGAACAGCCGAACCCTTGGGACCTTCTACAGCCCCAGG
>Ga0163144_10005898_pt1 | contig 27163 bp, 26 predicted proteins | sample OliLak19BULKMAT1_FD_123175 | JGI IMG/M metagenome (GOLD analysis project Ga0163144, IMG submission 123175) | Freshwater microbial mat bacterial communities from Lake Vanda, McMurdo Dry Valleys, Antarctica - Oligotrophic Lake LV.19.BULKMAT1 | ecosystem: Environmental > Aquatic > Freshwater >...
CGCGCGTCGTCGCCGATCGCCTCTCGCTCGACGGCTTTGACGACGCGCCGAAGAAAGGGAAGGGCGCGCTCTACGCCGTCCTCGCGCTGCTCGTGTCGTTCGTCGTGCTCGTCGTCGGCGTCTACACGTTCCGCCCTGACGTGCTCGATCGTCTGCGCGGTGCGCCCGATCCGGCTGAGGCCGCGGCCGCGCGTCTCGCCGAAGAACATCGCCGTGCGCAAGACGAGATCAACGCGCGCGCCGCCGCGCGCTTTGGCGATCTGCTGGTGCGCAGCACGCCCGATCGCACGCAGGTCCTGCTCTACATCGGGCGTGGTCCCGCGGTCGCGAAGGATCTGCCCATCGGCGTCGCCCACGAGTTCGTCGTGCTCGCCGATGGCAAAGCGTCGGTGCGCGCCATCGTGGCGCCCGATGCCGACTGGGAGACCACACCCGAGGGCAAGCGCTATGAGCTCGCGATGATGGCCGGCGACGCCGATGTCAGCTTCGAGCTGCTCGACCTCGGCCCGACGAAGCTGCCGCGCGACGTCGGCACGCCGGGCACCGATCTCGGCCAAGTGCGCGTCATCACCGCGCCGCGCGGGGCCAAGGTCTACCAGCTGATCGGCTTCACGCCCGACGTGCGCATCGCCGATGTGCGCACCGACGAGGCCGCCGAGCTCGTGCTGTTCGCCGAGGGCTACGTGCCGCAGCGCATCGTCGTCGGACCAAGCGATTGGCGCGATGAAGGCGGCGAGCGCGTCGCCGAAGTGAACGTCACGCTGGTCGAGCGCCCAACGCGTCGCCGCTGACTCATCGCTTCGCGCCGCTCTTCAGTGCTGCGCTGCGCCGCCGACTGTACCGCCGCCCGCATGCGCGACGACGTTCTCGACCTCGCGGCGAATCTCGCCGAGCCGCACCTCGCTCTGCGCCTCGAAGCGCAGCACCAGCACCGGCTGCGTGTTGCTCGCGCGCACCAGGCCCCAGCCGCCGTCGAACTTCACGCGTGCGCCGTCGATGTCGGCGACCTCGTGCGTCGCTTGGTAGTGCCGCAGCACCTTGGCGACGACGTCGAACTTCACCTCGTCCGCGCACTCGACGCGGAGCTCGGGAGTCGCGTAGGTCTTCGGGACGTCGGCGAGCAGATCGCGCAGCGTGAGCTTGGTGTTCGAGAGGATCTCGATCAGCCGCAAGCTCGCGTAGATTGCGTCGTCGTAGCCGTAGTAGCGATCGGCGAAGAACACGTGGCCGCTCATCTCCCCGGCGAGCAGCGCGTGCTCTTCTTTCATCTTCTTTTTGATCAGCGAGTGGCCGGTCTTCCACATGATCGGTCGGCCGCCGTGCGCCGCGATGTCGTCGTAGAGCGTCTGCGAGCACTTCACCTCACCGAGCACCGCCGCGCCCGGGCGCGACGCGAGCACCGCGCGCGCGAAGACGATCATCAGCTTGTCGCCCCACAGCGTGTCGCCCTCGGCGGTAATCACGCCGATGCGATCGGCGTCGCCGTCGTACGCGATGCCGAGCTCGTGGCCCTGCGCGAGCACGCGCGTCGTGAGCAGCTCGAGGTTCTCCGGCTGCGAGGGATCGGGGTGGTGCACCGGGAAGTTGCCGTCCGGCTCGATCAGCAGCGCCTCGGGTGAGAGGCCGACGGCTTGAAACGCTGCGAGCGCGGCGTGTCCACCTGCGCCATTGCCGGCGTCGAACGCGACCTTCACGTCGGTGCGACCAAGGCGAATGTTGCCCTTCATGTACGCCGCATACGCGGGGATCGGATTGCGCTCTTCGACGCGCCCGCCCGGCGCGCGAACGAAGTCGCGGCTCTCGATCATGCGGCGCAGCGTCTGGATGTCCGCGCCGAACAGCGAGGCCTTGCCGGTCATCATCTTGAAGCCGTTGTCGCCGGGTGGGTTGTGGCTGCCGGTGACCTGCACGCCGCCGTCGAGATCGTAGAAGTGTACGGCAAAGTACATCATAGGCGTCGGTTGCATGCCGATGTCGATGAGCGTCAGCCCCGTTTCGAGCAGGCCTTCCGTTAGTGCAGCGTGGAGGCGCGGCGACGACAGCCGACAGTCCCGACCGAGCGCGATGCGGCGCTGATCCGCGCGCTGCAAGAACGTGCCGATCGCGCGGCCGAGATCGCGCGCGAGCTCGTCGGGCAGATCGCGATCAGCCACGCCGCGGATGTCGTACTCGCGAAAGACGTTCGGGTTCACGATGCTCATGGCGGGTCTCCGTGGAATGCGAGGCGACTAGGAGTGCGCTCGGAAATGACCGTGGATGGATCTCGGAGCGCGACGTGGTCGCTCGTGACGTTGGCCGACTGAGGAATACCATAGGTATTTTGCAGGGAGGACGACGCCGCTGCCGGCCGCGTCCCGCCCGAGAGGCGACGCGACGCATTTCCGAGCGCACTCCTAGAGCTTGTCGAGCGAGCCGCGCGCGCGCAGCGCATCGACCACAGCGCGCACGTCCTGCGCGCGCTCGCGCGGCATGACGAGCAGCGCGTCGGCGGTGTCGACGACGACCAGGTCGGTCACGCCGACGAGCGCGACGACCTTGCCGTGCGGCGCAAACACGTAATTGCGCTCGCAGTCGACGGTGACCGCGTCGTGCGGCACTGCGTTGCCGGCGTCGTCCTTGCTCGCGAGCTCGTACGCAGTCGTCCACGAGCCTACGTCGGACCAGCCGAAGTCACCGGGCACCACGGCGACCTGCTCGGCGCGCTCCATCACGCCGGTGTCGATCGAGATGCTCGGCAGCGACGCGTAGCTGCGCGCGACGGCGGCGGTTTCCTCGCCGCGCTTCGCCGCGACGTCGTACTCCGCGAGGCCGTGCGCGAGCTGCGGCAAGAAGCGCTCGATCGCGGCGAGCACGACGTCGGCGCGGAAGAAGAACATGCCGCTGTTCCAGAGAAAATTGCCGGCGATGAGGAACTCTTCGGCGCGCGTACGATCCGGCTTCTCGACGAAGCGGCGCGCGCGAAACACACCTTCGCTCAGCGCGTCACCGAGCTCGAGATAGCCGTAGCCAGTCTCTGGACGCGTCGGCGGAATGCCTACGGTGACTAGCTCGCCGCCAGCCGCCACGTGCACCGCGCGGCGCACCACCGCGAGATACTCCGCTTCATCGCGGATGAAGTGATCGGCCGCGAGCACCGCGAGCACGCCCGCAGGATCACGGCGCGCGACGGTCGCGGCCGCCCAGCCGACGCACGGCGCAGTGTTCCGCCCAGTAGGCTCGGCGAGCACGTTCTCCGGCGGCAGCTCGGGCAGCTCCGCGAGGACGGCGTCGCGCAGGCCCGTGCCGGTCACGATCAGCACGCGCTCGGGCGGCACCAGATCGGCGACGCGGCGCACTGTCGCGCGCAGCAGCGACTCGTCGCCACCGCCGAGCGGCAGCAGCTGCTTTGGCTTGAGGCCGCGCGAGAGCGGCCAGAAGCGCGTGCCCTGTCCGCCTGCCATCACCACCGCGTAGACGTGCGGTTCGCTGCCAGTCCGCGATTCGCTGCTCGTCGTCTGCGGTTCGCTGCTCGTCGTCGTCTGCGATTTGCTGCTTGTCGTCGTCATGTGCGAGCACCGATCACGAGGTGAACTGCCAGAGAATCAGCGCGACACCGAGCGGCGCCAGATACAGCGCGAAGAGCCAGAGCTTGCCGCGGCTGATCGTCTCGCGCACCGCCCAGATCGCGACCAGCCCGACGAAAAATGCGACCACCGCGCCGAGCGCCGCCTGCGCGCCGAGCCCGGCGAGCGCCTCGCGATCGAGCGCCTTGAGCAGCACCGCGCCGCCGACCGCCGGCAGCGACATCAGGAACGACAGGCGAAACGCGGCAGGCCCGCTCAGCCCGAGCAACATCGCGCACGCGATGGTCGAGCCGCTGCGCGAGAGGCCCGGCAGTACCGCGAGGCCCTGCGCGACGCCGAGGAGCAGCGCGCCGCCGATCGTGAGTCGCTTTGATTTGCCGCGCCCAAGCGCAGTGAGCCCCATCGCGCCGGCCGAGCCCAGCAGGCACAGCCCGACGATCCACTTCACGTCCGACCACGACTCGACGGCGTCCTCGAGAAAGAGCCCGATGAGCGCGGTCGGCACCGACGCGACGATCACCGTGGCGGTGAGCCAACCGTCGTCGGTCTTCACGTAGTCGCGCGGCGCGCGCAGGCCACGCGCGAGGCTGAGCGTCAGCTGCGTCAGATCTTTGCGGAACGCGAGCAGCGTTGCGAGCAGCGTGCCGGTGTGCAGCATCACGACGAACGCGAGCGGCATCTCCGTCGCGCCGAACAACATCGCGCCGATGGCGAGGTGTCCATCGCTCGAGATCGGGAGGAACTCGGTCGCGCCTTGGATCGCGCCGAGCACCACCGCCTGACCGAGGCCGATCGGGTCTGCCATCGCGCCGGCTTTTAGCACGAGGGGTGCGCGTCACTGCAAATCGCAGGAGCGATGTGCGTTGCACAGCGCACGAGCCGCCGTCGCTCGCGCCTACGCGGCGAGCTATTGCAGCCGCGCGGCGACCTCGAACGGCGCTTGCCAGATGACGGCGCGGCTCATGCGCGGGCCGGTGCCGAGCGCGGTGGTGAGCGCCGCCGCGAGACAGGGCTCGAAGCCTTCTTCGGCGGCTCCCGTCTTCAGCACCTCGACGGTCCCCTCGAACGCGTCGTAGTCGCCCATGTCGCGCATCCGTGTGGTGAGCTTCAGGGTGAGCGCCGCGCTCGCCTGTCGCTCGTGGCGCAGCTCCCAGTCCTGAATGAAGCAATCGGCGACCGAGCGCATCGCGGCCTCGCCCTGCAGCGCCTCGCGTAGCTCCGTGTAGCCCGGCTGATCTTGCTGCTGCGCCATGTCGATCGCGATGTCGATCGCGTCGACAGTCGGCCGCGACGGCGGCGCCGAGAAGAAGCGATCAGCCGGCTCTGGGCGGTCGAAGCGCGCCAGATCGAGCCCGTCGTAACGAAGCCGCGCGAGCGCGCTCTGCACCTCTGCGCGCTCCGGTGCGCCTGGCAGCGACTTGCGAAAGCAGCGATCGGCGCTCTTCGCCGCGAGCTCCCGCGTCTCTGGCGCGCGCGCCGCACGCAGCGCCGCGGTCGCTGCGCCGCACACGACGCGCGATGGCACTGGCGCCTCGGCCGCATCGAACGCGGCGATCGCTTGATCGTAAGTGCGCACCGCGCCTTCGAGATCGCCTGCCTCGACTTGGCCGCGCGCGGCAGCCGCGAGCACCTCGCCGGCCGCGCTGGTGAGGCGATAGCTGCAGACGCCGTGCACGCAGATCTGATCGGTGGTGCAGTCTTCGCGTCCTGCGCAGCTCGCGCCTTCTGGGAGCGAGGTGCCGGCCGGGCCGCTAGTCGCCGTGACGCTCGCCTGCTCGGTCTCGGTGACGGTGCCTGCGCCCCCGAGGCGGCGGCCACAGCCGAGCATCAGCAGCGCGACGAGAAGCGGGATCAGCGCAGGGATCAGCAGATGGGCGGTGCGCATCAGAAGCCAGCCTCGATGCTCGCCGTCGCGACCAGCGCCTGGTTGTTCGGCACCGCGAAGGCGCCGTAATTGAACGCCGAGAAGTCGTAAATCATGTAGTCGAACTTTCCGATCAGCGAGAACGAGGAGAGGAAGCCGAGCACATCACCTTCATCGTTCGCCGGGACCGCCCAGGCGATCCGGCCACCGACGGTGACGCTCGACATCGCGCTGAGCTCGCGATCCCCAGTGAAGTACTCACCGCGGGGCTGGCGCGCATAGTCGTCCGAGAAAAAAGTTGCTGACGTCTGCTGATAGTAGCGACCGCGCACCCGCAGCCGCAGCCCGCCGCCGATCGTCTGATCCCACGCGACCTCGCCGGTGACCGACTGCACGTCCCAGGTGTCGCGGTAGCCGCGCAGATCGACCTGCACCGCGGCCTTGAGCGGCTTCAGCCAGAGGCGCATGCCGAGCCCGACCGCATAGCGCGCGCGAAAATCTGGGTGGTGCTCTTGCGCCGAGCTGCGACCGAGCCAGACCGCGCGATACGGGTTCGACTGAAAGCCATCGACGAGCTGCGCGGTGAAGCTCACTTGCGTGCTGAACACCGGCGCCCACGCCTGCGACCAGCTGCCCTGGAACGTCTGCAGCGAGACGTCACGCGTCGCGCGTGTGGCCCCGCTGTCAAAGCAGCCGTCCGACGCGTCGAGGCGCTGCCGATCGACGGCGTTCTGCGCGCGCGGCTGATTCAGATCGCAGACCGAGTCAAAGCCCCGCGCGTACGTGATCTCGAACGCAGTGTTGCGCTCGAACAGCTCGGTCCGCGCGCTCACGTCGAACGCGTGCGAGCGATAGTCGCTCTCGGTGCCGTACTGATAGCCGAGGCGCAGCGTCGTCGTTTCGTCGCGGAACTCGAGCCGCGCCTTGCCGACGTTGCGCAGATCGGTGACCGAGGCCGTCGACAGCGCGTCGATGGTCGAGGCGGGCGCATCGACCACCGCGACGCTCGCGCCGGATACGATGTCCGCGTCCCAGCCCGCCACGATGGCGACGTTGTCGCCGAGATCGACGCGGCCGCTCACGCCCGGCGTGAACACCGACATGCGCAGCGGCCCGCCGTACTCGAGGAACAGCGTGTTGGTCGTCGACACCACGCCGTCCGCGTCCACCGTCGAGGCGAGCCCGAGCAGCGCAACGAGCGCGATTGCGATCACCCGTGCGGGCGCCCTCAGTTGCATCCGCAGCCGCCCCCGGTCGCGTTGTTGCCGCCGTACGAGCCCTCGCGGTTCGACAGCACGTGCTCTTCGTGCGCGCCGCGCTCGCCCTCGGAGCCGAACGTCATGCCGGGCTCGGCGAGGAACTCTTTGTCCTCCGGGCGAACCGTCACGCACGCCGACGCCGACATCACGCCGAGCGCGAGCGCGAACGAAGCCAGCAGTATTCGTGTACGCGCTGCGCCCACCGAGCTGCGCTCAGAAGAATACGGTGATGCCACCACTGAGCTCCTGCCGAATGACGTAGCGATCCGGCGTGTAGAAGGCATAGGCGCGCGCCTCGAGGCGCAGCGTCAGTCGATAGCGGAAGCCGAAGCGCAGGCCGAATCCGCCGTACAGCATGGAGGTCGAGCCCGACTGCAAGATGAACGTGTCGGCGTTGGGATCGCTGATCGCGATGCCACCGCCGACGGTCGCGAAGGGCACGATCGGCGACTGCGGAAAGATGTTCACGATCGGCCCGCCGCCGAGCATCAGCAGGCGTCCCGCGGCTGACACCGACGCGGCCGCGTTCACCTCGAAGCCGAAGCTCGCGTGCAGTAGGAGCGACGGGCGCAGCGCGATCAGCCCGCCGTTGCCGAGCACGCCCGCAGTGACGGCGAGCTCTCCGCTCGACACGAGCAGCGGTGGTGGCGCGAAGATCTTCGACCAGAAGCCACCGGCCTCGTCGTCCGAGACCTCGTGGTTGTAAACGGCGTCGCCCGGGATCCAGCCGCTCGTGCCATCGGGGAGCTCGACGCGGAACCAGTAGCCGCGCGTCGCCCGCTCACGCACGGGGAAGGTGTCGCCGCGATGCGCGATGTGCACGCGCCGATAGGTCGCGCCCGGCCCGCTGCGCGCGACCGTGGAGTCGACGATCACGCGGGCGAACACGCCCTCGATCTCTTCGCTCTCCTGCGCCTGCGCCACGCCGAGCGACGACGTGATCAGCGCCAGCGCGAGCGCGACGACCATGGTCGTCACCGATCGAGCGACGCAGCGCGACACTGAAGACCAGGCGAATCGCCTCATCGCGCTCCTGCGTTCAGCCAGTCGAGCACGAGCATCGCTTCCGGCGAGGTGACGTCGAACACCAGCCGCGGATGCGACTGCTGCGCGGTCGGGCGCAGATAAAACGGGCTCGACAGCGCATCGCTCTGCACGCTGGTGCGCACCGCGTCGAAGTTCGCCATGTAGCTCGCCGGGATCGTCGTCGGGTCAGGCACGCCGTCGGTGCACACCGGTGGTGGATCCGTCTCGCCCGCGAGATCGAGCCGGAGCGACGAGCGCTGCGTGTGACACGAGCCGTTCTCCGCCGCGCCTTCGCCGCCGGCGCACTTGAACACCGCGACCACCATCGGCTGGATCTCGCAGTAGAAGCGGTCCTCGTCGATCTGCAGCTCGGGCGCGACGAAGTTGTCGCCACGCTCGACCACGCCGCAGGCGCACAGATGAACCGCTGCGAGGGCGAGCGAAGACATGAACATCGCCGGCTGGAAGGCTCGCACGAGCGAACGATGCCAAAGGCCGACCGTTGCGGTCAATGCTTGATCGCGATTTGAGCGCGCCGCGCGGTCCGAGCGCGGCAGAGCGCACCACGGCGCCTGCGGTGCTCTACGAGAGCCGCGATGCGTGGGACCCGCTGCAGATCGGCGTCGTCGCCGGTCTCGAGGCGCTGCAATGAACGCGAGCGAGGCGGTAGCGACCCTGCGCAAGCTCGGCGTGCCGGTGGTGTCGACGGCAGATGTCGCGGCTGCGCTGCGGCAGAGCGCGTTCGCCGCGAGCAAGACCCTCTCGCGCCTGGCGAGCGCGGGGCTGGTGACCTCGATTCGCCACGGCCAGTGGTGCTCTACGGCGGCTTCGAAGAGACCGCGGCTGGCGTCAAGCTCGCGAGCGTCGAGAAAGCGCTGTTCGACCTCGCGTATCTCTCCGGCGGCCGCTCACGCCTGTTCACGTCGCTGCCGGAGTCGAGCTGCCGTGTGCCTTCCGCAAGGCGGAGCTCCGACGCTGGCTCGCGCGCATTCCCTCGACGCACAAGCGCACCGCGACCACACGGCGCCTGGCGTCATTCCTCGAGCGCGTGGCGGCACCTTGACGAGAGCGAGTCCAATCGAGTGTTTTCGGGGTATCTCCGCTGAGGACCGACGACATTGACCGTTCGGATGCTCTGGTCGAAGATATGCGCAGTCAAGGAGTGGTGAGACGATGAGCGGCAAACGCGCTCGAGTAGCACTCCTGATCGCGTGCGCGCTCGTGCATGCGGTTGGGAAGGGGGAACGGGGGCTGGAACTTCGCGAGTTCACCACTTCGAAGGGGGAGGAGGTGTCATGGACTGTGGATTCTCGAGCTATGCGCATTCTGCTCTATGCATTTGCGCTTGACTGCGGTTGTTTTGATTGACGAACGGCGGGTACAACACCGCAGTCGCCAGCGAGCCCTTGCCCGCGGAGGAAATGGATGTCGACGATAGACTGGCAACGACTGAGCGAAGCCGTTCCCGCGCGGACAGGGATCGATAGGCCCGTGATGACATGAGCGATGAAGTGCGGCACTGCCTATTCGACGTTCTCGATAGACTCGGGTGCGTCGCGAGCGTGACGAGATACGTGGAGCCCGGCAAAACCTGACGAGGATGCGACATCCCCACGCTTCGCTCGTTGCATACTGGAGATCGGCCGCGTGATCTCGCGGAGTTGCACAGGTGAAATGGCGGATTCGCTGGCGGCCGCCAACGGGCCGCCGGCGGAAAGCGGCGAGCCATGGATGCGGCGCTGGGTCTCCCCACGATCGGGGAGAGGGCCGGAAGCCCGGCGCCCGATCCGACTCCTCGGACCACGTTCTGCTCGCCCAGCACACCCCCACATCCGTGACATCCGGCCCCAGTTGCCGCCCAACGCGGACGCTCGTACCATCTGCGGCGAATGCGCGACTCGTGGACCGCGGCCAAAGTAGGCCTGCTCGTCGTCGTCGCGCTCGTGGCGAGCTGGCTCGTCTACCGCGCCGTCGATGAACGCGGCGGTGGCGATGACGGCTATACGGTGTGGGCGGTCTTCACCGATGCGTCGGGGCTCGTGCCGAAGTCGCGCGTGATGATCGCCGGCATTCAAGTCGGCTACATCGACAGCATCCGCCTCTGGGGCGCGCAGGCGCGGGTCGACATCCGCATCCGTGAAGGCGTGAAGCTCCACGACGACGCGATGGTCGCGAAGAAGACTGCGTCGATCCTCGGTGAGGCGGTGCTCGCGATCAACCCGGGCACCGCGACGCATCCGCAGATCCCCGATGGCTCGCGCATCGGCACGGTCGCCGAGACGCCAGGCACGGACGCGATCCTCGCGAACGTGGCGCGCATCAGCGACGCCGTGCTGAACATCACGCGGCAGATGGAGCGCACCTTCGGCACCGACGAAGGCGGCCGGCAGATGAGCGAAGCGCTCGAGAATCTCTCGGGCGCGCTCGCCGCGATCAACGAGACGATCCACGAGAACCAGGCGGTCATCGCGCACGCGCTGCGCGGCGTCGACAGCATCGTCAGCGACTCCGCGCCGGAGCTCGCGCGCATCCTCGAGAACATCGAGCAGGTCACCGCAGAGGTCCGCGACGTGTTGGCGAGCGGCAGCGACGGAGAGCTCGATCCCGACGGCGGCGTGGGCCGTCTCGCGGTGACGATGGACAGCGTCGAGCGCTCCGCGCTGCAACTCGAGGGCGTGCTCTCCGACGTCCGCGACATCACCGGCCGTACGTCACGTGGTGAGGGCACGTTTGGCCGGCTGACCAGCGACGAGACGCTGATCGACGAGGTGCAGGGCGTGGCCGAGGGCATCGGCGACATCGTCGGTGGCATCTCGCGCCTGCAGACGATCGTGCAGCTGCGCGCCGACTACAATTTTCTCGCGAACACGCTGAAGAGCTACGTGCAGCTGCGCCTGCAGCCGCGTGAAGATCGCTACTACTACATCGAGCTCATCAACGATCCGCGCGGCCTGACGACGTACGAGCAGACCGAGATCATCCGCAGCCCGCCAGCCGCCGGCGAGCCCGCCGTGCAGCAGGTCAACACCGTCACGACGCGCGACGCGTTCCGCTTCTCGCTCGGCCTGGCCAAGCGCATCGAGTTCGCGACGTTCCGCTTCGGCGTCATCGAGTCGACCGGCGGCGTCGGGCTCGATCTGCACTTCTTCGACGACGACTTCGAGGTCACCACCGACGTCTTCGGCTTCGGCGAGCGCGCCTATCCGCGTATGCGCACGAACCTCGCGTTCCAGATCATCTCGCGCCTGTGGATCCTCGGCGGCGTCGACGACTACCTGAACTCGAGCCGCGATTTCTATCTCGGCGCCTCCCTCCGCTTCAACGACGACGACCTCATCTCGATCCTCGCCGCCGGTGGTGGCTCACTCGCCGGCGCCGGCAACTGAATAGGCGCAGTGCAAAAGGTCACAGAGACCGCGAAGAACGCCGCGGCGAGCGCGCGGCGTGACGTCGCCGCGCCGGTGGGGCGCAGCGTCGTCGGCTTCTGGCGCGGGCTGACTTATCCGTTCCGTGGCGCGCGCGTCGTCTATCTCCGGCAGCCCGGCCTAGTGCGCTATTGGGGCATCCCGATCGTCGTCACTTTGTTCGCGGTCGTCAGCATCTTCTACGGCGCGTTCTCGGTGCACGACCGCATCGTCGAGTGGCTGTGGACGACGCCTACCTCGACCGGCTTCTGGGCCAGCGTCGCGCGCTTCTTTCACGTGCTGCTCGAGTGGATCGTCGGCATCACCGTCGCGCTCGGCGGGCTGGTCGTGCTGAGCCTCGTCACCAACGTGATCGCGGCGCCGTTCAACGACGCGCTCAGCGAGGCGGTCGAGCGCCTCGAGACCGGCGGCGAGGGCACCACGTTCTCGGTCCAAGTGCTCCTGCGCGACCTGGTGCGGACGGTGCTGCTCGAGCTCTCGAAGCTCGGGATCTACGTAGCGATCATGGGCCCGCTGTTCGTCGCGTCGCTGCTGCTGCCGGCGGTGGGGCAGGTCATCTACTCGATCTTCGGCTTCGTCTTCACGGCGATCTACTTCGCCATCGACTACATCGACTGGCCCGCGTCGCGGCGCAATCGCGGGCTGCGCTATCGCTTCAGCGTGCTGCGCCGCAACTTCTGGCCGATGTTTGGCTTCGGCACCGGGGTGTGGCTGTTCCTCTTCGTGCCGCTGGTGAACCTGCTGTTCATGCCCGCGGCCGTCGCCGGCGGGACGCTACTGTTCCTCGAGCTCGAGCGCGCCACCCAGCCGCCGCCTGAGCCCGCGGTGCTTCCAGCTTGAATCGTTCGATGGCATCGGCCGTCCCAAGGCCCGACTCGCTTCCGCACTCTGTGTGGTAAGGTCGCCGCGCACATCGGAGCTCGTGAAAGTGGAGGCAGTGATGAAGAAGGCAGTAGCCATCGCCATGATCGCGAGTTTCGTTCTCGCCTTCGCCGTCGAAGCCAGCGCGCAGCGTCGCCGGCCGACCAAGGGTCGTCGTGGGCGCACAGCGGCCGCAGCGGCCCCGGCAGAAGCGCCGATGAGCGAGGCGATCTCGCCCGCCATGGGCGATCTGCGCTGGGGCATGACCAAGGCCGAGGTCTTCACGTATTTCCAGACGCAGATCCGCGAGCGCTATCGCCCGCAGCTCGCCAAGGCCGCCGGCGCGATCGAAGAGGATCGTCTTCGCGCGGAGATGGGCGATCATCTGCGCCGCCTGCGCGAGAGCGAGGTCTGCTTCCGCGGCAACCACAATGGCTGGGACGCTTCGTTCATCCGCGACGAGTTCACGCACAACAACAACGAGTGCTTGCTCGTCAACAACGACGCGAACAGCCAAAACTTCTACTTCTTCATCAATGGGAAGCTGTGGAAATGGTACAAAGCCTTCAACGCGGAGGTCTTTCAGGGGCAGAATTTCGCGCAGTTCAGCGAAGCGCTCCAGGCCCGCTACGGCCGCTCGCGCCAAGCGACGGGCGAGCTCGTCGCCGGCCGTGGCTCGCGACAGTGGCTCGAGTGGCAAGACGCGATGACGCGCCTCCGCGCGATCGATCAGACGCAGTTCTACGGCTTCTTCTGCCTCGTCTTCGAGGAGAAGGAGACGGTCGCCAACCTCGCGACGCTGCGCCGCAACGCGCCAGCCGCGCGTGATGGCCGCCACGCGCTGGTCGATTCGGTGACGTCAGGCGCGGGCGAGACGGCGAACCCCGACTCGAACCCGGACATCGTCGACCGCATCACCGGCAACATCCGCAATCGGCAAGACGCACCTGCGCCGGCAGCGGGCACTGGACGTCCCGGTGCGCGCCCCACGGGCACTCCGCCCCCGGCCCCGAACCGGCCGGCGCAGGGTGATCCGCTCGGCAGCATGGATCTCTGAGGCGGCGCGCCGGTGACCGATCTAGACGCAGCGATGACCGCCGAAGTCGAGCGCGTTCTGCGCGAGCTAGTGCGACCGCTGCTGGAGCGCGATGGTGGCGGAATCGAGCTCGTGTCGGTGACGGGCAGCGAGGTCGTCGTCCGCCTCGTCTCCGTGTGCGCGGGCTGCCCCGGCGCCGGCTACACCACCGACTCCGTCTTGATTCCGCTGCTGAGCACAGTCGTCAGCGGCCTCTCGCTGAAAGTCGAACGCGCGCCATAAGGCAAGAGTAGAAGCGCGCGACGCGTGTGAGATCGCCAACGCTTTCCACGTTTGACGCTAGCCGCTGACCGTCGCTATGATGTGCGCTCTCACTCGCCCGGAGCAACCTTGGCCCGTTATCGGCTGCGCTTCCTACTGCAGGAATTCGACCTCATCGGATCTGAGATCGTGATCGGGCGAAGCCCCGAGTGCCACATCACGATCGAGGACCCGCTCGTCTCGCGCGAGCACATCCGCATTCGCGTGCTCGAGTCGGGCGAGGCGATCGTAGTCGACCTCGGCAGCCGCAACGGCGTCCGCATCAACGGCCGACCCGTCGAGAGCAAGGGCGAGCAGTCGCTCAAGGACGGCGACCGAATTCGCTTGGGCACGCAAGAGCTGGTGTTCACGGTGGTGCAGGGGCGCGAGCTGCCGGGCCGGCCGACTGGCTTCATGCGCATGTGCAACGCCTGCGGAACGCCGTACCCCGAAGGCACCGGGAGGTGTCCGCACTGCGGCGCGCAGACCAACCTCGAGGAAGACACGATGAGCGGCCTCGCTGTCGAGCCCCGCCGCAATTGGACATTCCAGCTGCTCGGCGAGGTCATCGAGCGCGCGCTGACGACGGGCCGCGCGGTCGAGGGCGATCGCTTGCTGCGACGCGCCTCGAAAGAAGTCGAAGAGCGGCTCGCGGCGGGTGACAAGCTCGACCCGACGCACGTCGCGATGATCGCCGGCTTCGCCGTTCGCCTCGCCGCGCTCGACGGCGGCAGCGAGTGGCTCGCTTGGGCGCTCACGCTCCATCGTCGCCAGTCGCTGATGGTCTCTGCCGCGGTGATCGACGCGCTCGAGAAGCTCGATCTCGACGCCTTTCCGGAGATGGCGCGCCTCGTCGGCAGCTACTGCAACTGGTATCGGCAGAGCGGCATCTCCGGACAAGGTCCCGATCTCGGCAACCTCGCGCGCCTCGAGGTCTTCGCAGCGCGCCACCCGTAGAACGCGCTCGACCCTACGCGCCGACGACGCGCTCGAGGCCGGCGAGGCGCTGGAAGATGAATTTGTCGCGCGGCGAGAAGGTGTCGGCCTTCTTCTGCATCGCCTGGACGTACTCGGTGATGATGCGGCCGCCGGGATGTTTCACCTTGCGAACGAGGGCGTAGAGCGCGTCGATGGTCTCCGCGGTCATCAAGCGATCGATCGTCTGGTGGATCTGGAACACCCAGTCGACCCAGCGCGGCTTGGCCGTCAGATCCGCGAGGCGCAGCGCGTAGCGCACGGCGTCGCGCACGCTGTCGTCGCTACCTGGACGCCCCGCCTGCGCCTTCTGTAGGAATTCGCCGAGCAGATTCGAGAGAATGCGCTCCGCGTCGTCCGGCCGGCCGAGCGCGAGCGCTTTGTCGGCGATGCCCGCGAGCAGCTGGAACGCCGAGACCCTTCGCGTCTCCTCCTCGACGATGCCGGGAGGCATGGCGAGCGGCGAGTGGGTCAGCTCCATCGTCTGACGTCCGGTCGACTCGGGCTGCGTGACGGTGCCGCAATGCGGGCAGCGCGCGTCGTCTGGCGGGACCGGCAGGCGGCACGATGGGCACACCAGCATGAGGCCCGTGGGGCGGCGATCGCGGTCGCGCAGGCCGACCTCGAGCAAGACCAACTCCTGCGAACCGATCGTCACGCGGTCCTGATGTTTCAGCTGCTGCGCGCCGACCGCGCGCTCGCCGTTGACGCTGATGCCGTTGCGGCTGCCGAGATCTTCGGCGAACACGGCATCTGCGGTGACGCGCAAGACCGCGTGTCGCCGCGAGACGAGCGGGTCGTCGACCGCGAGGCTGCAGTCCGAGCTGCGGCCGATGACGAAGTCACCGAGCGGCATCTCGAGGTCTGTGGATTGATAGCGCAGACGGTAGCGCGCCAAAGCACTCCCAAGCTATCACGCTTGCCCTCGACGGCACCAAGTAGCTGGCGCCGCCGACCGCTTTCGACGACGTCGGACCACGCCGGCCCTGCCGATCGGTGTTGCGTCAGTTCGAGAGCGCTGCGATCTGACCGAGCTCGTTCTCGAGCCGTCCTTGCACTTCGATGGTCTTGTCGAGCAGCGTCTTCAGCTCAGTCAGGCCCAAGCGATATTGGCCAAACGCGCTCGCCTGCTGGCCGAGCACGTTGATGCTCGACGCGCCCTCGACGAGGATCACGTATTGGCTCGGATCGGTTTCGAGCGGCTGACCGGTGTAGATCTTTTTGGTCGCAGCTGCGCCGCCTCGACTCGCGCGCACGCTCGCTTCCACTCTCGGCTGTGCCGGCTCGCCTGCGGGAGGAGGCGGCGGCGGATCGACGAATACGAGCGTGCCAATCAGCGCGCCCTCGATGCTGCGCGGCACGAGGCCGTATTGCGTCGACGACAGCGAACCTGCGGCCTGGGCTGCGTTGGTGAGCTCGGTGCGTGCGCCGGCGTTGAGCGTGCGCGCCGAGATCGACGCGAACTTCTCCCAGAGCTGATTGACGCCGTTGTAATACTCGAACAGCGCGTCGACGGTGCCCGGCTGGAAGGCGCCGTACTTACGGCGCGAGAAGACGCCGGCCTCGAACGGCTTCTTCAGCGCGCGCAGCTGCTCGATGCTGGCGAAGTCGACCACTGCCGCTCGGCCGCCCGCCGGCGTCGCCTTCTCGAGCGCGGAGTTGACCAGGCGCTTCGCTTGATTGACGGTGTCCGACGCCGTGTGCACCGAGTTGTAGATCTCTTTGCCGTCGGCGATGACCTGGCCGCGCAGACGGTTCTGCTCGACGACGTTGCCAGTGGTGAAGCCGAGCGCACCACCGAGTAGGATGCCGAGCGCCAAGACGATGAACACGCGGCCGCCTTGCTTGCGGCCGATCTCGGCGTCGTTGACCGGCTTCTCGTCGATGACGAGGCGCACCTCGCGCGGACCAAACGCTTGCTGCGGACCCGCCGCGAACGGATCGGCGGGAGGCGGCGGAGCGGCCGGCGCGGCGGGTGCCGCACGCTGCATGAACGGCGGCGGCGCAACGGCCGACGCGCCAGGCAGCGGCGCCGGTCCGCCCATGCTCGGAGGCGCCGCGACGGCAGCTCCAGGCGGCGGAACCAGTCCGGGTGGCGCGCCGAACGCCGGCGGCGCAATGCCCCCAGGCGGTGCAGCTGGTCCACCTAGCGCAGGAGCGGGAATCGCCGCTTTCTGCGTGTTGGGCGCGATGGTGCGTCCAAGGCGGGCCTTCAGGTCCTTGATGTCTTTCGGCTTCTTCGGCGGATCAGCGGACATGGATGCGGCGCAACGTATCTTTCGCGACGGTGCCCTGTCAACGACGTCGGTGCGTGTCGCCGCACTCCGTCTGCATCGCCGCAGCGGCGCTCGGGCCGCGCCCGCAGCGTCTCTCTGCGAGACGCAGCGATGCGTTGCGGAATCGCGCGGCGACGGATAGATTCCGGCGCCCATGAAGCATGTCCGCGTCGAGGAGCGCCGTGCCGTCTCCTTCGACGGCACCGAGCTCGCGTATCACGTCACTGGCGAAGGCCCGCCGATCGTCCTCGCCAACGGCCTCGGTGGCAGCTGGAAGGCGTGGAAGCACCAGATCGCCTACCTCGGCGATCGCTACCGCTTCATCAGCTGGGACTACCGCGGGCTGTATCGCTCGGGCCCGCCGGGTGATCCCGATGCGCTCGGCATCGACGCGCAGGTGAAAGACGTGCTCGCCGTGCTCGAGGCGGAGAGTGTCGATCGCACCGCCGTGCTCGGCTGGTCGATGGGCGTGCAGGTCGCGCTCGAGCTGTTCCGCGTAGCGCCGGAGCGCGTCTCGTCGCTGGTGCTGGTGAACGGCGTCGCCGGTCGACCGTGGGAGACGGTGCTCGATCTCGACGCGATGAAACACATCGTGCCGCGCGCGCTCGGCGTCGCACGCGCGATGCCCGGGATCGTCGGCTCGCTGACGCGGCGCGTGACCTCGTGGCCGGAGACCGTCGGTTGGGCCAAGCGGCTCGGCCTCGCGGGGCGCACGCTCGACGAAGATCTGTGGGCGGATCTCGCCGGCTCGTTCCAAGACCTCGACATGGACGTCTACGTTCGGACGCTCGAGAAGCTCGGCCTGCACGACGCATGGGCGACGCTCGATCAGATCGACATCCCGACGCTCGTCGTCACCGGTGACCGTGATCTGTTCACGCCGCGGAGCGCCGCCGAGCGGATGGTGCGCGCGATCCGCGGCGCCGAGCTGCTGGTCGTGCCGGGCGGCACGCACTACGTCGCGGTCGAATATCCGGAGCTCGTGAACCTGCGCATCGAGAAATTTCTGCGCGAGCGCGGCTGGCCACCGAGCGCTTCGAGCGCGCCGTGAGCACGCGGCCTGGTCGCGGGTCGCTTACCGCGGTGCTGCCGGCGGCGTTGCTGCTCACGTCGCTACTCTCGGCGGCGTGTGGATCGAGCGAGCCGGACGGGACGGATCCGCGTGTGCTGCGCGCTGATGGCGCGACGCTGACGGCGGCCATCGCGCGCGATCCCGCGCCGCAGATCCTCGGCGAGGCGGACGGGATGATCGACGATCGCAAGCCGGTGCGCGCCGCCGAGGTCATGCGCACGGCGGCCGTTCCGGCGGTGCGGCGGCAGATCGAGCGTGTCGGCGCGCTGCAGCCGCGCTCCGTCGAGGGACGCGCGCTGCAGGAGCGCACGCTGCGCGCGTATCGCACTCGGCTGCGCGCGATCGAGCAATACGCCGCGGCGCTCGCCCGCGGCGAGCTCGAAGACGAGACGCTGCTGCTCGCGGTGCGCGCGCATCGGCTCGCGGAAGAAGAGGTGCTCGCGGTGATCGGAGCAGCGCAAGAGCTCGGCCTGCCGCCGCGCGCAGTGCCCGCTGGCGAGAGGTCCGGGGCGCGAGCTCCTTCGCCGTGAGGGCTCGTCGGAGTAGAGTGCAACCACAGGGCCGCGCATGATTGCCGTCGTCGATAACTACGACTCGTTCACCTACAACCTCGTGCAATACCTCGGCGAGCTCGGTGCGCAGGTGGTCGTTCATCGCAACGACGCGCTCAGCGTCGCAGCGCTCGCCGCGGAGGAGCCCGAGGGCATCTTGCTGTCGCCGGGACCAGGCACCCCGGATGAAGCGGGGATTACGCTCGAGCTGATCCGCACGCTCGGCGGAGAGGTTCCGCTGTTCGGCGTCTGCCTCGGCCAGCAGGCGATCGGGCAGGCATTCGGCGGCAAGGTGGTGCGCGCCGCGCGACCGATGCATGGCCGCACCTCGCCGATGTACCACGAGGGCAAGGGCGTCTTCGCGGGGCTGCCATCGCCGTTCGCGGCGACGCGCTACCACTCGCTGATCGTCGAGCGAGCGTCGCTCCCGGAAGCGCTCGAGATCACCGCGTGGACGGACGACGGCGAGATCATGGGACTGCGCCATCGCACGCTGGCGATCGAAGGCGTGCAGTTTCACCCCGAGTCGTTCCTCACCGAGCACGGGCACGCGCTGCTGCGCGCGTTCCTCGACAGGCTGCCAGAGCGCGGCGCTCGACCCGCGCGCGAGGCCGCGTGATCCGCGACGCGATCGCGCACGCGCTCGAGCATCGCGAGCTAGACCCCGCGACGATGGACGGGGCGATGGAGCTGATCCTCGTCGGTGGAGCGACCGCCGCGCAGATCGCCGCGCTGGCGATCGCGCTGCGCATGAAGGGCGAGACGGCGAGCGAGCTCGCGACCGCCGCGCGCGCGCTGCGCCGTCACGCGACGAAAGTCGCCGCGCCAGAGGGCGTGCTGCTCGACACCTGCGGAACGGGCGGCGATGGCGCGGGCACGATCAACGTCTCGACCCTCGCTGCCGTCGTCGTCGCAGCCTGCGGCGTGCGCGTCGCGAAGCATGGCAACCGCGCGGTCTCGTCCCAGTGCGGCAGCGCCGATGTGCTCGAACGGCTCGGCGTGCGCACCGACGTGGCGCCCGCGCAGCTCGGGCGATTGATCGCTGAGGTCGGCCTCGCGTTCTTGTTCGCGCCCGCGCACCACCCTGCGCTGCGCTTCGCCGCGCCGGTGCGCCGCGAGCTCGGCGTGCGCACGTTCTTCAATCTGCTCGGGCCGCTGGCGAATCCCGCCGGAGCGACGCACCAGCTGCTCGGCGTCTATGATCGCGCGCGCGTGCGCCAGCTCGCGGAGGTGCTCGCGCTGCTCGGTACGCGCAGCGCGTGGGTCGTCAGCGGCAGCGGACCTCGGGGCGTCGGCGTGCTCGACGAGATCAGCCCGTTTGGTCCCACGCATGTCGCGGCCCTCGGCGAGGACGGCTCGGTGCGCGAGTACGAGCTGACGCCGGCCGCGTTCGGCTTCGAGCTCGCGCCGTCCGAGGCTCTGGGCGGCGGCGACGCGGCGCACAACGCAGCGCTCGCAAGGCGGATTCTCGATGGTGAGGCGCTGCCCGCGCGATCGGCGGTGCTGCTGAACGCAGCCGCGGCGCTGGTCGTCGCGGGCGCTGCGGCCACGCCGCGTGAGGGCGCGCTCCGGGCCGCGCAGGCGCTCGACACGGGCGCCGCGCGCGCGAAGCTCGCCGAGGTCGTCGACTTTCTCTCGCGTGCGCACGCAGATGATCGGTATACGCAGCAAGACGAACCACGAGGCGAGGGCGGATGAGTCGAGTGAACGGTGGCGGGCAGCTCGGTGCGCTCATCACGCGCAAAGGTCGCGAGGTGCAGCGCCGCCGCGCGCACACTGCGCTAGCGCGGTGCTGGCAGACGCAAGCCGCTGTCGACATCGACGCCGAGGCGTCGATCGCCGCGCTGCTGCGTCGCCCGGCGGGCGCACCGCCGCGCGTCATCGGCGAGATCAAGCGCCGCAGTCCGAGCGCCGGCACGCTGCGCCCATGGGAGCGCGGCGACGTCGCGTCGATCGCGCGGGCCTACGTGGATGCGGGCGCGACGGCGGTGAGCGTGCTTTGCGACGCCGACTTCGGCGGCACGCCGCTCGACGTTCGACGCGCGGTGCGCGCCTGCGCCGTGCCGGTGCTCTATAAGGAGTTTGTGCTGCACCCCGTGCAGCTCGACGCCGCACGCGCGCTCGGGGCGTCGCTGGTATTGCTGCTCGCCTGTGTGCTCGACGACAGCTCGCTGAGCGCGCTGATGGACGCGTGCCGCGCGCGCGGTCTCGCGCCGCTCGTCGAGATCGCGAACGAGGACGAGCTGCGTCGCGTGCTCCGGCTCGATCCGCGGCTCATCGGCGTCAATGCGCGCGACCTCCGTACCTTCGAGGTCGACCCGCGCGAGGCCGAGCGGCTCGTCGCAATGGTGCCCGCGGAGCGCATCGTGGTGTACATGAGCGGAGTGCGGGAGAGAGCAGACTTCGAGCGCGTCGCAGCGAGCCGCGCGGACGCCGTGCTGGTCGGCGAAGGGCTGATGCGCGCGCCGTCGCCAGGGGCCAAGCTCCGCGAGATATTGGGGACGCCGTGAGGAACGCGCGATGACCGAGACCGTGCTCGTCACCGGTGCCCGCGGCACCGTCGGCAACTACGTCGTCGGCCTGGCCGAGGCCGCCGGCTATCGCGTCATCGCCAACGATCTCACCGCTGCCGGCGTCCCGGTGCCGGTGCGCGGTGAGGTGCGCATCGGCGATCTACGCGATGCGAGCGTGCTCGAGCGCGTCGTGCGCGGCGTCGATCACGTCGTGCACACCGCAGCGCAGCTCGACGCGACCGCCGATCTCGCGCAGCTCGCGGCAAGCAACACCGACGTCGTCGTGCGCCTCTACGAGGCCGCGGAGGCCGCGCGCGTGAAGCGCTTCGTGCACATGTCGACGTCGATGCTGTACGCGCCGCGTCAGTCGCAGCCGCTCACCGAGGACAGCCAGGTCGCCCCGCGCGGCCCGCACGGGATGTCGAAGCACGGCGCGGAAGCGTTTCTCCGCGGCCGCGGGACGAGCGCCGGACCCGCTTGGACGATCTTGCGCGCGGCGCCGATCTACGGCCGGCGCGGCCGACACTTCGCCGCCGTGCTGCTCGCCGTCGGGCCGATCTTGAAGCTCGGCCTGCCGCTGGTACCGCGCCCGCGCAGCGGACCGCGTCATACCTTCGTCCACGCCGAGGACGTCGCGCGCGCGCTGCTGTTCGCGCTGCGACGCGACCAGACGGCGGGCGAGATCTACAACGTGGCCGACGAAGATCCGCTGCCGCTTGGTGATCGCATCGCCGAGACGTTTCGCGCTTATGGGCTCGCAACGATCCCGGTCGGCCCGCTGCGCGACGGCATGCTTCACTGGATGGCGCGCTCGTTCGCGGCGCCGGGCGCGTATCAAGCGGCCGACACCAGCGCGCTCGTCGCGTGGCGTTTGGTGATGCTGCGCCACGGCCTGAAGGCCGCGCTGCGGCCGAGGCTCGACGCGGAGGCGGTGACGCTGCTCGACGACGAGCTCGTCGTGGATGCGCGCAAGCTGCGCGCGCTCGGCTGGGCGCCGCGCTTCCCGCGCTTCGCCGAAGGCTTCCGCGAGGTGCTACGGTGGTATCAAGCTGAGCGCTGGGTACCGCGTTACGCGTGAGCACGTACGCCTGAGCACAGCGCGCGAGCACAGTGAGCGAGAGGCACCAGCATGCGTGAGAAGATTCAACGCGCGATGGCGCTCCAGCGAGAAGGCGCGGCGCTCGTCGAGCAAGCGCTGCTGGTCGCGCGCAGCGTCGCCGCGCCGCTCCGCCCGCGTGTGGTCGGCATCCCGCGCGTCCCCGCGGAGTCGACGTCGCGCCCACGCACGGTGATCTTCGTCCACGGCTTCTTCGCCGCTGGGCCGGTGTTCGACCCGATGCGCATGCAAGTCGAGCGCGCGCTCGACGTCTCGACGGCGGACTTCACCTACGGGCCGATCGGTCGCTTCGAGGACGTCGCCGCGCGCTTCGCAGCGATGGCCGACAAGCACGCCACGCGTGGCCCGATCGATCTGGTCGGGCATTCGCTCGGCGGGCTGGTGGCGCGCTGGTACGTGCAAGAGCTCGGCGGCGCACGTCACACCGAGCGGCTGATCACGCTGGCGACGCCTCACGCCGGCACCGAGGCCGCGCGCATCGCGCCGACAGGTCTCGGTCATGCGCTGCGCCCGGGCAGCCACGTCGTGCGTCGCCTGGCCGCCACACGGCATGTCGCGCGCGACGTCGTACACACCGCGATCGTCGCCGGCGCCGACCGGATGATCACGCCTCCGTCGAGCGCCTCTGCGGTCGAAGATGCGCTCGTCCACTGGTTCGATCAGCTCGGACACAACGAGATGTTGTTCGACCGAGGCGTGTACGAGCGCGTCATCGAGGCGCTGTCGCTCGCGTTGGAGTCGTCGCCCCCGCCCGCAGCGCGCTGAGCCGATAGCGTCGCGCTGCGCTGCCCCGATGGTGTCGCCCGTCGCGCTGCGCTGCGCCGATCAGCCGCGCGGAAATGTGATGCGGAAGGTCGCGCCGGCGGACGTTGCCGCGCTCAGCACTTCGATCTGCGCGCCGTGCGCGTCGGCGATCTGCTTCACCAGCGCGAGGCCGAGCCCCGTGCCCTGCGCGCGCTGCGTGTAGAACGCTTCGAACAAGCGCGGCAGGCTCTCGCGCGACACGCCGTGCCCCGCGTCGTGCACTTCGACCACGGCGCTTCCGTCGGTGCCCTGGTGCACGACGACGCGCACGCGCGCGCCGCTCGGCGAGGCCTGCACCGCGTTTCGCACCAAGTTCCACACGACCTGCCGTACCTGCGCGCCGTCGACCTTGGCGACGACAGGCGCGTCCGCTCCAACGATGTCGAGCGTGACCTGGCTCGCTTGCGCCGCGCCCAATCGGGCGACCTCGACGACCTCTCGCGCGATCGCTGCGAGGTCGTGATCGTCGCGCTCGAGCGCGCGCGGTCGGCCGAGCTGCAGCATCGTCGCGACGAGATCGTCGAGGCGTTCGACCTCGGCTACCACGATGCCGAGCAGCCTGCGATCCTCGGCGCTCAGCTCTGCGGCCTCGCGCACCAGCTGCACCGAGCCTGAGATCGAACTCAGCGGGTTGCGAATCTCGTGCGCGAGCCCCGCCGCGATCCGCCCGAGCTGGGCGAGGCGCTCGGCGCGCTCGGCGGCGTCGCGGAGCGCCGTCACCTCGCTCAGATCTTGGAAGACGACCAGGCCACCGAGGTTGCGACCGCGCTCGTCGAGCAGCGCCGTCTGCGTGTAGCCCGCGGGGAACGTCGAGCCGTCGCTGCGTCGCGCGATGGTTTCCGCGCGCAGCGTCGCGTCGGTACCTGCGGCGACGGGAGGCAACATCGACGTGACCAGCAGGCCCAGCAGTCCGCCCTCATCCGCGTGAAAGATCGCGCTCGCCGCGGGGTTCGCGGTGCGGACGTTGCCATGCTCGTCCGTGGTGAGCAGCCCCGCCGGGATCGATCGCACGATGTCGTCGTTGAGTCGCGCGAGCGCGGCGGCGCTCTCGGCGACCTTCACCAGCTCGCCGCCGGTGCGACGCAGCCGCGCCGCGAGATAGCTTGCCAGCACACCGACGACGGCGAGGCCGACGACGTTGCGCAGCAGCGCGAAGCCGTTTGCAGGATCGGCGAGGTAATAGTGGCTGTGATCCTGATCAGACGGGTGCGGGAGCCAACCGTTCGACATCGCGACGCTGAGCGTCACGTAGAGCACGACAGCCGACGCCGCCGCCGCGCGCGCCGCGCCTGGACCGACGAGCACCGCGCCTGCCAGCGTAGTGATCCCGAACAGAAACGTGAACGCGCTGGTCACGCCGCCGACCAGCCAGACGAGCCCGAGCTCGAGCGCGAGATCGAGCACCACCTGCGTGTTGCCGAGCACACGCAGACCGCTCGCGCCCGCGGTGCCTAGGCTCGACTGCGCCGTCGAAGCGTCGCGCAGCGCTGCGCGCTGACTCAGGCGCCGCAACACGAGCGCAGAGAGCAGCGTCGCGGCGTACGTCGCGACGATGAGCCCAGAGAGCGCGCGACCAGTGAAGGTGTCGACGCGTCCCTGCGCGGTCAGCAGATGTCCGCCGAGCATCAGCGTCGCGACGACCAAGCGGCCGACGAGCCAAAGCGCAACGCGTCGCGCGTCGTCGCTCTCGTCCGAGGACGCTGCGCTCGGCATGCGCGGCGCAGGTGCTTGCGCGACCACGCTAGTTCCCTCGAAGGCGGAGTGCAGCAGTCACGACATCGTTCTCGCGACTACGGCTGTCGCGGGCTACTCGCCCTTGATCTTGCCGGCGATGTCGAAGATCGGCATGTACATCGCGATGAGCATGAAGCCGACCATGCCGCCGATGACGACCATCATGATCGGCTCGAGCAGCGAGGTCAGCGCACTGACGGCGACGTCGACTTCTTCTTCGTAGAAGTCGGCGATCTTGTTGAGCATCTGGTCGAGCGCGCCGGTCTGCTCGCCGACGCCGATCATCTGCACGACCATCGGCGGGAACGCCTTGGTCTCGAGCAGCGGCTCGGCCATCGTGCGGCCCTCGCGGATCTTCTCTGCCGTCGTGACGATGGCCTTCTCGATGACGACGTTGCCGCTCGCTTTGGAGACGATGTTGAGCGCGTCGAGGATCGGCACGCCGGAGGAGAGCAGGGTGCCGAGCGTGCGCGTGAAGCGCGCCACCGCGATCTTGCGCATCACCGGCCCGAGGATCGGCGCGGTCAGCATCAAGCGGTGGAAGAACTCTTTGCCCTTCGGCTTGCGGTACGTGTACGTGAACGCCATCGAGCCGCCGATGATCGTGGCGAGGATCAGCGGCAGCCAGGTGATGAAGCCGTTGCTCAAGCCGATGACGAACGCGGTGATCGCCGGCAGTTCCGCGTCGCCGCCGAAGTCCTTGAACATGTCCTCGAACGTCGGGATGACCCAGTAGAGCAGGATGACCAGCACGCCGACGGCGATGACGCCGACGCCCGTCGGATAGACGAGGGCGCCTTTCACCTGGCGCTTCAGCTTCACGCGCTTCTCGATGTAGACCGCGAGGCGATTGAGGATGGTGTCGAGGATGCCGCCCATCTCGCCCGCCTGGACGAGGTTGGTGAACAGATCGTCGAACACTTTTGGATGACGCCGCAGCGCATCGGAGAAGGTCGCGCCTTCTTCTACGGTCGCCTTGATGTCGCGGATGATCGCGTTGAACGCCTTGTTGTCGCCCTGCGTCGCGAGGATCTCGAGGCACTGCACGAGGGGCAGACCGGCATCGATCATCGTCGCGAACTGGCGGACGAAGATGACCAGCTCCTTCTCGCTGACCGGCGAGCCGAAGGTGAGGTTGAACTCGCGGCCCTTCTTCTTGACCTTCACCGGGCTGAGGTTCTGCGCGCGCAGGCGGTTCTGCACGGCGTCGGCAGTCTCCGCCTCCATCACGCCCTTCTTCACCTCGCCGGCTCGGCCGCGCGCTTCCCAGGCAAACTCCGCCATGGCACCTCGCCGGCGAGTCTACGCGATGCGCGCCCATACGGTCAAAAGTCGACGCGGCTGGATCGAGCGTTGCCCCGCGAGTGCGTCGAACAAACCCACGTGACGCAACCGATGCTCGACGCCGCTGCCGCTGGTCGCGGTGCTCAGCGTCGGTACGGGTTGTTCATCAGCTCGTCGTCGTCGGATCCGCCGCCGGTCGGCGCGCTGCTGCCGCTGCCAGTGCGATCGCGATCGCGATGGCGTCGGCGGCCGGGGCCCGTCGGCGTCGCGGGTGGCTCGGCGCCGACTTGCAGCTGCGCAGCGGGGAGCGTCGCGCCGGCCTCGGGATCATCGGCCGCCGCGGTCGGCAGGCTCGGCGCCGCGACGGCTGGCAGTGTTGGTGCGGCCGGCGCAGCGGGGGCGACTGCGACGTTCGGCGCGGCGACCGCTCGGGTGTGCACGCCCACGGGCGTGCTGGTCGCGTTTGCGCCTTGGATCGCGAAGAACGCGCCGGTGCCGATCGCGCCGAAGATGAGGATCGCGGCGACGGTCCCGAGCACGTAGAAAACCGGATTGCGTCGCTTCGCCTCGACCGGCGCGTCGATGCCCGGGTCGCTGCGCTGCGCATCGCTCGGCAGCGCGCCGCTCACCGAAGCGCTGTCGCGGGGCAGGCTCAGCGAGCCGGTGTGCCGCGCGCTTGCGTCGAGCGAACCAAGCATCCCCGGCGGCGGACCGAGCGCGCCCGGTCGTGGAACGCCCGGCAGCGATTTGCTCGGCGTCGACGCCTGCGCGCCCGCCCATGCGCCCGCCGGCATGCTGCGGCTGCGCGAGGGCATCGACGGCATCGACGGCTCGGAGGCGTTGCGAGGCGTCGGCATCGATGCGGACATCGAGCCTTCACCCGAACTCAGGCTGCGGATCGCCTCTTGGATCCGCACTTTCTCTTTGCCGAGCTTCTCCGCGGCGAGCTTGCGCACGACCTCGCCGACCTGACGCGCGGTCGCGATCCCACCGACTGTCGGCGCGACCAGCTCGAGCGCCTCGGAGAACTCGTCCGCGCTCTGAAAGCGGCGCGCCGGATCGCGCTCGAGCGCGCGCGCGCAGATCGCGTCGAACGGCGTGAGCTCAGGGCGCGCCTCGGAGGGCTCCGGGATCGGCTCGATGAGGATCTTGTTCAGCGTCTGCGCGTTGGTGTCCGCGCGGAACAGGCGACGCCCGGTGAGCCCCTCCCACAGGATGATGCCCATCGCGAACAGGTCGGAGCGCTGATCGGTCGCGCCCGTCGACGCGTGCTCCGGCGCCATGTACGCGAGCTTGCCCTTGAACTGGCCTTCGCGCGTCGAGGTGAGGCGGACCTCGGCTTTTGCCACGCCGAAATCGGTGAGACGGCCGATGCCATCTGTGCCGACCATGATGTTGTGCGGGCTGATGTCGCGGTGTACGAGCTGCAGCGGCACGCCGTGCTCGTCGACGAGATCATGCGCCGCGGCGAGCCCAGCGAGCGCGTCGAGCACGACGCGCAAC
>Ga0163144_10005899_pt1 | contig 27162 bp, 28 predicted proteins | sample OliLak19BULKMAT1_FD_123175 | JGI IMG/M metagenome (GOLD analysis project Ga0163144, IMG submission 123175) | Freshwater microbial mat bacterial communities from Lake Vanda, McMurdo Dry Valleys, Antarctica - Oligotrophic Lake LV.19.BULKMAT1 | ecosystem: Environmental > Aquatic > Freshwater >...
AGCGGTGTGGACGTGACCTGAGAAGCCGCCCAGCGTTGCATTAAAGCCGGTTACGGCTGAGTTGAAATGAGCAACCCAGTACTGTTCTCGCTCCGACGCCTGATCGGGCTCAACCTGTTCGAGAATCTCTGCCGTAAACGCCTTGGCGCTGTATCGAGCAATAGCCTTTGCTAGCTTTCTGCATCGAGACCCTGGTCGTTGATGCTGGCGCCAGCGATGCTCAAGCGCAAAAGTTGTTGTGCCGATGTAAGTTCTGCCACTTCTTCTGTGGGTGATTTTGTATATAATCATCTATTTAGTCCTATCGTGTCTGCGCGTTAAACTGTCTAACTATATAGAATTTATCAATTTTACTCAACTGCACAAATACTTTATACTGTTTTGTAAGAAACGATCCCTATTAGGAGGAATATAAATGAAAAGCACTAAGAAAGCCGAAATGCAGGCTCAAGCGATTGCAGAGAAACTCTCTCTACGTTTGAAAGGTTCTGCGACTCTGGACACAGTACGTCAATCAAAAGATGCTAACGGCTGGCCCGTTCTGATCATCTCTGATGGCGGAGTAGAAACTTCTACTTCAGCTGTTGTAGCTGTCCGTATCTCTGCTATTGATGCAGTTTCTAAAGACATCTTTGGAAATCAGTTGACAGCATTCAACCCACAATTAACAGAAGTGTTTGTTCAGACGGCAGTAGCCATCTCTGAAAAAGACATGTTGATCATCGGTTATGAAGTTTGCCGTCGTGCAGACATCTTGCAGTCTAAAACGACTCAAGCAGCACAAACTGTTGAATCACAATTGGATGACGCTGCGACTACTCTAGACGCTGAAATCTGCGAAATCCGCTAATAACGGCCCAACCAGAGGAAGGCGAGAAGTATGAATAAAAAATATACAGAGCAAGAACTGAACGCTCTAGTCTCGGAAATCGAGACACAGTTTAGTTCTCATCTCGCTAAGGCTGAAGACACCGCAACCACTACTGAGCTTGAAAAAGCTGAGAAGATCGCTAAATGCGGCGAAATGGCCAAGGACGAAGAAGAGTCTAAGGAAGAAAAGAAAGACGAAGACAAGAAAGAAGACGAAAAGGACGAAGAGAAACAAGAGGACCCTAAGAAAGAAGACGAAAAGCCTGCTTTCATGGAGAAATCTGACTACTCTGAAGACGACAAGTCTGAGCTTAAAGAGCTTTATACTGGAATGTCTAAGTCAGAACGCGAAACACACTACGAGGCAATCAAAACGGTAATGGCCTCTGACGTTGCAGCTGAACCAGCTAAAACAGAAGAGAAACCAGTCGAGATGAAGAAGTCTGAGCAAAACAACGAAATCGAAGCTTTAAAAAAGAGCAACGAAGAGTTGAAAGCCAGCATGGAAACTCTAGTAGCTGCTATGAAGTCAAAAGTTAAGACTGCGCCGAAAGGCAAAGCCGTAACTGGTCTATCTGCTCTAGATAAGAGCGAAAAGCCGGCTGCACCAGCAATGTCTCGTGAAGAAGCAAAAAAGGTCTTGAGCAAGAAAGCAGCAGGTCCGTTAGAGAAATCTGAACGTGAACTGATTAATGCATTTTGCTATGGACAGGTTGGATTAGAAAAAGTCCAGCATTTACTAAACTAAATAAACGAGGGACTGTTTTTAGTCCCTCCAACTTTTTAAAAAAAGAAAGAAACAAGGAGTAACAATGAACTTCGTAGAAGAGATCAAATCTCTCGTAAAGGCTTTGGAAGCTGGTAATTATAACCAAGCTCCTGGCACTTTGAACCAAGGCGCTTCCCTTCAAGTGGAAGATCTTTCTCCAGTTATGCACAACGTAACTTGGGAAGACAAACATATCAAATTGCAAAAAATGCTTTCTAGCAAAGAAGCAAAAGGCACTTTGATCCAATTCAACCGTCAATTAGACTACGGTACCTTCGGTGGTAGCGCTCAGTATGAAGGCGGCATTGGAGAAGAAGACACTTCAAGCTTCGTGCGTGAAGTTGTTCCAATGGCATACTACAGCACAGTAAGACGTGTATCTGTAGCTGCTAACATGATCAGTGCATTCGACGGCCAAAAAGCTGAAGACCGTGCTTCTGATGACGGCGCTAAGAAAATCGCCGGCGACGTTGAATTCGACTTGTTCCGTGGTCAATCTGACTACTCAAATGGCGGAGTGTTTGACGGTAACCCGTTAGCAGCTGCTCGTTTACCGAACATGCGCGGAGTTGATGCTCAAATTCGTGAATCTGACGCTCAATCAAACTCTCAAGACTTGATGTTTGCTGAGTACGGCAGTGACCAAACTGTTATTATCTCTGTAGACGGATCTCTTTCTCAGTCTCACATCGAAGACGCAGCGGTTCGTTCAGCAATGAATCACGGATCTGCTGACAAATTGATGCTTGACCCTGTTTCTTTGTCTGCGTACAACAAAATTGCGCACGCAAAAGAGCGTATCATGCTTGCTGGCAGCCCACAAGGCGCTTCAGGAGCTGATCTTCGCAAACAGTGGACATCGTCTGCTTTAGTAGACCTTGAGCCTTCTCGTTTCTTGTCTGGTAAAACTAAGCCTGCACGTGCTCGCCAAGGTTCTCCAAATGCTCCAGCTTTATCTGCTGCTGCTTCTGGATCTTCTGCGATCATCCCTGCTGGAACTTACGCTTACTACGCAACAGCGGTTAGCGAACGTGGCGAATCTCTTCCTTCAGCAGCGGTATCTCAAGCAGTTACTTCTGGTCAAGAAGTTGATTTGACTATCGGCGCGGTTTCTGGAGCTAAGTACTTCAACGTATACCGTTCTGAAGCTGGCGGCAACGCTGCTTCTGCAAAATTCATCGGTAAAGTTAAAGCTGCTTCGACTTCGAACACTTTGTTCACTGATCTTGGCAATCGTTCACCGGGTGCGGTTACTGGCTTCTTGCTTCAGTCTGACACTATGGCTATTCACCAGTTAGCTGCATTCAGCAAACTGAAAATGGCTGTTTCTGACCTTAGCTTGCCTGAAGCTTCTTTCCGCTTCTTGTGTGTGGCAGTTTACCAACCAAGGAAAAACGTCCTCCTCGAAAATATAGACGGCCAACTGTAAAAATTACTAATAATTATAATTAGTTATAAAGAGCCCGACGAAAGTCGGGTTTTTTATTGCAATTTGCAGAAACCAAGGGATACTAACCTTAAAGTAGGTTTTATGCCAAAATACAATTCTAAGAATCTCTGTGAACAGCTAGAACAAATCAAAGCTATGAACGCTGAGGGTTCTAAAGTTTCAGAAATTGCAATAATTCTAGGATGTGCCCCAGCCTCCATAAGAAAAATGCTTAAAAAGCATTCGATAAACATCGCCCCTGTTCCGCCTAAACTCAAAGATGCAGAATGCCAAGTTTGTAGAAAAATTTTTATATACAAGTATAGTGGAAGAAACAAAGTATGCTCTGAAGTGTGTAGAAGACAAGCCATAAGCTTAGGCAAGACAAAGTATACAAAAGCAGACAAAGAGCTAGTTATGGCACTTCGAACTCAGGGCTTAAAGATCAAAGAAATAGAAAAGCAAACTGGTATAAACATCAATACTGTCAAAAAGATCAATAGCATTAATGGCCTTCTTTCTGTAGAAGAACGCCAACATCGATGTAAAGTTGGGCGCCTTGCAAGTAACCCAGAGGCTTATGCTGACATGCGAAATGCTTATTTAAAGAAAGCTACAAGTTCAGAGTCCTTAGAAGCAGTAAAAGCAGAACTGTTACTATTGGGTTGGGAGTATGTTTCAGGTTTTACCAAGAAAACTAGCTCTTTTCTGATCCGATGTCAGAGTTGCAATAATAAAAGAGAAACCAGTAAGCTTTGGACTGTTCAAAAAGGTGCCTGTGCTAGCTGTTCTAATACAGGTGTTTCTAAACCAGAGAAAGAAATTGCAGACTGGATTGCTGGATTAGGGTTGATAGCTGAGCGTTACAAGTTTGAAACCATAACCAATGGAAGAGAAATAGATGTGTATGTGCCAGAAAAGGGCATAGGTATAGAGTACTGCGGCTTATACTGGCATAACGAGAATAGTCCCTGGCCAAGAGATTATTCCAGTCATTTAAAAAAATTAAAAAAAGCACAAAGTGTCGGAATCCGACTAATAACTATATTTGAAGATGAATGGCTAAAACGCGGCCCTCAAGTTCGTGGTTTTTTAGCAGCTGCTTTAGGCAAGACAGATAAAGTCCTTGGAGCCCGCTCTTGCTTAGTAAAGTCTGTGGAAAAATCCATAGCTAAAAATTTTTTAGAGAAAAATCACATACAAGGAGCAGTTAATACTGAAGCATATTTTGGACTTTATAACAAAAATGAGTTGGTTGGCATAGTTTCTGGTGGAAAACATCATAGAGGAAATCCTGGCCTAGTTTTGAATAGACTGGCTTTTGCAAGTGGTCTTCGAATTGCTGGAGGGGCTTCTCGTTTAGTTTCTGCTTTATCTTCCTGGGGCAAACTGCAAGGTTTAACCAAACTCATTACTTGGAGCGACAATCGTTGGAGTGCTGGCAAAGTTTATGCTGCCTGCGGATTCGAGAAAAAAGCAGAGCTTCCACCAGATTATTCCTATGTCTACAAAGGCTTAAGACTACCAAAACAAAGCTGCACTAAAAAAGTTTTACTAAGCAGAGGGGCGGTCGGAAACACAGAATCAGAAATGGCTAAAAGTTTAGGGTATTCTCGAATATGGGATTGTGGTAAAATTCGTTGGGAAATAGAAATTCCATGATACATGTTTTTAAATAAACAAAGAACGTACATGCGCCTTTACTGGCTTAAAAGCAACCGCTAAGATCCGATTTCCTTCCGAGGACCCTCACTCGTGGATTGAAGTCCCTTGCTCTCATTTATACAAAAACCCCAAGGCTTACCCCTTGGGGTTTTTATTTTAAATGAACGGAAAGAATATACTCAAGCTCTTCTGGGTGTGCTCTTCGAAGTTCTTCGATTCTGGCACTGTCGGCTGGGGCTATGACGTACTTCTTATTCTTAATTGCGCTCAGCTTTGTTTTAACACTGTCCTCTGTCATGTAAAATCTTTTGCTAAATTTTTTGATCATCTCAGCATTGCCAGTCAAGTTTAATCTAACCATAGCTATGGCGCAATCTCTCGCTTCTTCAGGCCATCTTATTGAGTCTTTAGTAAATGCCACGATACCTCCATACAATGTCTAATTATCAAGAACGTACATGCGCCTTTACTGGCTTAAAAGCAACCGCTAAGATCCGATTTCCTTCCGAGGACCCTCACTCGTGGATTGAAGTCCCTTGCTCTCATTTATACAAAAACCTCAGAGACTATTTCCCAAAACTGACTCGTCACGAGAAGACTCTTGTGATGTATTTTTATGAGCTCGAGCTTATAAGCGCAGGCTTATACAAGGCCGAAAACCTGGCACACGATCACAGAAGGATGGCTTCGTACAAAAACTTCAACAAGCTTTCTGTTGAATATAAGTCTGCCAAGCTTCAAGCAGAGCACGATTTGCAAGTAGAGGAAGACTTGAACGAGTGCCTAGCAGAAAGACTAAAAGGAATCAGATGAAAAAAAATTATTACGGATTCAAGCACGAAGTAGTCGCAGAAAAGTTCAAAGGCGACCTGACCTACATAGGCGATTTCATGGTACGAGGCAACCTGTGGGCTGTTTACAAGAATGCTAAGCCGGCCTATGAGCTGGGTCATAAAGAATATATGCTCCTATGTACCACCCACGTTTCAGGAGCTACTCAAGAAGACATAAACACTAGCCGGTTTTACAACGGAATTTTGTGCCTTGAATGTGGAGAAATTTTATTCTCTTACTACCAGCACGATTACAAAACTTGCGGCTGCGCTAACGGCGCCATGGTTGATGGTGGCGGAGCCTACAGCAGGTTTGGTGCCAAGAGCCTAGACAGAATTAGGCAGATTCAGTATGACTGCCTTGAAAAGAAAATAGTCAAATAAAAAAGGCCCCCGAAAGGGCCTTAGTAAACATAGTATTTAAACTACAGTCTAGTTAGCTTCTTCTTCAGCTTTCTCCGTAGAAACCTTTTTTGAAGTTTTTGCTTCAACTTTGACAGGCTGACTGATCACAGGGGCTTCCACCTTTTGAACAATTGTTTCTGCTACTGGGCTTGAGTTCTTAGCGTCGATCGCGTCTGCAATCTCGTTAGCAACCTTGGCGTCGCCTAAAGCTTGAGCTAAAATTGATCGTGCTTGTTTTGATAACATGGTCTTCTCCTTGTTGGGTTAATTTCTATCTTCTACTAAAACAATACAATGGTGCGTATAGGAGCCCATTTTGGCCCCTAGCTCTACAGCTACATTCTCCATAATTCTTCCAATCATGTGAATATTCTTACTAACAATTATTAGAGCTTGAGCTCGCATTATGCCAGTGCAGTGCAAGCGATTGTCATCGTCTAAACGAAAGTATAGTTCGCGCAAACACTTCCACTCGCTGTCAGCTTCTAGCTTAATGCATGGAGCACAATGCTCTGTAAACGGTATAGTGAGAACTGCCCGTTTAGATTTAGGTTTTGTCTTTAAAGCAATCACTACGCGATCAATTTTGGCCTGCATGCCTAAGCTGTAATCGCCTTGACCTCCACCCCTTAAAGAAGAGAAGTGTTGGTAGGTCTCTGGCGTAGTTTTCTGAACGTCAATGTTATGAAGCGTGTAGGCCTCTAGTACTTCAATCGGAAACAAATCGGTTTCCATTGTGTAAGCTGTAGGGGACATGGTGTCGATTGTACCTATAAAGTTGTTGACTGCGCCGTTATTGTGGCGAAGCTGAAACTCCATAGACAAAACCATTTCGTGAATACTGTAGTACAGCGCAGTATTTTTCATTAGAAAACTGCGCCCTCTTTTTTTATTTTTAGCAATTCCTCTGGCCATTTTTTTTCGTAGAAGTTTTGAAGCAAAAGCTTTGCCTCTGCGGATGTTATAAAAATTCCTCTACCTGGACTGTCAAGACTTGGAAGTGCCAAGCTTACAGAATCAGAAGAGGACGCTTTGAAGTAAAAAGGATCAACATCAAAACAACGAATACCAATAAAAATCCTAGGCCTGCCTAGAGGCTCGACAAAATGTTCCATTCTGATGTTGTCAAAAACAATTAAACTTCCGGGCTCGTGAGGAAGATGTACAGTCTTATTCTCAAAAGTGTCGTACAGAGATGTGCCGCGAAACGTACCCTCATTCTTGTTCTCAATGTTGATGCCAAAGACGTACCGAGCATAAAGGGCTTCTTTAACAATAAAAGTCCTTTCAGACCCAAGTTCGTAAGCTGAATAGTTTCCATCCCTGTGCCTTCGTAGAAATTTAGAAAGGCCAACAAAATTTTGAGAATACATTTGCCAGTTTAGCATTTTTCGATGCGAAGGCGGAACCGGAAATCCAATCAAGTGCGAAAGCAAGCTATCGTGAAAGCGAAGAAGTTCAATTATTGGCGCAGAAGACGTAGTGACGTGGGGGAGATCGCTTTGCTCTCCAGCCTCTATCACCATGCTTGCGTAACTTTCTCTAGAGTCGCTTTTCATTGACGGATATACGGCATTTTTTTCAAGGTTTGGAAGTGTGTAATGCTCTGCGTTAAAGTTAGGTATCTCTTTCTTGAGTGCATCCCCTTCTTTTAAACTGAGAAACTCTTGAACATAAGCATATCCTTTGTCTTTAAGGTCCGAAGATACTGTGTCTAATTTTAATCTTTCTAAAAAGCTCACCATTATACTTCCCCTTCTCCGCCAATGTCATATTGGCTTAAAACTTTATTTACCTTTGCTTGAACCGCAGCAATTGAATCTGACTCCTGAACCTGGATGATTTGAAAATCAATGTCTCGACTAAAGCTGTAAAACGGAGACTGACGCATAGCTGCAACAACTTTTTCCTGAGTTTCCCTATTTTCCAAGCGCTCCACGACCTCGGTGCCGTCTTTAGAGGAACGAGAGGCTACTCGTTTTAACAACCATTCTACATTGTCCGGAATGAAAATTAAATGCAAGGCGCCGTATCTGCGCGCAATGTCTTTTTCGGCCAAAATCACGTCTCGGTGACATTGCTCAATAGCTGGCATACTCATGCCCTTTGCCAAAGCATAGGCTACGTGGCTCATAAGAGCACGGTCTTTGAGAACAACGTTTCCTTTAAATTCCTTCAAATTCTCTCGAGCAGTCTTGATGCCTTCTAAATCGGTCAGAGCAAACAGCTGCTCTTCTAGTTCGACGCTGTCTTTTGGAAATTTTGAATGAAGGAGCACTTTTCGCAAAGCTAATTGAAAATCGTCCGTTCCATCTCCTCCAAGAAGTCTGGTAGAGTGGATTTTAAGGCCCTTTTCGTTCAGAGACTTGGTCAATAGGTTAACTTGACTGGTTTTTCCGCAGCCGTCTGGGCCGTCTGCACAAATGTAGCGTATTTTTTTCATTGAATTTGCTCCTATATTTGAGGTTCTATCGGCCGGCCGAAGGCTGGTAATCTTAACCTGGACAGTATATCGGTGGAGGTGCCCCTTGAAACTGAGCTCAAAATTACTTAAAAACGTAGACGGCTTGAACTCGTTTGACCAAGCTTCTAGCTGGTCGATCAGTCAAGACTGCGACGCAGGTATCGGAGAAGACAAGGATCTTTACTTTATGATTGTGGACTTAGACCGTGGTTCTGACAACGCCTGCCCTCCTCGCTTTATGCCAGTAGGTACTGTGGTGACTCTGGAAGCTGCTTTCAACAATGCGGCAGGTTCAGATCCTATCGTAGTGGCAGCTACTCAGCCCTTCGCAGAGGATAAATCTATATGGAAGGTAGCTTTGACTTCTTCAATGCTTCCAGCCAACGGGATTGTTAAATTTGCTCTAACCATAGATGCTAAGACCTACAGATGGTCTGCTCTTGCAGCTATTGGCGTAGACAACAACGGCTCTTGCTGCTAAGGAGAAAAGATGTCTAATATTCCACCAGATGACAGCCAGGGCTCTCCCAAGTACATGCGGACCAAGGTTTTTCCTGTTCACGCTACAAAATCTGGCTTAAACCAGCGAACAGAGAAGCCTCTTACAGCCTCTAAGTTCAAAGACCGCTATCTTTTAGGTATACCTAAAGCAATGCCTAACGGAGACAAGCTTACAGATTCTATTCTAAACGACAAAATCATGCTCGCTATGAACGAGGTAGAGCTTTTGATCGGCATGCCGGTAGAGCCTCTTGAGTACGAGGACAGTCTTCCTTTTGATCTTAACCTTTACAAAAATTTTGTCCATTGCAAAACCTTGCAAGGACCCATTCAGTCTGTGCAGCAACTCTGTATTCGTTCTTCGGACGGAGTCAATTTGTTTAACATCCCACCTGAATGGATAGATCCGGGCCAGTTTGACAAGCGTCAAGTGAACGTAATTCCTTATCTTTCTTCTGCCGGTGTACTTGTATCCAACTCTGCGGGTGGTGCTGGTACATTCTTCTTAGCCACAATAGGCAGCTATCGCTGGTTGCCTTCCTACTGGACGATTAAGTACACTGCTGGTCTAGGCTGCGCTAACGGCGAGCTTCCTGTACCAGTAAACGATCTGATTGGCACAGTAGCTGCCATCAACATTTTAAGTCTTCTAGGACCAACAAATCAAGTCACTAGTCAATCTCTAAGCCAGGACAACATTTCTCAATCATCTAACTCTGCTGGCGTAAACCGCTATCAGCTGAGAATTGATGAACTAAAAGAACATAGAGATGAGTTAGTGAAGAAAATTAAGGGCATTTTTTCGCGTAAATACTACGCAGGAAGCCTCTAAGCTTATGAAGAAAGAATGGTTTTTAAAGAAATTTGAAGCCAAAGAAACGGAGCTGAAAAAGTCTCCGGCGCCATTCATTCCAAACGAAGAAGGCGCCTTTGCTAAAGGCAAAGTCAAGGCTATTGTCAATTATGATGCGCATCCAGAAAGTACAAAGAAAACTAAAACAGTAATGCTTCCAAACGGTCTTCGTTACGAGCGTCATGAACGCAAAGCCTCTGCAAAAATGCCAGGCGGTACTTTTCATTTACTATTTCATCCAAAGCATCAAGATCCAGTAGCTGCTATTGAAACTTACCACAATCATAACGACTACAACACAAAGTACCAGCAAGCAGCCGGAGTTGATAGCGTCCATGGAGACCACACAGTCCGAACCTCAAAAGTAGATGAAGAGCACAAAGGAAAAGGATACGGAAAGCAGCTTTATTCTGCAATTTTAGCTCATCACGTTCCTCAAGGAAACAAACTTTGGAGCGATGGTCAAGTTTCACCAAAGGCCCATGCTGCCTGGAAGTCCTTTAGAGGCAAACCAGGAGTCAGCGGTTACATTGGACGCTATCCAAAAAACCCTAATCGCAGCGATGTTCAAGAAGGTTCGTACAATCACGACGAGCTCAAAGAACACCCGCACTTTTTAATAAACGACAATCAGGAAGAAATAGCTTCTAGTCCCGAACACTTTCCTGCAGTAAAAGGTCTCCATTTTAGCGATCCTTACGCCGATAAGCAGGGTGGTAGATTAGCCAAGGCGGACGAAACGCAAGCACCAAAGCACAACGACACAATCAGACAGGTTGCACAATCCTACGCAGACAAAAAGGGCTTTAAGCTCGATCATGCAGCAACCAAGCTTAAAATAGATCCAAACCATTCGACAAAGCTGGCGCAGGCCTACGAAGGGATGAAGCACGACCCAGCTCACCCTCAAGTCAGAAGAGCTTACGATGCGTTGATAAACGAAACCAGCGATCAGTTTCACCATATTAAATCAACCGGCTTGAAGTTCTCTAAAATCAAACCCGACATGCAGAATCCTTACAAAAACTCAAAAGACCTACATGAAGATCTTAAGAACAATAATCACATGTGGTACTACCCAACAGAGCAAGGCTTTGGATCAGGTGACCCAGGTAAAGATCATCCTTTAATGCGTCAAACGGATCACAAAGACAATGAAGGGCAATTTATGCCCGCCAATGACGTTTTTCGTATAGTCCACGACTACTTTGGCCATGGTAAAGAAGGCTTTGGCTTTGGTGCAGCAGGTGAAGAAAATGCTTGGGCTCATCATAGCAAAATGTTCAGTCCCGACGCTCAAAAAGCTTTAACTAGTGAAACACGCGGTCAAAACTCATGGGTTAACTTTGGTCCTCATGGAAAAGCCAATCAAGCCAATCCATCTAAAACGGTCTATGCTCAGCAAAAAGCTGGCTTACTGCCCGATTGGGCTTTAAATCACGAACAAAAGGATCTTTTAGGCAAGAGCGAAATCACTTTGAGTAAAGGTGAAAAAGGCGACTGGAAGAAGGAAGGGTATACTCATAAAGTACATCCACCAAAAGTTGAAATGTTTAACGGCAAGCATGACATTACTGAACACAAAATTACTGCTCACAACAAAGATGGTCATAGAGTTGGTAGTTATCACTTTTCAGAATGGCCTGAAGCAAGCGAGCACAAAGGCTTGCTTCATACTACTTTCAGTGGAACAGACCCAGATCATCAAAGAAAAGGGCTTGCAACAGAAGCTTACAAACTTATTGAACACCATACTGGGAAAAAAGTTCACTCTGCTAATGGCAATCGTTCAGAAGATGCTAAAAAATTCTGGTCTCAGAAAAATAAACCTTTTGGAAAATCAGAAGAATTAGAAAAAGCTGTAAACAGTCCATCCAAGCATATAGGACTGGCCCGTCTTAAACAAATCAAGCAGGATCATAATCAAGGTGCTGGCGGTCAAGAATACGACGAGCAAGAACTTCACAATGCAATAAATGAGCGTTCTAACGCTCACGCAGAAAAGATGGTTCGCGATGCTAAAAGAAATGAGCACAAGCATCCAAACGAAGGCAAGGCCGACTACTCTTGGATGTTCAAGCAAAAGATGGCCAAAGGCGAACCTTTAGGTTTGTCTAAGTCTAACTACAAAGGCGGAGGTATAAGTCAATACAACGCCGCAGACAACGCTAGAAGGAAACAGACTCAAAACACTAGCAGTCAAACCGAAACTGGTATTCAAGGAATTAAGGTCAAAGTAGGAGCTAACGTAGGTGGCGAGCAAGGTAAAGACAAATTGAACCGTGAAGCCAAAGAGTTGGCTGCCAAAAACAGAAAACAGCCAGTAAACAAGCCACAGTTGTCAGACACAGAAAAAGCTAAAATTAACGCAGAGATGACGCTAAGGGCGCTAAAACAGAACCCTAAGAATAAGCTTGCAGCGTCTGAACAAATGTACCTTTCAAAGATGAGCAAGAGCGAACCTCTAGGTCTCTCTAAAGGTGAAAAAGGCGACTGGCAAAAAGAAGGGTATAAGCTTTCTTACCATCCACATCAAAACGACGAAAGTTACTTTAAGATCCATGCCCACGACAAAACTGGAAAGCATGTTGGCACCGCCGAATTTACCCACCATGATGACGGCAAACATATTCGCTCTTACGACGACGGCCAAAAATACGAAGATGCCAATGTCAGCGTCAACGTTCATCATGAACACAGACGCAAGGGTCTAGCAACAGCTATGTACCAGCATGCAGAAAAATCTACTGGAAAAAAGCTTAAAAATGTCGGCAAGAACAAAAGAACTTCTGACGGTCAAGCCCTCTGGGCTCAAAAAAATAAACCTTTTGGCACAAAATGATACGCATCAACACAAGACAAGTCTCAAAACTAGACGCCTCAAAAAGAGAATTTTAGCCTTCACTGCTTGTATACTCAACCTCTCTAAGTTTTCTTTGCCGAGCAGCAAAAACCATGGTATACTTAATTCATGGAAACTACACAAACGCAAAACAATAATTTCAATAAGTTAGCTACGGTAGTAGTTCTAGCGGTCTTGGCCTTCGGGTCCACTTCAATTGCTTCTCAGTTTGAAGTTGTTATGCTTCGTACTATTTCTTCAGTAGAGTCTAACAATGGTCGCTACACGAATCACGAAACAATTGAGACTGGCTTGAATGCTGGTACTTCTGCTTACGGCCAGTACGGCTTAATGCCAATCACTATTCTTGAAGTGGGCGTTAAAACTCCTTCTATTTTAAAAGAGTACCCTGAATTGGCTTCGCTTGAATTGAGTGAGCTTCATGATTTTATGGACGCCAATCCTGAGTTAGAGCTTAAAATAGCTAGCTCCCTCCTTCGTCGTCTTCTTAAAATCTTTGGGCAGAATCCTCAAGCTATTGGCTATGCTTGGTTAAACGGCATTACTGGTACTAAGCGAGCCCTCGCTGCAGGAAAAGACCTGAGCACTCATTGGCACGTCAAGAAAATTATGGCCGCCCTAGACAAGCTAGGCGGGTGGAGCAAGCCAACCAAGGACTTGTTTTGCTTGCAAAGCCTTATGCTGGCAGACAACCAACCTGGTGTCCCTTACCGTTAATCAAAAGAAGACCTAGGCCTCAAGAAATCTTAACTTTTTGAGGTGCCCATGCTTAGTCCCAATGAAATTGAAAAAATCGAAGAAATCGGTACGCTTGACGGTTCGCCCGTTAAGATGATCCTTACAAAGGGTGGATTTTTTGTAGCGGCCGGAAAACCGCGCGGCAAGAACACAGACGAAGCTTTGGCTGCAGGCTCTCATGGGGCAATCGTCCGCTTTAACGTAGAAAAGCAGTACGCTGGACGCTTCCAGCCAGCTCTCCGCAAGTCTGAGGGTGAAGCAGCTCCGGTTGTGCATGATCACACGCAGCTCCTTTCTAAAGAGAACTCTCTAAAAGGGTTCCGACTTTATACAGTAAATCACACAGACCGCGTTGAAGCGGTAATTACCAAGAACGGGAACCAAGTAATGATCCAAGAGGCACTGGCTAAGGGCGAAGAGCTCGAAATCCAGACAGACATCGGCATCACAGACGTCAAGAACGCAAAAGAGCTAAGCTCCGTAGCGATGAGTCTTGCTAGGGCCTTTGCTGAAGAAGCTACAGTATTAAAAAAAGAATACGTACAGGTTCAGACGCAAGCCAAAAGGATCAAGGCTTCCGATCTAAAGAAGGGATAAACCATGCCTAAAAAGGCCAAAGGCGAACAAAGAGTCGCTATCCCTCTAGAAGACAGCATACCTCAGATTTCCTTTAATCTGAATGCATTAGATAGTCTGCCTCGCCACCAAGGTCAGGAGTTTATTCATTTTAAAGCTATTTTGTCTCCCATCGGTCTCAGAGATCGCGGTGACTACAGACGCTCCGGCGAGCTAGATGTTCAAGCCCAGAATGGCTACATTTACAAGTGCGCAGGTCAAGTGACTGGCGCTCTAACCTCCAACTCTAAAGCATCAAAGAACGGAGACGGTGGCAAAATTGACAGTGCTACAGGTTACTTTTCGTGCGGACGCTTTTACGACGCAGACGGAGAGTACCAGAATGGTAACCGCATTTACTTCCAGCCAGGTGACCGTCTCTACATAAGAAACAAAGACATAGACATGAAAGTGGTAGGCGAACAGCTAGCAGACTACAACCCTGACAGACCCACCCAGCTACAATACCCAGCCCTCAAGGTCGAGTTTGTTATGGACGGAAAGGGTAAAGAATATTTTTGTGGAAAAGACTACAAGATAGACAAGGACGGCTGCCTAGAATGGAAGGCTGGCAAGGCTCCATACTTTGACACAGCCACAGGAAAAGGGGCGGTACTATCTGTCCGCTATCTATACGATGCTCATTGGTACATTTCTAGACTCATCCATGAGGTCAGAGTCTCCAACATTACTGGAGAAGACGGCGTTCGGCGTGAAGAGCGTATGCCGTATTACCTTGAAGTTGTTAGAGAGTACATTTACCACAACCGCAACAACGGCGACCAAACCAAACCAGACCCGAAGTTAGTCAAAGAAGACCAGTCTAGGGCAGTAGAAAAACCAGTAGAAACAGCACCTTCTCCCAAGCCATTTGTAAAGGTACAAATGTCTGACATAGAAGAAGAGTGATTCAATCTTACTGAAATGACAGGAGTGTTTCAATGAGAAATGCCGACCCACGTAAAATTAATAGAAAGCACAGAACGCCCAATAGTTCAGCGGGCGACGCTTTAAATAGAGCCTACAGCGATCAGGCCGGCGCCCTCAAGACATCTGATGTCGGCCACAAGCTTGAACCAATTGCTGACCCAAACACTGCTCCAGGATTCACTACAAACGCCACCACTGCCCGCAAAATTGGCATGGGTTGTACGGTAGCTGTCTGGGCCACTTCTGCTTCGACTGTAACTTTTGGAGCTGCTGGAGTTGCCTCTCTTGCTGCCGGAGTTTGCTCCGCAAATGGATCAGTTGGTATTCCTTTGGCAGCCAACACTTGGACCTACTTAAATTCCTTTCAGCACGAATGGATCATTACTGCGGCTTCTGCAATGGTTTTCATTGTAGCGGATGACACTTACGCCTCAGACAACGTTAAGAAGTAAGCATGAAAAAACAGGGTGAATTAGCAGCAACAATTTTAGGCGCTGACTTCGTGGAGAAACTCCAGAAGAACAGTGACGTGACGTTGCTTAAACCCGCTTCAGGTCTCCATATAGACGCCAACGAGATTGCGATTGCTTTAAACGTTGTACCTCGTTCAGTCCTAGGCTTCCTGGCAGCCAATATGCGTTCCATGCGCATCGGTGACAGCAAGACAATCAAGTTAGAACCTTTAATTGGCATCAACGCTGCTGGTCATTTAAGTGGATCGGGTGCGCCAAGCGAGCACGTTCTTAGACTTACAAAATTAGATAATGACATGTACAATGGCGAAATCGAAGGATCTGGCAAGATCTTAACCACTTTCAGGGGAAAGCCTCTTCCAGGAGTCGGTTTAGTTGTCATGAGCACTTATGAGATGTATGACGGCCACGCAGCAGAACCAGCCAAGCAAATAGCAGAGCAGCCTCCAAAAGAAGCAGCAGCAGTACAGCACATGATTAATCAAGAAATGGTTATAAAAGCCGGTATTATTTCCGAGCTAACTCTCCAAGAGATTCTTAAGTTGAGAATCCAGACCGAGATGGCTCTTAGCTCTTTACGAGCGGAGATAGTAAGCATGGCTGCACATAGATTAGAAATTTCACAAGCACCAACTGAAACAACTGAAACAGAATCAAAACTTAAACGCTTCCTAGAGAATCGCGAGATCAAAAAAAAAGAAGCTAACACCTTCAACATCATCCTAGCCAAGGGTGACTCGGCAACGTGCCCAGACTGCCGCCAAAACGTCCTACAAGATGGAACCTTCAACGGATGCGTATGCTTCGGAGAAGATAGAAACCGAAAGATCTTCCTCAAGAAGACAGAATCGGGAGTGCAGATCAAGTTCGCCAAGGGCTGGGACCCGGAGAACATGGAAATGCTTCTCGAAATTCTCAAAAGGAGAGGTAAATGAGCAATTTAAAAGCCTTAGTAGAAAAACTTAAAGCAGTGGCGGCGGAGGCCGAAGCAGCATTAAACCAAGAAGCAGGACAAGGACAAGCACAACCAGCAGCACCTTTAAAGAAAAAAAGCCCTCTCAGTAAGCCTGATTCTGCTCCTTTAAAAAAGGACGTAGGTCAAAGCACAGACGCAACAATGAAGGAAGGCCTGAATGAAGACTGCAGTGCCAAACCGGAACTTAAAGGGCAAACAGCCCCTGCCGCTCAGACAGACATGGCAGACCAAGCAGCAGACCAAGCTCCTGAAGAAAAGGATGCCCAAGCCATGGACGCAAGTCCTGAAGCAAACAGTCCTCCTGAAGAGCAAAAATTACCCCCTGACGCTGACGAGATCCCTAGCGATGAAATCAACCGTGACTCTCCAATAGGAGAGGATATGGACCAAGTACCTGGCACTGACGAAATGCCTTCTGTTGAAGAAGAAAACGGTGCTTCTCAAGCAGAAGATACTCCAGAGATGCAGCAAGAAAACGAAGGTGAAGCAGCTCCTCAAGAAGGAATGTGCTACCTTGCAGGCGACGGCGACAACATTGGAGCAAAGGTTGGTCAAGCCGTACTTAGCGACGACGTTGAATCTTTGCATTCAACAAGCCAAGCAATTAACGCTGGTCAAAATCTAGTAATGGATTGGTGCGAACAGAACGGTGGACGAGTTATCAGTGCTGGCGGCGACGAATTCGTTCTTGAAATGCCTAGCTGCGACCCTCAAGCACTAGAAGATCTACGATCACAATATGCTCAAGCTGTAGGTGCTACATGCACAATTGGTGTAGGTACCTCTATGTCACAAGCAGGCAAGGCGCTAATTGCCGGCAAGCTAAACGGCAAAGACCAAATTTGCAATTATGACGAATCAATCGAGCAACAACTTCAGTCTGCACACGAAGGTGCTCAGGCTGCTGGCGGCGAAGCTCAAAAACAAGACGACCACTATTTATCATCTATGTACCAAGATAAGAATCAAGCCCCTAACGAGCAAGAGCAAGCAGACGAGCCTGAACAGATGATCGACGCAGTAGCTCCTCCGGGAGAAGAAGCAGCTGATCAGAACCAAGAGCAGCAAGCAATGCTTGACGCAGTAGCTCAAGGTGGACAACAGGAAGGCTCCGAGGCCTCTCAAGATCCGGCGTTGAACGAAGCCGAAGAAGCTCCTGCTTCAGCCAATCAAGATCCCTTCCATGACGACTCAGACCCACGCAACCAGGACGAAGGTCAGCAAGACCCGTCAATGTCCGATGTGATGAACGACCAAGTTGATCGTGGCAACGGTGAAAACATCAAAGCCAAACTGGCCGAGATCCTTCAAGCTTTTCGAGCAGACCAGTCTTTTGTAGAAAACACACGCGAGGCCAACCCAGAACTTTACCGAGAAAGCATGGTCCTCCTTCAACAAATGATCAAGGTTGCCCGCATGGTAGGCCCTTCAGCAGCTCCAGCAGACGCAGCCCCTCAGCAGGACCCAGCAGCTGCCCCTCAACCAGGCAGCGAGCCTCAAGCAGAAGAAAAAGCCCCTTTTCCTCCAAAAAAGGATGCTTCTAACAAAGATGGAGCACCTGCGGCTGAAAAAGAAACCAAAGACAAAGATCCAAAAAAGCCTTTTTCTAGCGCCGACAAAAAGGACGAAAAGAAAGACTCTGAAAAGATGGAAAAGGCTGTTCAACAGCCTGGCGGCAAACCTGGAGAATCAAACATTGGCTCTATGGTTCGCACAGCTAAATTTAACAAAGAGTCTGGCTACCCAAAAGATGCCAAAAATACTCTAGAGCAAGCCAAGCAAGAACAGAAAAACGAACTCTACAGAACCAAGACTCAGCCTAAGCCAAACCTCCCTAAGTAAGGAGGCTCTGTGAGCGATCCAAAATACAGAATCGAAGTCGATGCAGCCGCAATGGCTGAAACGTTCGGCGAGCTAGCCAAAGAAGTAGAAGCAGCAATCGAGCAGGCCGTAAAGACCTCCTCAGCGATGACTTACGCTAAAGCCAACGAATTAGCAGCTGAAAAGCTGCGTTCTAGACGAAAAGACTATCAAGATGCGCTAAGCTATGAAGAGGTTGCCCCTGGAATATGGGTTGTGTCTCTGGACGAATCAGCGTTCTGGATTGAAGAAGGCAAGACCGCCGGCTCAATGGTGGACGATCTCTTACGTAAAAACCCCAAAGTATCCAAAGACGGTACCCGTTACAAGGTTATACCCTTTGACCACGGTAAAGCCCCTTCTCAGCAAACTAACAAAGCCAAAGAAATCACAGCACTTGTCAAAAAAGAGCTTAAAGCCCTTAAAGTGCCTTTTAAGAAAGTTGAATACAACTCAGACGGGTCACCCAAGCTTGGGAGAGTATTTTCTAAAAATATAGCCTCAGACAGGCCGACCAGCAAAGCAAAGTTTCCAGCCCTCAGCGGCCTTACCATCACTCAGCGAAAACTAGAGAGCGGCAAGATCAAGCGCGATGTAATGACTTTCCGTATTGTGACTGACCGGCATAAGGAAGAAGGTCTCTGGTTTCACCCAGGCATGCCTGGAGTCAAAATCATAGACGAAGTCTTTGCCTGGATCAACCAAGAATTCGACTCTAAGATTCTTCCTGAAGTTTTAGAACGGTTCAGGTAATCTTACCTTTATGGCTATAGTACAAGGCGATTTGCTCATAAAGAGGGCACTAGAATTAATGATCGAAGAGCTCGGAAAGAATCCGTGGCTTATTGAAGATGTTCTATCTGACGTAGTCACCGACCCTCTTTTGTCCGAAATTTACGGACAGAAAGAAGTAGACAACGCCAAAGAATGGTTTAAGAACAACAAGATCGCAGTGGTTATGAAGTACCGCAAAGATCAAATGCAGTTTCCGTGCGTTACCATTGCCATGGGTAGCTCTTCTGAATCAGAGAGCGACGCCCGTCTAGCCGATCAGTCTACAGAGGTTGAAGAGCTTACGCCAGAGAAGATCAACAAGCCTATTCCTTATGTAATAAAACCCTTCCCTGTAACAAGCTATGCGCTAGGCGTAATGGCTTTGCCAGAGGACGCAGACCTAAGCACGCTTGCCAAAGACATGCTCCTAATGGACCCAGCTACAGGAGACGCCTTTCCCATCAAGTCAATCTCCAACGCTGGAGTTGAGATAGAAGGGGCTCCAGCTTTGACGGCTACTAAGTACGGCATTATTCCCCAATACCGTTACTTCAGGGCTCGTCGTGAGATGGCTACCTTTACCGAAGCTTACACCATTGGATGCCATGTTGGGTCAGGCGATCCAGCTCCCCTTTTGTGGCTTCACTCTATAGTTCTTTACGGTCTCTTGCGGTACCGCGAGTCTCTTTTTGAAGCTCGTGGTTACCAAATTTCTTCAGTGTCTAGCACGGACTTTGTCCGCTCTACAGATTTTGAAATAGACAGAGATGCGGCTTTTTCTCGCTGGATTAACATGAGCGGCAAGGTCGAAAACACATGGCTTAAGACTCCTCAAAGAGTTATTGAAAGCACTGTACTTTCTGCAAAAGACGCTACAGGCGTAGTCAAGAGAATTAAGATCATGTCCAACCTAGATAACAACCCAGCTATAGCTGACGACTCCAAGCAAGATTCTTGGGGCACTGTGAACGAACCCAACCAGAAACGCACCTACACCAAGAGGGACCCGAAATGATTCAATTAATCTTATGTATTCAAATGAAAACTCCTGGCGCAAGGAATCTTTGTAAGCGTAGAGAGGTAGTGTAATGAAAGAAATAAGCTTTACAGCTCATCATCCCGATCACGGGCACATGACGGTAAAAGGGCACATAGATCCAATTCACGGCTTTCAGGCTCATGATCAATCTTACAGCCTACATGGCGACAGTGCTGTATCCGTTGGACCAGATGACGCTCATGGTGACCATGAAGGCGGCATTAACAGCCACATGCAAAAACAAATAAAAGCTCACGCCGAGTCTTTGGGTGCAGGCAATCATGAGAAAAAACCAGCATTAAAACTTGGCAATCCTTTAGGCAAGTCAGAGTACAGCCCGATTGAAGCAGCTATTGAAATTCTTAAAAAGAGTGCTGAAGTCCTTGAAAAAGCGGAACATCCAGTAATTGCTAAGTATAATGCCGCTCGTCAATCAGAGGAAGAAGCAAAGCTACAGACTCCTGAAGGCGAAGCCAAGCGTAAAGCAGGCAACAAAGCTAATGCCAAGAAACTTAAAGAAATGGGCAAAGCTGAGCTTGAAGACTCAAACGACGGCAAAGTTGAAGAGATCAAGACTAAAAAAGCCGACGACAAAGAAGAAGAGAATGACACTGAGAACGCAGACGGTACCAAGAAAATGGACAAGTCTGAATCAAAGCTTAAAAAATTCATCGCGTCAAGGAAGAAGTAATGAGTAATAAAAAGAAGCTGACACGTGACGAGCAAATTGAAGACATCCAAGCCAAGCTGGAAGCAGCTAGGCAGAAACGTCTTGCTTTGACTCAGAACGCGCAAGCTTCAACTCAGTCTCAAGAGACAGACCTTAGGGTCCGTTTTCAAGAGTACTGGGCAGGCGCTAGACGCCAATTCGGTCGTACTGATCGTGACCTAGAGGACGTACTCTGGGCTCACTTGAAGGCAATCGAGCATACAGAAGAACCTAAATTTGAGGCCGGTGTGTTGCACTTCGGTCTTAAAAAGTTGACCTAATCTTGACAAAGTTAAAAGGAGAACGCTAATGAGCCTTAGACTAGCGGAATCATTCGTAAACACTAACGTACCCGGCGCGTATACTGACGTAAAAGTCCAGTCTACACCTGTAGGTATTGGTGCTTCCGGTAATATCTTAATCATCGGCGAAGCTGATGGCGGTGCTGACTATAGCGCTGAAACCCTGAAGGATAATTCCTTCGGCCCTAGCCAGGTTGACAAAGTCGCTGCCAAGTATATCTCTGGCCCGATCGTCGACGCTATGCGCGCTATCAGTGCTCCAAGCAATGATACCGACATTGCTGGTTCGGCAAGCCGAGTTTTCATCTTGAAAACAAACGGTTCAACTAAAGCGCAAGCTACTGTTGACACGGATTACGGAACTCTTAGAGACCAGAACTTTGGTCAAGGCGGAAACGCTTTTTCTTACAAAGTTCTGCAAATCACTGGTGAGACTGCTCCCACTGTTACGAGCTCAGCTCTGACAATTGGCGACGGATCTATCTTTGATGGTCTTTCTTTCTCAGTTCGTCCAAACGGCGGAGCTGCAACTGTCATCACATTGTCTAGCACAATGGCGAATCACGACACTGCTGCTGAATTAGCTGCTGAAATTAGTGCGCTTCTGCCTGCCGGCATGACTTGCATTGCTCCAGACGCTGCATCAATCAGAATCTCTCTTGCTGTTGACAACTCGGCTTTCCGTAAAGGAAACGGTCGTTCTTTTGAACTGATCGATTCTACTCCGGGTGACCTTGCTGCTTTAAACGTAACTGCCAACCTGATCGTTTCTGCTACAGAACCATCTATAGAGATCAACGTTTTGCGTCCAGACCTTAATGCCAACGAGCTGCTTGATGCTTCCGCTGACATTGCTTTGACAATAGGGTACCAAGGTACTACTGCTGTCATGACGATCTCTGGAAACACACTGACCACCACTGTAACAGGTGGTTCAGGCGCCAACCAAACGATCAACCTTTCTCAGATCCCAACCATCAAAGCTCTTTCTGACCTGATCAACTCTATGGCGGGTTACTCTGCTTCAGCTGATACTGGTTCGACTTCTTTGAGTACAGCGGTCCTTGACCGTGTAACTGCGATTGGTATCTGCTCTTCTGGCGTATCAAAGCAACCAGGAAGAGTCAAAAAGGCCGCTTATAGCTTTCAAAAAGCTTTAAGTACTTCTCGCTACCTTAGCTTCTCTCCGACAGCAACAGCTGGCTTACCTGCTCCTTCTGCATCGTACTCGTACCTTGCTGGCGGATCTCGTGGAGCTACAACTGCGGCAGACATCGTAGACGCTTTAACAAAAGCTGAAGGTGTTTCGGTTAACTTTGTAGTACCATTGTTTTCGCGTGACGCTTCAACCGACATCGCAGACGGTGCTACTGACTCTTCTTCAACTTATACAATTGACGCTATCCATGCTTCTGCAAAGAACCATGTGTTGAAAATGTCTTCTGTAATGATGAAGAAGAACCGTATTGCAATGCTTTCTAACAAAGGAACCTACGCTCAGTCTAAGGCTAAGTCTGGTACCGCTGCTTCTTACCGCGCCACTATGGCTTTTCAGGATTGCGCTCAGACAAACAGCTTCGGCCAAGTAGTCACGTACCAACCTTGGTTTGCTTCAGTAGTAGCTTCTGGTATGCAGTCTGCTGGCTTCTATAAAGCCATCGTTAAGAAGTTTGCTAACATTATTTCTTACGTCGATCCTGCTGGATTTGACTCTGGTAACCCTGGAGACATCTCTGACGCTCTTGACGCAGGTTTGTTGTTCCTTGAAACTCCATCCTCTGGAGTTCGTTGGGTATCTGACCAAACTACTTATGGCTTTGACACAAATTTTGTGTATAACAGCTTACAAGCAGTTTACGGTTCAGACATCTTAACTTTAGACTTTGCTGACTCTCTTGAGAAGGCCTTTGTTGGTAAATCACTTGCTGACGTTGATGCAGCTACTGTTGCTTCATTCATCACTGAGAAAATGGACGGTTACAAGAAATTGAAACTGATCACATCTTCTGACGACGCACCACTAGGCTACAGAAACGTAAACATCGAAATCAACGGCCCAGTTTTGCGTGTAAACGTAGAAATCAAGCTTGCGACTGCGATCTACTTCATCCCGATCACAATCGAGATCAGCCAGGTTCAACGGGCTGGGTAACACCAGTTCGTCACTAGGAATATAGGAGAATAGGAATATGGCAAAATCAAAAACAATGGTAGGCAGCAGAGCGAAGGTGTACGTGAACAATGTTCTCGTAGGCTTGTTTGACTCTTGTTCTTACTCTGCAAACATAACTTCAGAAGCGATCCATATTTTAGGTCGCTTCTCCCCTGACGAAGTCACGCCGACTGCTGCTGAAGCAGTCACGATCGATTGTTCAGGCTTCCGCATCATTGGTCAAGGGGCTTACCTTTTACCTAAGATGCCACGCTTACAAGACTTGTTAAACTTAGACAAGATCACGATCACAGTAGTAGACCGTCAAACAGGCGAGACTATCTTGACAGCAATTGGCTGCGTACCTACACGTTACTCGGGTGGATACCAGGCTAAGGCTACTTCTAAAATTTCTATCTCTTACATGGGCACTAAGCTTATGGAAGAAGACGGAGATCAGGACGAGCAAGACGCTACTTCGCTTCCTCAATAATTCTATATAGATAGATAGCCTCTTTTATAAAAGAGGCTTGATCTTCATCTTCTTCGATAATCTAGTAAGTATGAAGAAGTTAACCTTAGAAGAAATACAACACCAGACTTTCTTAGAAGGTCATCAACTCCTCTCTCAAGAATACAAAAACAATAAATCCAAGCTGGCGTTTACCTGCCCTGCTGGCCACCTCTACACCGCTGCTTGGTGCGATTTTCAAGCAAAAAAGCGCTGTAGGTTATGCGGCATCAAGAAAGCCCACAAGGGTTGTAAAAAGTCTCCTGAAAAAATTTCCGAGCTGCTAGAAAAGCGCGAATATACTCGCACTGCTCAAGAAGAATACATAAACAACAGAACAAAAATAAAATTGCGCTGCTCTAAAGGGCATGCGTTTGCCTCCGACTGGTTACACCTTCAAGCAGGGCATGGTTGTCCTTCTTGCTTTTCTTTGATTAGCAAACAGCATAAAGAAATTGCTGAATACGTCAGAAGCCTAGGAGTAGGTTGCGAGGACAATGTTCGAAACGTAATAGACGGCGAACTAGATGTCTATATTCCAACAAAGCGTTTGGCTATTGAATTAGACGGGCTTTATTGGCACTCAGAAAACAGAAAGCCTGACATTAAAAGTCGAAATCGAGCAAAGTTAGTCAGTTGTCGAAAGCACAAGGTAAGCCTCCTTGTTGTGTACGAAGACGAATGGAAATCCCTTGCAAAAAGAAAAATAGTCCAGGCTATGATTCGCTCCCGTATAGGAGTTTTTGATCGAAAGCTGCGAGCTTCGAGTCTCGACCTGAGAACTGTTGCAGTTAAAGACCGGCGAAACTTCTTTGAGGCTTCTCATATAGATGGAGATGTTCCTTCTAAAAGCGCTTTTGGCTTGTTTTTTGAAAATAAATTAGTTTGTTGCTTAAGCTTAAGGTGGAATACTAAATATGGATGCTTGGAAATTGCGCGCTTTGCCACCCTTCCAGGAACAACGGTTCACGGAGGCCTTGGACGTCTGTTAAAAAAAGTTGAAGGACGCCTGATTACTTATTCCAACAATAGAGTAGGAGACGGCAAAGCCTACGCTGCATGCGGGTTTGCGCTGGCAGACAAAGAAGAGCATCAAAGCTATTGGTATACAGATTTCAAAGAGAGAGTTTGGCGTTTTCGGTGCAGAAGAGTATCTGAACCAAGCGTTCTTTTACTTTACCCTTCAGAGAGCGAACAGGCCTTAAATGGGGTTTTTTCGTATCTTTTCAAATCCAAACGAAGAGACGTCTTTAAAATCTGGGACTATGGGCATCGCCTATGGGTCAAAAACTAGTCTGTATTTTAGAGTGCCAATCTTTATTGAGTTCGCGGCATGGGTCGTGAACTTAGGTTAGGACAGGTATGGCACTTCAGAAAAAGTGGGAAGCAATTTCCGCCGCTCTATTTACACTTGGTTCACGCAAAGGCGAGATCATCTTGGCTCCATTGCCGGCGAACCCGTATCGTGTAAAGATGAAGATCACCCTTAGCCACCCCACTAACCCTGTTAAAAACTTCATAATCAACCGCGTCGTCTTGAATTCTCTTTTCTTAGGCGAAGAAAAAGCACCTATTACTGATCGCGCCGATCTCGCAGGGCAGGGCTACAATGCTGGCGGTCTGACTGCTGTGGTAGCTGAGCAAGACAAATCCATCGTAGACGCAGGCGAGATAGACCAGTACACTTACGAGCAGGACCCGGTCAACGCAGAACGAGCTATTCTCGTTGACTCTCTCGGACGACCTTACTCTATTGAAAACCCGCTTCCATCTAGCGCAACAATCAGTGGTGACGTCACAATCGGTGACATTGATCTTGAAGCTTTTACTTCGACCCCTGACAACGTTTTGTCTGTTGGTTCAGACGATGGCACCAAGACAGGCGTTAAAAGAGCTCATAAAATTGGCTCTGACGGCAAACTAGAAGTTAAGGATACAACGGCAAAAACCGTTCTTGACGCAATTGTTTCTGCTCTTGGTACTACTTTAAAAGTGGATGACGATGAAACGCAGTCTTTGCTCAGTGCTATTGGGACTCTGTTGTCTGGCACTTTAAAAGTGGATGACGATGAAACGCAGTCTTTGCTCAACACAATAGCTACTGCGCTTAGCGGAACAATCACCGTCTCTGATACTGCTGTAGCTGCTCTTTTAACGGCAAGCAATAGCATTTTGACTTCTATAAACACTCAATTAACAACCGGCACTCTAAAAGTAGATGATGATCAAGCGCAAACCATCTTGACAAACATCTTAACCCAGCTGAACTCTGGCGGCATTACCATAGGCACTGAAGATGGAACTCTGACCGGAGTGCAACACGTTTTTACAAACAATTTGAGAAAAATGATAACCGGAGCCCACAACTCCACACCGACCATCACTTGGCTGGACATTGCAAGCAAGAAAAATCGCAGAGCAGATAAAATTGAATGGACATCATCTACCTTTCCAGGGTTTACCGTAAGAAAGCAGTTCAGCTACACTTTAGCTGGCGGAGATTATGTGCCAACAACAACCGGAACTTGGTCAATAATTTAAGGAGAAAAAAGTGAAATACGCAAAAGCAGATCTATTATCGAGTGTTGTAAGTGTTTACGATCAAACAAAAACCACAATTCAAGGAAGGGTTTTTGCAAAAACCGTAAACAGTAAAACTGTTTTAGGCCCACCTCTCAATAAATTCGTTGACACGATTACGGATACTGCTGGTGCAACTGTTCCAATACTTTCGTACTTGTCTCCAAACGGACGACTATTTTCTGTAGGCGCAGAGTCTCTTGGACTTTTTTTTATTAGTTGTCATGAAATGGATATGGCTACAGGTGCTAGAACCTACATTGGCCAAATTCGTTTTTCACTTGCAGATAGCGCCGCTACAACGCACATCTTCAGAGGATTGAAAGTTATAGATACTGGAAACACTGGTTGGAAAATTTTTATCGCTACCTCTGGTACAGTGCTGATCAACGGAGGCTTATTTTGCGCAAACAAAATAGACAAGGCAGACTTTATTCCTGTAGGCTCGACTTTGATACCGTTTGCTACTGGAAACGATCAAAAAGCAGTCTATTTCTTCCAAGACCCAGCAAACATCGGTGCTGCGCAATTAAACATTGCACCTGCCGCCATCCTGCTTGATAACCCCAACAACAAAATCTATTGCCATAACGGTGTATCAGCTACGCATCAATACTATATATACGACACTGCAATAGCACCTACCTTTGCAACAGCAAACGTTTCGATTTCCGTTGCTTCTCCTGGAGTTGTGTCAGATGCTGGACATACTTTTGAGGTTAATGCCCCAGTAACAATTACGGCTGGAACAGTGCCAACTGGCTTAGTGGTTGGTACGGTTTATTATGTAAGAAATCCTGTTGCAGGCGTTAGTTACGAACTTTCTCTAACTACTGCTGGCGCTTCAATCA
>Ga0163144_10005900_pt1 | contig 27156 bp, 22 predicted proteins | sample OliLak19BULKMAT1_FD_123175 | JGI IMG/M metagenome (GOLD analysis project Ga0163144, IMG submission 123175) | Freshwater microbial mat bacterial communities from Lake Vanda, McMurdo Dry Valleys, Antarctica - Oligotrophic Lake LV.19.BULKMAT1 | ecosystem: Environmental > Aquatic > Freshwater >...
GGGGAAGGGGTGGGGGGGGTGGGGGAAGCCACGTCCGGAGGCATACCGTTTGGCGTGGAGACTACGGGAATCAACGCTGTTGATTCGGTGATTGCGGAGGTCGTTCGCAGGCTGCGCGACAACCTTGACCCGGTTGCCATCTATCTGTTTGGTTCACACGCCGAAGGCCGAGCCCACGCCCGGAGTGACCTGGACATCCTTGTGGTGGTCGAGGATTCGCCGCTTGACTTCTTCGAGCGCGGGGCACGGGCGTACAAGGCGCTGCGGGGTGTAAAGGCCGCGATTGACCTGCAGGTCTATACACGACGAGAGTTTGAAGAGCGGGCCGCACTGCCGGTTTCCTTTGAGAGGACCGTGCGCTCAAAGGGGACGGTGCTGTTTGCGGCCTGAAGAAGCCGAAGTCGCGCGCTGGGTTGGGAAAGCCGCGCAGGACCGCAGCGCCGCCCAAAGGCTCTTTACACCAGACTGCGCGGAGCTCGCGGTCGTCGCGTTTCATTGTCAGCAGTCCGTCGAGAAGCTCCTCAAGGGCTTCCTCGTGAGCCGCGTTATTGAGTTTGAGAAGGTGCACGACCTCCGCTTGTTGCTTGACCAGTGTGCCCAAGCCGACCCGAGCTTTGAGGCATTGCGCGACGATGCCGAGACCCTGACCATCTTCGCCGTGACCTATCGGTACCCCGGGCCCGCCGAGCCAGCCCGGTTCACCGTGGAGGCCGCGGTCCAGTCCATGGAGCGGGCTTGGACATTCGTAACGGCGGTCCTGACAACGCCCGAGGGATGATCCTGCGGGCTCGTCGGCGTTACTCCGCGATCGATCGCTACCATTGTGCCCATTCCACCGGAGCACCCGCCTCATGTCCGACGCCCAGACCCCCAGCCCTATCCCCGGCACCAATCCAGCCACTCCATCGGCCGTGCCCGGCGCCAAGTCGATGGACGCCATCATGGCGCTCTGCAAGCGGCGCGGCTTCATCTACCAGGCCAGCGAGATCTACGGCGGCATCAACGGCTTCTGGGACTACGGCCCCCTGGGCGCGCAACTCAAAAAGAACCTGCGCGATGCGTGGTGGGAAGACATGATCATGGTCCCGTGCTGGGGCCGCAAGGGGCCGGATGGGGAGCGGGTGCGGTGTGTGCCGCTGGAGACGCGGATCATCCAGCACCCAAAGGTGTGGGAGGCCAGCGGGCACGTGGGCGGGTTCAATGACCCGATGGTGGATGACAAGGAAACGAAAGGACGATTCCGCGCCGATCACGTTCAAGGCATCTTCGAAGGCATTATCACGGTTACGCCTGAAGAGGAAGCAATCCTCGAGCAACATCGTCGTCAGGTGGTTGACAACCGCACCTTGCCAATCAAGACCGTGGTTGCGTCAACGCCCGGCGAAGCAGTAACTCTTCTCGTCAACGACCGCAAGCTTCAAAAGCAGATTGGTTTGCGGTCGTTTCAGACCGCGGCGCAAGGTGCGAACGGGAACTACTTCTGGGCAATGGCTGATTGGGGCCGTGGCGAACAGATGGTCCTGGTGGACGTGGTGGCTCTCGACATCCTCAAGAAGGATTCTGCGCGCGTCCCTTCTCCGTTCACTGGGAAACCGGGCTCACTTACCGAGCCGCGTCAGTTCAATCTGATGTTTTACAGCTTCGTAGGTGCTACTGCAGGTCCTGAGGACAAGGTTTTCCTCCGCCCCGAAACCGCCCAGGGCATCTTCGTCCAGTTCAAGAACGTGGTGGACACCACGCGCATCAAGGTTCCCTTCGGCATCGGCAACACAGGCACTTCTTTCCGCAACGAGGTCACCCCCCGCAACTTCACGTTCCGCTCGCGCGAGTTTGACCAGGCCGAGCTTGAGTTCTTCTGCCATCCCAGTGAATCCCAGGAGTGGTACAAGTTCTGGCGCGACTTCCGCATGGAGTGGTGGCAGTCCATCGGCCTCGCCGGCGAGAACCTCATCCTCCGCGAGCACGACAAGGATGAACTCTCGCACTACTCCATCGGCACCAGCGACGTCGAGTACCGCTTCCCCTTCACCGCCCCCGGCTTTGGCGAGCTCGAGGGCATCGCCCACCGCGGCGACTACGACCTTCGCCAACACCAGGAGCACAGCCGCACCAAGCTCGAGTACTTCGATACCACCCGCGGTGAGACGCTTCCCAACGGCGGCAAGAGGGGCGAGAAGTACCTACCTCACTGCATCGAGCCCGCCGCGGGGCTCGACCGCGGCGTCCTCGCCATCCTCTGCGAGGCCTACACAAAGGATGAGAGCCGTCCCAGCCCGGAGTTCCTGAAGCTCCACCCGCGCCTGGCCCCGATCAAGGCCGCGGTCTTCCCGCTGGTGGACAAGGACGGCATGCCCGAGATCGCCGACAAGCTCTATGACGAGCTGCTGGCGAAGTTCGGCAAGGTCGGCCTGATAGAGACCGATGCGAAGCAGTCCATCGGCAAGCGCTACGCCCGCATGGACGAGGCGGGGTGCCCGTACTGCTTCACGGTTGATGGTCAGACGGTGCAGGACCAGACGGTGACGGTGCGCGACCGGGATACAGGGCAGCAGACACGGATCGCGCTGGACAAGGTGAGTGGATTCTTGAGCGAGAAGCTGGGCGGGTAGCGGTGCGGCACGAACTGAGACGACTCTCAACGCGAACACAGAGATACAAAGGAAAGACAGAGAACACGGAGAGGAATGCGTTGCTCGGAAAACTGACTTGATCGCGGTTCACCTCCCGACAGATTCTCGCTCCTTTCTGTACCCCCTTGCCTTCTCTGTCCCTCTATGTTCGTCTTATTTCTTCTGTACTCACATTGACCCATAATGCTCCGTCCACAGCATCTCTGGTAGGCTTGCCACGTGCCCTCCGCCCCACCATCGCTCCTCCGCTTTGATACCGGCATCGACCTCGCCGCCTTTGCCGCGCTGCTGCGGGACGCCGGCTACACACAGGAAGCGCTGGAAAAACTCAAGGGCCTGCCCGCCGCGGACCAGCACTTTGACCTGTCCCCCCTGCTCCTCGAAACGCAGGAACCCACCCGACTCAACACGCTGCTGCGTCTCTTCTTCCTCGCCCAGCCCGTCCCGTCGGGCGCGGCCGATGACGCGCTCACCCCCATCGGCGTGCAACCGCTGATCGACATGGGCCTGCTGGTGCGCGAGGTCGACAGCACCCGCTGCCACCTCTGGCTGCTCCCGGCGGAGGGGCGGCTCATGGCCCACGACTACGGCCCGGGGCTCTCCGGCAGGCCCATCGAAGGTGACCACGTGCTGGGTGTAGGCATGGCGACGCGCCTCCTGATGAAACTCACGGTGCGCCGACAGGCAGAACGCGTGTTGGACATCGGTACCGGCCAGGGCTTTCAGGCGATCGTGGCCTCGGGGCACGCGGCTGTGGTCATCGGAACCGATATCAACCAGCGGGCCTTGGACTGCGCCCGCCTTTCGTGCGGCCTGAACAACGCAGAACTCGTTGACCTGCGCCTGGGGAGCTTCTTTGAGCCTGTGATCGGCGAAGCACCCTTCGACCTCATCGTGTCCAACCCGCCCTTTGTGATTTCGCCCCCGCACGGCCTGGTCTGCCTGGGCGGAGGGGGGGATGGGGCGGGTGGGGCGGGTGGGGGTAGCGAAACAGATGTGATTCAAGGCGACGGTGTCGTCGAGCGCGTCGTCCGCGGCTCCCACACGCTCCTGCGCGAGGATGGCTACTGCTCCATCGTCTGCAACTGGCACCACGCCGCCGAGGACGATTGGGCGCTCCGGCCGACGCAGTGGCTGGAAGGTTCGGGGTGTGACCTGCTCATTCTCAAACTCAAGACCGAAGACCCTCAAACCTATGCCAAGCGCTGGCTCAAGGAATCGTGGGAGGGGCTGAGGGGAGGCGCCAAGACCCCGGAAGAAGCGCTGGCAGAGTGGCTGAAGTACTACAAAAGCCTGGGAGCCGCGGCCATCACGTTTGGGGCCATCATCTTCCGCAAACGGTCGGGGCGCAACTGGGTTCGGGCCGACGCCCCCGCACCGGAACACTTCGACGGCTCCCTCAGCCAGTACCTGGAGCGCCTCTTCGACAACCAGACCTTTCTGGAGGGTCTGCGTGACCCGATGGACCTGCTGAAAGTTGCGCTCCTTCCAGCACCCGACCTTGAGATTGAGCAGCGGCTGAGGGTCAACCCGGAGGGTGGCTGGGGGATGGCACGGGCAGTCCTGCGCCTCGTCCGCGGGTTCCTCTCGCCCGTGAGCGTGGGCGGACCGGTGATTGACCTGTTGTCTCGGTGCGATGGGCATCGAAGCGTTGGGGACATCGTCGCCCAGGCCGCGCGCCAGGCCGGGGGAGACCCCGCGGCAGCTCTTTCTCAGGTCGCCCCCGTGGTGGAGCGGCTGCTCAAGAGCGGTCACTTGGTGCCGCGCCAGCCCCCCTGAGTTGCAAATCCACGGCTTTCCGCCCAAGCAAATCCCGCACAGCGGCGGTCTTTGTGAAGGCAGCCCGCGTAACCTTTGTCTCGGTGGCCCGTAGCATGAAGGCCGGTGGTGAAACCGCGGGTTGCGGACTCCAACTGACAGGTTTCACCGTTCGCGCACTCTTTCCTTGGTTCAGGGCCTTGGCCTTCACTGGCAAACCTGCGGAGGCAACAGCACGTGTGGAAGTGGTTTGTCGGCGTATTCATCGTCCTCGCTCTGGCCTGCGGGGGGAGCGGGTATTACCTCAAGACCTCGGGCAAGTTCGACGAGATCATGAGTTCCATGCGCCCCGACATGAAGGCCCGGTCGGTGCGCCTGACCCAGGCCGTCCAGGGCGATCTGGTCCGAACGATTTCCGCCCCCGGTCAGATCGAGCCCAAGACCAACGTCGAGATTTCAGCCCAGGTGTCCGCCCGGATCGTGGCGTTGCCCTTCGAGGAAAATGACCGGGTGAAAGAGGGGGACGTGGTCGCCCGGCTGGACGCCCGCGACCTGGCCGCGCTCATGGATTCGGCCCGGAGCCAGCTCAAGAGCGAAGAGGCCCGCCTGCAAGGTGCCCGGGCCGCGTTCGAGAACGCGACGGCCGAGCGCAACCGGCGCGTGCGCCTCCAGGCCAGCAACGACATCTCGCAGTCCGAACTCGAACAGTTCGAGACCGAATACCGGCGGTCCGAGAGCAGCCTGCGCCAGGCGGAGCAGTCCATCGAGATCGCCAAGGCCAATATTCTGCGGGCCGAGAAGGACCTGGACAACACAACCATCACCGCCCCGTTTGACGGAGTAATCACCCGCCTGGACGCGGAGGTGGGCGAACTGGTGGTGGTGGGCACCCTGAACAACCCCGGGTCGGTCTTCATGGAGATCGCCGACCTCTCCGTCATGCTCGTGAAGGCGAGGGTGGATGAGAGCAACATCGCGCGCGTGGTCGAGGGGCAGAAGGCGCGGGTCTTCGTGAACGCCTACTCGGAACAAGTCTTGGTAGGCACGGTCGACCACGTCGGCCTCAAACGCCAGGTCGACAAGGACGGCACGGCGTACTTCGAGACCGACGTGCTGCTCGAGCTCCCGGAGGGGCTGCTGCTGCGCTCGGGGCTGACGGCCAACGCCGATATCGAGGTCGAGACCTTCCGCGACATCATCAAGGTGCCCAGCCAGGCCGTGCTGGACCGTCCGCTCGAAGACCTCCCCGCCAGCGTGACCGACGGCAGCCCCTACATCGACAGGAACAAGAAGTTCGCGCGCGTCATCTACAAGATGGTCGACGGCAAGGCCCAGGCCGTGCCCGTCGACGTCGGCGCCAGCGACCTGACGACTACGGTCGTCGTGGGCGGCCTCAAACCCGGCGAGCAGATCATCACCGGCCCCTACAAGGCCCTCATCGCGCTCAAGCACGACCAGAAGGTCGTGGAAGAGGGCAAGGACGGCAAGCCCACAGACGCCAAGAAAATCGAAGCCGCGGCCAAGGACGCCGAGAAACCGGCGACGCCGGGTACATGAGCAGAAGGCATCGGGCATTGGGCGAAGACGAAGAAGAGGAAGAAGAAGAAAACAGAAATCGGTCCGTCCTCCGCCCCGAATGCCCGATGCCCAATGCCTCTCCCCCCATGACCATCCGCATCAACCAACTCCACAAGGTGTACAAAGTCGGGACCGAGCGCGTGCACGCGCTGCGGGGGGTGGACCTCACCATCAACCGCAACGAGTTCGTCGCGATCATGGGGGCGTCCGGCTCGGGCAAGTCGACCCTGATGAACATCCTGGGGTGCCTGGACCAGCCGACCAAGGGCGTGTACGAACTCAACAACAAGCCCACCCACAAGATGTCGGCCGGACAACTCGCCACCGTCCGCAACGAAGAGATCGGCTTCGTCTTCCAGTCCTTCGAACTGCTCAACCGGGCCACCGCCCTCAAGAACGTGATGCTCCCGCTGATTTACTCACGCAAGCACTGGCTGACCGCTTCAAAGCGCGCCAAGCACGCCCTGCAAAAGGTCGGCCTGGCCGACCGCATGAAGCACCGCCCCAACCAACTGTCCGGCGGCCAGCGTCAGCGCGTCGCCATCGCCCGCGCCCTGGTCAACCAGCCCAGCATCCTGCTCGCCGATGAGCCCACCGGGAACCTCGACAGCACTACCAGCGAGGAGATCATCGCCCTCTTCCGCGGCCTGCACGCCGAGGGGCAGACGATCATCATCGTCACCCACGAGGAGGACATCGCTGGCAACGCCCACCGGATCGTCCGCCTGCGCGACGGCAGGATCCTCTCCGACTTCCCCACCTCCCAGGACCCTATCCACCAGGACTTCCTGCGCCGCGCCCTGGAGGCCGCCCACACCGCCGCCGCGCCCGTCGCCAGCCCCCACAACGGGACAGGCCATGACGGTGCCGGGGGCTCGCACCCATGATCCTCGCCCGCCTCATGATCCAGACGGTGGTGCTGGCCCTCCAGCAGATCTGGGCCAACAAGGTCCGCGCCATCCTGACCACGCTGGGCATCATCATCGCCGTCGCGGCGGTGGTCATTACCGTCGCGGCCACCACCGGACTCAAGCAGTTCGTGCTCGACCAGTTCGCCACCGTGGGCGCCAACAAGGTGTGGATCTTCCCGCGCCGCCCCGACAACCAGCGCGAACGCTACAACTTCCGCCAGATCCGCATCACCACCGATCAGGTCGACGGGCTCATCGCCAACTGCCCCTCGCTGGCGCGCATCTCGCCGATCATGGAAATGGCCTATGCGGTGCAGTATGGCGACCGCGTGCGCCCGTTCGTCAGCGTCAAGGGGATCCGCCCCGAGTGGCACGAGATCGAGCAGCGGTTCGTCACCCACGGCCGCGTGTTCACCGCCATCGATGAGGACGAGCGCCGCCAGGTCTGCCTCGTGAACGACAAAGCGCTCTCCGAACTGGCCCTGGACGCCGACCCCAGCGGCCAGACCCTGCTCGTGAACGGGCGTCGCTTCCTAATCGTGGGCGTGGTCGAGACGCGCGTCGTCAGCCCCATGTTCGGCGGAGACGAGGCCTCCTCCGAGGTCTTCATCCCCTTCCGCACCGGCGAGATGATGCGCCCCGAGCCGCGGATGTACGTCGTCGGCCAGATCAAGAGCCCCGACCTGGTGGAGGACGTCAAGGCCGAGGTGAAGTTCTACATGCGCAAGAAGCGCAACCTGGGCCCCGACGAGCCGGACACCTTCGGCGTCGAGGCCATCGACCAGATCATCGAGCAGTTCAAAAAAATCGCCGCCGGGATCACCGTGTTCATCGGCGGCATGGTCAGCGTCTCGCTCCTCGTGGGCGGGATCGGCATCATGAACATCATGCTGGTCTCGGTGAGCGAGCGGACCCGCGAGATCGGCCTGCGCAAGGCGGTGGGCGCCCGGCCCGAGGTCATCCTGCTCCAGTTCCTCGTCGAGGCCGTCACCCTCTGTATGGTGGGCGGCGCCGTCGGCCTGGCGATCGGGCAGGCGATGGTCCTGGGCCTGCGCATGATCCCCGACTCTCCCATGAAGAGCGCGGCCATCCCGTTGTGGGCGGTGGTGCTGGCCGTCTTGTTCTCGGCGGGGACCGGGGTGATCTTCGGGATGTTCCCCGCCATCAAGGCCGCGCGACTGGACCCGATCGATGCGCTGCGGCACGAGTGAGCGGTGAAGCGCGGCAGCAACGCAGCCAGGCAGGGCAGGACGTTCACACAGGGAAAGCGACACGATGCGGGGACAAGACATCGCGGGGGACATCGTCGGGGGAGTGCGTGCGGCGGGGCGGCTGATGGCGGCGGCCGGCGCCAGCGCGGCGTTATGGGCGTGCCTCCTGTCCTCCGGCTGCGAGCACAACCCGTTCTCGCGCGCGGACAGCGACCTGGGAGAACGCGTCCCCCTGGAGCGCCTGCGCAACGTCGAGCCCGCGGGGCTTGAGGCTTACCGCAAGCCCGTCGATACGCCCGCGCCAGACCCGCAGAACCTGGCACGCCAGCGGTTCGAGGGGGTGGAGCAACTCCCGCTCACGCTCGAAGAGTGCCGCGCCTCGGCCCTCACGAACAACCTGGACCTCAAGGTCGCGCTGGTGGACCCCGCCATCGCCGACCAGGCGGTGCTGGAAGAGCAGGCCCGCTTTGAGGCCGCCTTCACCCTGCGCGGGCTGTGGTCCAAGACCGACTCGCCCTCTTCCACCACGCTGACGGGCACGCAGTCTGACCTCAAGTCAATCGAGCCGGGCGTGCGCATCCCGCTGCGCACCGGCGGAACCGTCAGCGTGGGCCTGCCCATGGCGCGCAGCTCCAACAACCAGGCGCAGACAACGCTCAACCCGGCGTACACCTCAGACCTCGAGGTCTCGCTCAGCCACCAGCTCCTCCGCGGGGCCGGCCGCCGGGCCAACACCGCCTCCCTGCGCATCGCCTCCTACAACCAGCAGGTCAGCCAGGCCGCCACCAAGCTCGAAGTCATCCGCCAGCTCGCGGCCGTCGACCGTGCCTACTGGCTCCTCTACCAGGCCCGCCAGGAACTCGAGGTCCGCCTCCAGCAGTACGACCTGGCCAAGGCCCAGCTCGACCGCTCCGACCGGCGGGTGCAGGCCGGGCTCTCGGCCGAGGTTGAGGTCATCCGCGCCCAGGCGGGCGTCGCCGAGCGGCTCGAGGGCATCATCGTCGCGCAGAACACCGTGCTTCTGCGGCAGCGCGAGGTCAAGCGCATCATCAACCTCCCCGGGCTCACCATCGATACCCCCGTGCTGCTCGTGGCCGCCAGCCTGCCCGACCCCGTCGAGTTTGTCTTCGAGCCCAGCGCCCTGACGAGCCAGGCCGTCGCCAACCGCATGGAGATGCTCCAGCTCGAACTCCAACTCGCCGCCGACGCCGCCGAGATCGCGTTCAACCGCAACCAGAGCCTGCCCCTGCTCTCCCTGGACTACACCTACCGCATCAACGGCCTGGGCGGCTCGCTGAACGACTCGTTCAGCACCCTGGGCAAAAACAACTTCGAGGACTGGCAACTGGGCTTGTCGGCCGAAGTGCCCCTGGGCAACGAAGGGGCCAGGGCCCGCCTGCGCCGCTCCATCCTCACGCGTCTGGCCCGCCTCAACACCAAGGACTCGCGCGAGCAGTCGATCCGCCAGGAAGTCCTCAACGCCATCGACGTGATCGATGCGAGCTGGCAGCGCGTGCTCGCCGCCCGCCAGTCGGTGGTCCTCAACAACCGCACGCTCCTTGCAGAGCAGCGCCAGTTTGACGTGGGCAACTCCACCAGCACCGACGTGCTCGACGCCGCCGCAAGGCTGGCCGAGGCCCAGTCCGCCGAAATCCGCGCCCTGACCGACTATCAGATCGCGCAGGTGGACCTGGCGTTTGCAACCGGCACCGTGTTGGGGGCGAGCAAGGTCGAGTGGGAACCGCAGCCAAGCCCCAAGCTCGGCGGGCCATACCCGGAAGAGCGCGTGGGGCAGTGAGGCCGCCGCCCCGCCCGACCGCGCGCCACCTGCCCATCCCTACGCCGGCGGCGCCTCCGCCACATCCGCCCGCATGAACAGGATCTCCCCCTTCCCCACCCGCTGCCCGGCCCGCAGCCCGTGCTCCCCGCCGAACTCCGCCAGCTTGCTGAGCGGCACCCCCGGCGCCGGCGCGCACGACCACGCCGCCCACAGCCCCGGGACCTTCGTCACCAGCGCGGGCGCGAGCAGCAGGCTCGCGATCCGCACCGCCTCGGCGCAGTTGTAGAGAATGCGCCCCAGCACCGCCCTGTTCTCCGGCTGCGCCTCCAGCGTCTTGGCCAGCTTGAAGGGCGCGGTCACGTTGATGTACCCATCCACGCGCCTGATCAACTCGATGCCCTCGTGCAGCGCCCCCGCCAGGTCAAAGGCCCGCAGCCGCGCCTGGGCCGCCTGCGCCGAGTGCGCGGCAATCGCCGGCCAGTTGTAATCGGATGCAGCAGGTTCACCCTGGAGGCCCGCACCACAATCAGGGACCGCTCCCCCGAAGTACTTGTCAATCATGTTGCCCACGCGGCTGGCGCAGTTGCCGATGCCGTTGGCCAAGTCGGCGTTGTACACCTCCACGAACTTGCCGTGCGAGAAGTCCGAGTCGGTGTTCGACAGCGGCCCCTGCGTGAGCAAGTACCACCGCAGCGCATCGATCGAGTACTTCCCCGCGTACGCCCGCATCACCTCGATGGTCACGAAGTTGCCCAGGCTCTTGCTCATCTTGCGCCCTTCGCGCACCCAGTAGGAATGCGCGTACACGCACCCGGGGAGGTCTCGCTTCAGGGCCATCAACAGGCACGGCCAGATCACCGCGTGAAACCACAGGATGTCCTTGGCAATCAGGTGCAGGCCCGCCGGCCACAGGTGCCGCCGCTCCGGGGTGTCCACCGCCGTCAGGTAGTTGAAGAGCGCATCGATCCACACATAAATCCGGTGCGTCTCGTCGTCGGGCATGCGGATGCCCCATTGGCTGGTGGGGTCCGCCGTCACCGCGCGGCTGATGGGGATGTCCTGCAACCCATCCCGCAGCCGCCCAAGCACCTCATTGCGACGGCTCTCGGGGAGGATGAACGCCGGGTTACCCTTGATGTGCGCCAGCAGCCGGTCCTGGTACGCCGACAGCCTGAAAAAGTAGTTCTTTTCCGTTCGCCGCACCAGCGGCTTGCCGGTCACCGGGCTCTTGAACTCCGCCTCCTTCGCCGCCGTCTCCGTCAGGTACTCCTCTTGGCTCTCGTCAAACCACCCCGCATAGTCCCCCAGGTACACATCGCCGTTCTTCTGGAGGGCGCGGATGTACTCCAGCACCTTCTCCTTGTGGCGCGGCTGCGTGGTCCGGATGAAGTCGTCGTACTCGCAGCGGCAGAACTCAAACGCCGCCTCGAACTCCGCGGCGTTGCGGTCCGACCACTCAATGGGGCTCACCCCATGGGCCGCGGCACTGGTCACAACCTTGTCGGCGTGCTCATCGGTCCCGGTGAGGAAGAACACCCCATCCCGCCGCCCCTGGGCCAGCCTTTCAAACCGCGACACCGTGTCCGCCAGCAGCGTGGTATAGCAGTGCCCGATGTGCGGGCGGTCGTTGACGTAGTAAATCGGCGTGGTGACATAGAAACTCATCGTGAGGGAGTGTACGGCGGCCCCCGCCCGCCCCGCGCCGATGCGCCGGGGCGCTGCGCGCTATCATCCCGCTCGCACATAGCCGAATCCCGCGCACAAGCGGGAACGGGGGACCCAACCATTGGGGTGTATCGCCGCAAGGCGTAGGGCAAACTCTTCGGCCCGAACCCGTCAGCTAACCCCGTAGGCGTCGAAGGGGACAAACCTGCCGCGTAGGCCGGGATGCTCCTCATCCAGGCCCACGGAGGTTTAATGTCGTCATCTCAACGCCCGCACCTGCACCAGGGTGGCCGCTCCGCGCCCATCCCCGTGCCCACCCTCTGGTCGCGCACGCGCCGCGTCGTCTTCGGCCCGCCCCGCAACCTGCAGGACCGCAACCTCTTCCACAAAGTCTCACTGGTCGCGATCCTGGCGTGGGTCGGCCTTGGCGCCGACGGCCTGTCTTCCTCGGCCTATGGCCCCGAAGAGGCGTTCCGCACGCTGGGGAATCACACCTACCTCGCGGTGTTCCTCGCCATCATGATGGTCAGCACCGTGCTGATCATCTCCGCCGGCTACACGCGGATCATCGAAGCGTTCCCCAACGGCGGCGGCGGGTACGTCGTTGCCACCAAGCTCCTCGGCGAGCGCACCGGCGTAGTCTCCGGCTGCGCCCTGCTGATCGACTACGTCCTCACCATCACGATCTCCATCGCCGCCGCCGGCGACGCCCTGTTCAGCTTCCTCCCGCCCGGGTGGCACTCCGCGAAACTGCCCATCGAGGCCGCGCTCATCGCGGGGCTCACCACGCTCAACATCCGCGGCGTGCGCGAGTCCGTGCTCGCCCTGGCTCCCGTCTTCTTTGTCTTCCTCATCACCCACGTCGTGGTGATCGTGGGCGGAATCGCTGGCAAGGTCCCCGACCTGCCGGCCACCACCGTCTCCCTGGGCGACGGCCTCAAGACCGGGCTCTCAACACTGGGAATCGGCGGGCTGGGGCTGCTGCTCCTGCACGCCTTCTCCCTGGGTGGGGGCACGTACACGGGCATCGAGGCGGTCTCCAACGGCACCCCGATGATGCGACACCCCCAGGCCCAGACCGCCAAGAGAACCATGCTCTACATGGCCGTCTCCCTCGCCTTCACGGCCACCGGCCTGCTGGTCTGCTACCTGCTCTGGAACATCACGCCCGTCGCGGGCAAGACCATGAACGCGGTGCTCGTCGAAACGCTCGCCCAGGGCTTCCCCCTCAGCCACACCTTCGTCGTGGTCACGCTGCTGGCAGAAGGCGCTCTCTTGGTGGTCGCCGCCCAGGCCGGCTTCGCCGACGGCCCCCGCGTGCTCGCCAACATGGCGGTGGACTCCTGGGTGCCCAGACGCTTTGCCGCCCTTTCGGACCGGCTCACCACCCAGAACGGCATCGTGCTGATGGGCGGGGCCGCCATCATCGCCCTGCTCTACACCCGCGGCGATGTCCGCCTCATCGTCGTCATGTACAGCATAAACGTCTTCCTGACCTTCGCGATATCGCTCCTGGGCATGACACTCCACGCGCTGCGAAGCCGCGCCCAAAGCAAACCCTGGAAGCGGCGCTTCGCACTGTTCGCGACCGGCTTCACCCTGTGCGCCACGATCCTGGTCATCACCACCATCGAGAAGTTTGGCCAGGGCGGGTGGATCACGCTGCTCGCCACGGCCTGCGTGGTCACGCTCTGCTTCACCATCCGCGCCCACTACCGCAGGGTCACGGAGGTGCTGACCAAGGCCTTCGCCGGGCTGGAGCGTGTCGCCGCGCCCGCCGCCCCGCCGCCCGGAGAACCCGACCCAACCCAGCCGACGGCGGCGATCCTCGTCACCTCGTACGGCGGCCTGGGGATTCACACCACGCTGAACGCCTTCCGCGCGTTCCCCGGGCACTTCAAAAACCTCGTCTTCCTGTCCGTGGGAGTCATCGACTCCGGCGGCTTCAAGGGCGAAGACTCCGTCGAGCTGCTCACCGCCCAGACGGAAGCAAACCTCCGGCGGTACGTGCAACTGGCCCACCGCCTCGGCGTGCCCGCGACCTCACGGGTGGCCGTCGGCACCGACGCCGTGGACGAGGCGGAGAAACTCTGCGAGCGCATCGCCGGCGAGTTCCCCCAGGCCGTCTTCATCGCCGGACAGGTCCTCTTCCAGCGCGATACCTGGTACCAGCGCCTGCTCCACAACCAGACCGCCTACGCCATCCAGCGACGCCTCCAATGGGCGGGCCGAAACATGCTCATCATCCCAGCCCGAATTGTGGTATGAACGGCCGATCGACATGCTGCGTTGCACGCGCAGCGCGAGCCCATGCGCCTCCTCGCACCCCCGAACAAGGCCCTGAACCCCGCCAGCACCCACTACCTATAGTTGATCGGACCCCGCTCGTTGAACACAGAAAGGGGCTATTCGTGCGAACCTCACTCCTGTTCACCGCGTGCCGGCTCGCCGCTGGACTCACCCTCCTCGCCGCCGCCCCGGCCCTCGCCCAGAATGCCCTCGGCGACGGCCGCGCCCTCGAACGCGACCTGCGCGTCGGTGCCGGAAACGCCGGCCTCACCGCACGCCCCGACATCGTTGCCGAATCCCGCCTCCGAAACGCTGTCATTACCGGCAACGTCGGCAACGGCCGCCAGTTCCGAGGCGGCGTCGGCTATACCGCCCCCGGCGACTTCCACGGAAGGCTCGCCACCGACGACCTTTACAGTTTCCGGCGTGATTCCGTGCAGTCCCATTCGGGCATCCGCGGCACCCAATCCCTGCAATACCAATACTCCCTCACCACCGGGAACACCCAATCCACCGATGGCGCTGTGTTTGTCGACCGCAACACCTCCGCCTACGCCCCGGCCCCGGCCCAGGGGTCGCTGCCAAACCTGCGGCCCACCGCCCTCCGGCCCGCCGTGCGCCCCGACCCGGATCGCGAACACGACGACCGCTCGACCTCCGGCGCTGCGCTGTACTCCTCGCTGCGCTTGGGGTCCATGCGCTCCACCGGCGCCTTCACCGCCAACCGCGCCCTCAGCCCATCCATCGTCGCGTACCGGCAGACCGACAAGGGCGTCGACCGCATCGCGGCATCGGGCCTCCTCGGGGTACGGCAACTCAACGACGAGCGCTTCCTTTCGCGCCTGACAGAGCGGCAACGCATCGAGGTTCAGGCTAACCGCCCCGATACCACCCTGGGCACCAGCGTGCCCCCCCCCACCAGCGTCGCAACCCCGCCACCCGGACCGGACTTCCGAACTTCCTACCAGGACCTCCGCGACCGCTTCGGCAGCCTGTCGCCCCCGCCCAACCAACCGGGCGAGCAGCCCGATGACCGGGCCAAACGCCCGACGCGGGCCGCCGATCCGTCCGACCAGGCCCGCGACCCCGCGACCCCGCCCACCTGGGAAGAGCGAATGGCCGATCTCCGCGAACGCATGGCGCAACAGAGTGATCGGCGCGCCGAAGAACTTGCGAAGAAGGTCGCCCAGGGGGTGCAACTGACCCCCGAAGAACTCAAGGAAGCGAGCCGGCTCCCGGCCGATGAAGAGACCCTCCGCATCATCCGTGAAGGCGGCGGCGAGGTCACGTCGTACTTCTCCGGTGAACCAGGCTCGCTCTTCGGCGAGCACCTCCGCGCTGGTCAGGAACTCATGGTCACCGAACGCTACTTCGACGCCGAGGAGCGCTTCGCCCGCGCCCTGGCCATGCGCCCAGGTGATGTCACCGTCATGGCCGCCCGCCTGCACGCCCAGATCGGCGCCGGCCTCTACACCTCCGCCGCCCTCAACCTCCGCGACCTGCTCACCACCCACCCCGAGGTCATCGGCGTCAAGTACAGCGGCGCCACCATCCCCGCCAAGTACCGCCTCACCGCCATCGCCGAGGAAATGCGCGATAGCCTCGCCAAGGCCCGCCGCAACGACACCGCCGTCCCCACCGAATCGGCCCTCCTCCTCGCATACATCGGCTTCCAGATGGGGGATCAGGCCATGGTCAAGGAGGGCCTCACCGACCTCCGCGGCATCCTCATTCCCGACCCCATCGTTGCAACCCTCGAAGGCGTTTGGTTGGTGCGAAAGTCCCCAGCGCAAGCCCCAGCCCAGTCCCCAAGTGTCCCGAAGTAACGCCTCGTTCAGTACTTAAACTACAAATCGGCCCGGATCGGCCGCACGGATGCGAGCAGGAGCGGAGATGACGGGATCCTCAGTCCGGCCAGGAAAACCATCGCCGGGTCCACACGTGCCCGAAGCCGAGATCATCACCACCGGGGCCTCGCTCACTCCCCACCCATCCAAGCCCGACCCCGGCCTCAGCCTCGGTTCCGGTTTGGGCAGCGGCATGGGCCTTGGCCTGGCGGCCGGTGCAGGCCGGACACCAGCGCTCTCCGTCACCGACTTCCTCACCGACGGCTCGCTCGCCGGCCTGTGCGCCGAGATGACCCTGCTCACCGGCATCAGCGTTGAACTCCGCGACGCCGCCGGGCGCCTCGTCATTCCGCGCGACCCAGGCCCCGGTGGAAACGCCTGGACGGTCATCGACGCCCCGCCCCCACCCCCCCAGGCGACCGACATCCCCCTCCTCGTCGCCGGGCGATCCATCGGCTCTCTCGTCATGGGACCCCCGGGTGCCGCCCCCGCACTCCAGCCCAGCACCGACGTGCGGGCCCGCCTCGAACGCACGCTCCGCCTGCTCGCCCAGGCCGCCGCTGAACTCTGCCAGCACGAGGTCGAACTCCGCCACCGCATCCGCGAGGTCGCCGCCCTCTCGCGCATGAGTTCGCTGCTGGTCCGTGCCGCCGGCCCCGACAAAGTGCTCGAGGTCGCCCTCGACTCCGCCCTGGATGTGCTCGAACTCGATGCAGGCTCGATTGTCCTCCTCCCCGACGACGGCGAACTGATCACCAGCGACTCCGAGTCCAGCCTGGTCCTCAAGGCCTCCCGCAACCTCAGCAAGGCGTGGCTCCAAAGCCCCGTGCCCCTCAGCAAGGACCGCCTCTTCGACACCATCGCCCTCACCGGCCACATGGTCATCGTCCAGGACATCGCCGCCGACCCGCGCATCCTCATCCCCGAACGCGCCGCCGCCGAGGGCCTGGGTGCCGCCATCCACGCCGGCCTGGTCTTCCACGGCCGCCCCCTGGGCGTCATCCGGCTCTACTCCCGCAAGCCCCGCGGCTTCGACGACGCCGAGCAACGCCTCCTCGCCTCCCTCGCCCAGCAGGCCGCCGCCGCCCTCGAACAATCCCGGCTCCTCAAGTTCGAGCAGGAAGAGCAGCGCATCCAGCGCCAACTCCAACTCGCCGCCGATGTGCAGCGCCGCCTCCTCCCCAAGGGCTCGCCCAACATCGACACCCTCGACACCGCCGCTCGATACATCCCCAGCTTCGAACTCAGCGGCGACTTCTACGACTTCATCGCCCTCTCCGGCCACCTGGGTATCGTCATCGGCGACGTCGTCGGCAAGGGCATCGCCGCGGCACTGCTCATGAGCGCCGTCCGCGCTTCCCTGCGCGCCCACGTGCAGGAGGTCTATGACATCAACGAGGTCGTCTCCCGCGTCAACACCGCCCTCTGCCAGGACACCCGGGACGATGAGTTCGCCTCCCTCTGGTACGGCGTGATCGACCCCGCCCGCCTGCGCCTCACCTACTGCTCCGCCGGCCACGAACCCCTCCTGGTCCTTCGCATTGTGGTGCAGGTTTCCAGCCTGCATTCTGCTCCGCCCCCCCCCACCATCGAAGTCCACGAACTCTCCGTCGGCGGCATGGTCGTGGGCATCGACCCCCTCCAGCACTACCAGCGCGCCGTCTTCGACCTCCGCCCCGGCGACCTCATCGTCGGTTACACCGACGGCCTCATGGATGCAACCAACTTCTCCGGCGAACGATTCGGAAAAAAACGCATCCGTGCCGCGCTGCTCAACCTCCTGCACGAACAGCCAGCCGCCACCGCATCCGTCGTCGTCGAACGCCTCCTCTGGGAAGTCCGCCAGTTCGCCGGCCTTTCCCCCAGGCCCGACGACAAGACCGTGCTCGCCGTCCGCGTGCGCTAATCGGGTGGAATCAACACACGTGCCAAACACCTCGCTCTGGCGGTCGGTGCGCTTGGCGTTATTCACGCGAACGACCACCCGCCGCCGCCTGAAGGGCCAAGCCGAGAGTGCTTCAGCCCGCAGGGCTGGACCTTCGTAGCCGGGGTGTGGAGGAGGCTCCGCGACGACACCCCCGGTATATTCTTGACCCATGCCCAGCACCAACACCGTCCGCCTGCACCGCGTCCTTCGCGCCCCCGCCGACCGCGTCTACCGCGCGTTCCTCGAGCCCAAGGCCATGGTCAAGTGGATCGCGCCGCACGGGTACGTCGGCGAGGTGCACTCCATGGACGCCCGCGTGGGCGGCGGCTACCGGATGTCGTTCACCAACTTCCGCACCGGCCAATCCCACTCCTTCGGCGGCGCCTACACCGAACTCACGCCCCACGAGCGCATCCGCTACTCCGACAAGTTCGACGACCCCGCCATGCCCGGTGAAATGCAGATCACCATCACCCTCCGCCCCGTCCTCTGCGGCACCGAACTGACCATCCTGCAGGAAAACCTCCCGCCCCAGATCCCCCTGGAGTTCTGCTACCTCGGCTGGCAGGAATCACTGGCCCTGCTCGCGATGCTCGTCGAGCCAGAAGTTCCGTAGGGCGGCGGGGTGGCAACAACCAGCCTTCAAGCACAACCTTGAATGCGTGGCCACACAATGAGGCTTGACATGTCTCCATCTCGGACCACACGGCTGGTCACTTCGTGTGAACTGTGGAAGTGGTCCAGCATCCGCTGGCGGCTGGGCGCACGCGACCATGAACTCGTGTGTGACACTTCACCCGGCAGGCCCGGGGAGTGGGACACGTGGAAGGGGTACCAATGAAGTCCCCCGGGTATCGCAATACGTCTGGGACGGCCGTCGGTGTTCGCGCGAGCGACGCACAACCCACCGCCCGCTCAGAGCCGCGGTCGGTGGCACGCCGCACGATGATATATGTGACGCTCGGTGCCACCCAGCCGTTCAGCCAGACCATCGCGTTCACGCAGCGGTACGCGCCCCTGGCGCTGCAAACCCTCGACAAGATCATGTCGGACCCGTCGGACCCGCACTCGGCGCGGGTCTCGGCGGCGGGTGGCAGCCTGAAGTTCAGCCGCGAGTCGATCGAGCTGGTCGACCTGGCGTAGCGGATGGAGTCGCTGGAGGCCGACGCCGCGGGGAGGAAGAAGTATCCTGGAGACTCCCAGCGATGGTCACTCCAACCCCGTACTCAGGAATATACTCGCCGCACGAGCGGAGCCTTGACGATCTTTAAGTTTGCTGACGGCGGATTTCGCCTTCAGGACCGTTCGGCAACGACTTCCAGGCCATCAGTTTCCCGCGCCTGATCGGACTGATTCGCGAATGATTCCACTTCCGCGCAAGCGATACATCATTGACGCCATGTTGCAGGAACTCCGCCACGCGGGGATCAGTTCCCAGAAGGCGTTCTACGAGGTCTGTCGCATCAAGAACGAGATGGACGCCGGCGCATGGGGTAGCAGCGTGGCGCAATACTGCCTTGAGCTCATGCGCTCCGGCGCGCCCATATCGCAATGGTGTTACGACCTCGACAGTTTTGGACAGGGATCATCAGTCGATGATCGCCGGGCAGAGCTCCGGGATTGCCAGGACGAGCTCCGGGCGCAAGAGAGATGGAAACCCCTGTTCAACGATGGCGTGTGCCTGCTTCGGCATCCGAGCCTCGGACTCTATCTCTATCATCCCTTCTATCAGAAGAGCCTACCCAGCAACCTAGTCAGGCTGTGGAGCGTTGATCGCCGATGCCGCGAAAGTCATGACAAGGTCGACGTGAGACCGCAACTCAGATTAGTCGGATCGGCCACTACGCGCGCGATCGACTTCGCAGAGGCGGCCAGGGCTGTCGCGAGTTTCCAACACTGCCTTCGCTCCAAGTTCACACCGGAGGAGCGTCAGAACCGTCGCACGCCTTGGTGCTGGAGCTGCAAACACGACCTCGACTCCGATTTCGACCTGAAGTGCTTATCGTGCGGCTGGCTTCATTGCCCCTGCGGGGCCTGCGGCTGCAACCGGAGCCGTCCTTCCTAGAGAATATTGGATGAGAACGACGGCACAGCGCTGTGACCCGTCGTGCCCCGGCCCTCCGTCCGCGACCGCGCACCTGGCGTCTGCTTCTTAGGACCGTTTGAATCGGATTCATCTTTCATCCTCCGAACCTAGCAGGCCGCTAAGGAACCGCTCTTGAGTCTGGCGCGTAGGGTAGGGTCTTCCGACAAGGAGGCCCGACGATGCGTGGACGTGTGGACCGGCAGCAATCGATGTTCGTGGCGTTCGATCTGGAGCAGTTCGTCCCGGCGGATCATCCGCTGCGGAAGGTCAAGCGGTGGGCCGACGCCCTGCTGGGCGAGATGAGCCGCGACTTCACCCAGCTCCTCGATGCGCAACAACTTCTCGCGGAGGGTGAGCGCACGGAACTCTGCGTGCTGGCGGCGGCGGTTGCCTTCGTAGGTCGTCAGAGACCAGTCGATGCTTTCAGGCATGGGGATTCTCTCCATGGATCAGCCGGAGTTCGGCGATATCCGCCAGGTCTTGCGGCCTGCCGACCGCTTGCTTCATTCGCAGCAGCGTCTCCAGGCGCACGATCCGCAGGGGTACGCCAGCGACGACTTGCCCGTTCGTCCGCCGCCCACAGGACCGCTTCGAGGGGCGGGCACCCGTCAAGCCGGTAGGCCTTACCGTGGCGGAGCGCACACTCTGGCACGGCCGGAGTCTACACGGCCCGCGTGCGGAAGGGTCCAACAGTCTCTCGGCGGGGCGGCATCAACCCCCGTGCCACCCATCGCGACCGTGCGGTCGGTGCGCTGTGCGTAGTTCGCGCGAGCACCATCGCCTTCCACGCACCACAAGCGCCCGCTCGCCAACCCCGCCACCGCACCGCCATCCCCCAAAAAGCAAACAACCCGAAAGCCCTCGCTCCCGGGTGTCAACTCACTTCACCGCCCGCGCCGACTCACGCCGCCCGCGGCCGGTCATCATCATCCGCATCCAGCAGCGACTTCAGCCGATCCAGGTTGCCCTGCGCCTCTTCCAGCGCTGTCTCCGCCCCGTGCACCATCGGGCCATCGTCCGCAAGGCGCGGCTGCCACAGCCCCGGTCGGCGTGGCGACATCGTCGGGAACGGGAGTGTGTCTCCACTCCCACCCGTCCTCGTGCTACCCGTCCAGCCCGTCAATCGAAGCTTGACCTTGGTCATGCACACCTCCCCTGTAAACCCGCGCCGGGCGCGCTTGTTCAGGATCGGGTCCATGCCGGTCTTGGTTGCGGTCAACAGCGTCATACAGCGTCCTTGCCTGTGATTCGGACCAAACGAGCGGCGCAGTCGTTACGCCACGCGCGACGGTTATCGCACTATGAAGATCGGCTTACCGGCGTTCTCAACGCCGCAATCGGGGTGTGGAGCACACTCGTCCTATAACCACACCGCCACAGCCGATCGGCCGATTCAGCGCGGCGAGGCCCGCTCCCCGATCCTCGGCTCGCTCCCGCCGCGTAGCCGCTTGATGTTCGTCCGGTGCGTCCATACCACCAGCGCCGCCAACACCGCCGCGACCACCACGAAAGGCGCGGCCGCTTCCATCCACCCCTGACCGGGCGCAAGCCCAATCATCCCAGCGCGTTGCGCGCTGTAGAAGGTGCCCGCGATAAACACCGGGAGCGTGACGCCCGCGAGCATCGAAGCCGCGCTGACGTAGCGCCAGGCCCACAGCGCCAGCAGCCACACGATGAAAATGCACACCGCCGGCACCGTCAACGCGGGGAACACGCCCATCAGCGCCCCCAGCGCCGTCGCCACGCCCTTCCCGCCCTTAAACCCAAGCCACGGGCAGAAGATGTGCCCCAGCACCGCGCCGCACATCGCCCCCAGCCACACCGCGGCTTCACCTGTAGACATCGTCAGTTCGCCCAGCCGCCCCAGCGCCGCCCCCGTCGCGACCGTGGGCACAAGCCCCTTCAGAAAGTCCAGCGCAAAGCAAAGCAGAAAGTACCTGCGACCAAGCACGCGCCCGACATTCGTCGCGCCGATGTTGCCCGAGCCGTGCTTGCGGATGTCGACGCCCTTGGCACGCGCGATCAGCAGCCCGAACGGGACCGACCCGACCAGGAACGCGCCGCCGATGTACGAAGCCGCTTGAATCGCGCTGACCACGTGCCCACCGCCCCCCAAAACCATGGACAGGACCATCGCCCTGACTACCGACCCATCCACCGGCCGCTCCGCTCAGCCATACTTCCGCGACAACCCCTCCACCACCGCTTCCCACACCTGTTCCGCCGGCCTGGAGGCATCGATCACCAGGTGGCGCGCCGGCTCGCGCTCCGCCTGCTCCCGGTACCCCTCGCGCACCCGCCTGTGAAACTCACCGCCCCGCGACTCAATCCGGTCCAGCCCCGTGCGCGCCCCTACCCCCCCGCCACCCCCACCCATCAGCGGGTTGATCCGGCGCGCCGCCGTGTGCTCATCCACATCAAAGATCAGGATCAACTCAGGCTCCGTCCCCTGCAGCGCCACCTTCGCCACCGCGCGGATCTGTTCCACGGGGATGCCCCCCGCCGTGCCCTGGTAGGCCAGCGTCGAAGAAACAAACCGGTCCGCCAGCACCAGTTCGCCCGCGCTCAGCGCCGGACGGATCCGCTGCTCCACCAGTTGGCTGCGGCTGGCCATGTACAGCAGCATCTCGCACCGCAGCGTCATCTCATCCTTCGTATGCAGCAGGATCTGCCGCACCTGCTCGCCGATGGGTGTGCCGCCAGGCTCGCGCACCTCACACACCGTCACCCCCTCCTCGCGGCACAGGGCGATCAGCCGCCGATACTGGGTCGTCTTGCCTGAGCCGTCGGGGCCCTCAAAGGCAAGGAACTTGCCCGCGAGGTTGCGGACCCACCGGCGAATGTCTGTCTGGTTCTTGCCTGTCACGGCGCGAGTGTAGGGAAAACCCGGCCGCCCCGGAACCCGGCCCGCCCACCAACCCTCCGCCCATGCCGTTCCCGCGCCCTATCGCTTGATCGACTGATCCACCGGCACCACCCGGTACGAGCCCGGCCCGTCGCCGTGCGCCGCCGCGATGGCCGGCAGCAGGCCCGTCGGGTCCTCATCCAAAAACTGGATCGCCTTGATCACCGTGCGCCGCTGCATCATCCCTTGGTTCACCGGGTTGAGCTTGTCGAGCGAAGCCAGGGTCGCGGCGTTCCCGGCGCCCCAGTCGGCCGACCCTCCCGATCGGCGGATGCTCCGTGTCAGCAGAAATATCAGGTCGGGTTCAAACTCCAGGGCCGCCGTCAGCCCGGATAGGGGGTCGGAGCGCCCGACCGGCTCAAAGCCGCTCAGCCACTGCACCACCCGGATGCGCGCCTCGTAGGAAGCTGCCATGAGCGCCCCGGGCCCGGACCCACCGCCGAACACATCCACCGCCGACCCCGGCGCGGCGGCTTCCCCCTCCGTGCCTTCCACGTGCGGCAGTTCGCGGAACACCACCACCTGAAATGACTGCGATGGGTCCAGTCGCGCCACCGATCGGGCCAGTTCCGCCTTCACAAAGTTAAGGCTCGTCGTCATCCCCCCCGAAGCATCGACCACGTACACAATGCGCCGGGCTCGGGCCGCCTCCACGCCCGCAAAGGATGCTGCCAGACGCGCCGGCTCCGGCTCGCCCGCGCGCTCGCCGGGGGATGTTGATGGAGCGGTTGAAACCACCGGTTCGGGGCGCATCGTGGGCGGTGAAGTGCTCACAGCCGGGCTGAGGTCGGCGAGCATGCTCGGGGCCGAGACCCGCACCGGCGCGGTCGGCTGCACCGGCTCCGGCGGCGGCAGCGGATCGGGCACCGGCTCTTCGTCGGCTTCCGGAATCGGAGCCGGCGGTGAAAGCGTGAGCAAGGTCTGCGGCGCTGCGCCGTCGTCCGTCATGCGCGCCTCGCGCCGGCCCATCCCCCAGTCAATGTTGACGATCGCGATGAGCAGCCCCGAATGCACCAGCAACGACACCACGATGGAGATCAGGATGGCTCGGTGCGGCAAGCCCCGCCAAGCCGCGCCCAGCCCGTGCCGTCGAGAGTCGCTGGCCTGGCCCGGTGTACTCACGCCATCACCATACCCCGCACAACCCGCGCCGGCCGGCGCGCCCCTCAACTCGCCTCGGGCTTGGACCGCGGGTGCGCCGCCGGGGCCGGCGCGAACATCGCCCGGTCCAACCCCATCGCGCCGCACCCCAAAAAGACCAGGCTCATCGCCATCGTCAGGAGCGAGAACTGCAGGAGGAGCGGCTGCCAACTCGCCGGATCAAACGTCGGATACTCGGGCAGGAACCCCAGGCGCGTGTGTCCCGACTGCAGCGCCGGCCCGATCTCTGTGAGCCACATCGCCGCGCACATCGTCCCGGCCAGCCCCAGCGCGCTCAGGCGAGTGAACAGCCCCACCAGCACCATCAGGCCCCCGACCAACTCGGTCAGCGCGGCGGCCCACGCCACGTACACAGGCCACCTGCCCCTCCCCACCGCCTCGGGCCACAGCGGCATCAACGCCTTGCCATCCTCGTTGACGCCGGGATTGACAGCACCATGCAGCAGGAGCGCAAGACCAAAGACCTTTCGAACCGGGGCATCTTCGGGGAACTCATCGGCTTCATACACCACCGCGGCGCTCACCGGCCGCGACGGTGGCGGCGGCGACTGGTCCGCCGCCCTTGGTTTGCTGTTCGTTGCCGGGGTCAGTTGCATCATTACCAGGCGCCCAACGCCTTCATCGCCAGGCCGGACGACAGCCTGGTGGGCAGCCTGCGGGGTGCTCGCCGCGTCCTTTGCGGGTTCTGGCTCGCTCGGGGGCAGCGGTTCGGTGGGGACCGGGCGCGTGGGGGGGGCCGAGGATGTCGGGGGGGTGGTCGCGGGAGCAGGGACCGGAGAGACGGGCGGTGTCGATGTTGAAGGCGAGTCCTTTGGCTGGTCGGTTGAGCCGCCTGTGCCCGACTTTGGGACCTCGATGATCCGTTCGGTGGGTTTGAGAACCCCCATGTTCGCAAGCACCGCCGCGGCCTCGCCCTTGACGGGCATGAACTCAACCAACTTCCCCAGCCCGGCCCAGATGAAAACGGTGGCCAGCGCCAGCCGCAAGAAGAGGGGAGCGATCGAGGCGGTGGGGCTCATGGAATCTGCCATGGAATGCATCCTTCAGAGTGGTCGTCCTGACTCTTCTTCGGAGTTCACCCCGCTTGCTTCATCATAATCGGCTGTTCCGGGCGAGAAAGGCCCTTCCGGTCCTGTTTGGCGGCCGCCGGAGGCCCTTCCAGGCCGCGTGCGCCGTACGATCCGGCCGTGCAGCGGGCGTGGCGGAACTGGCAGACGCGCGGGACTTAGGATCCCGTGGCCGCAAGGCTGTGCAGGTTCAACTCCTGTCGCCCGCACCTTTTCCCCCGGGGCTCCCGGGGCTATGTCATCGCAACCTCACTTGTCTGGCGCCACGAAGTGGCGCGCACGACCGGTCCTGCGCTTCTCTCAAAGTCGGCGACCCGCACCGGCCCTGAGGGGCCGGTCGGGGTGGGTGGTTTCCCATGAGTCCCAATCCAACGCCGCGGCGGAGTGTTTCTGTCGCGGCGTTTTTTTGTTCCGCTCAGTGCACCGCGATCGACGCCACGGTGACGTCATCCGCAAAGGGGCTGTCCACCGCCGAGTTCCCCAGGCCGGCGTGGGCGCGCACGGCGTCGATGAGGGTCTTCACTTCCTCTTCGGGCGGTCGCACCGGTGTCAGGAGACGGATGGCCGCGTCCATGCCGAACTGCGTGCCCGCGAGCGATTGCTGCTCGGCCACACCGTCGCTGAAGAGGGTCAGGCGCGCCCCCGGCGAGAGCGGCAGGCACTCGGTGGTGTACTCGTACCCATCGGCCACGCCCAGGGGCGGACCGCCCGCGCTGACGAACTGTTGCGGCGGCGCCTCGCCGTTGCGGAGCAGCGCGTACCCGTGCCCCGCGTCGACAAACCTGAGCGTGCGCGCGGAGAGGTCGATCACGCCAGCCCACAGCGACAGGAAGAGCGTCACGTGCCCGCGCTCCGAGCCTGACCCGTAACGGCGCGAGTACTCCGCGACCAGCGAGTTGACATCGGTGAGCGCCACCCCGGGGTCGGCGGTCTGGCGGAGCAACCTGCTCAGGTGCGCCTGCACGTTGGCCATGAGCATGCCCGCCGCCACGCCCTTGCCCATCACGTCGCCCAGCAGCACCGCCGCGCGGTTCGAGTCAATGGCGAAGAAGTCAAAGAGGTCGCCCGCGACCAGTCGCCCGGGGACCGAGTGCATGTGGTAGCACATCTCGGCGGGGGCGGCCCCGTGCCGGCCGCTGGTGGGCGGCATGATGATGCGCTGCACATCGCGCGCGGAAGAGAGCTCCGCCTTGCGCATCTTCATGTCCGCCTCGAGCCGGCCGCGGTGCAGGTTGGCCAGCGCCAGGCCGCACAGCCTGGCGATCGCCTGGCAGAACGACGCCGTCTCGTTGGTCACGCCGGCCTTGAGCCCGCCCTCGCGCCCGCGCGCATCCACGTATAAGAACGCCTCGGGCGCTGCGCCCTTCGCCGCGTCCAGAATCACCGGCGAGCACACCGCAGCGCTGATCCCAAGGCTCAGGATGCTCTGGCCGTACGCGGGGGTGTCCCCGGTGTTGAGCACCACCGTCTCGCCTTCCGCGGCGGCCTGGATGAGCGACCGGCTGAACGTCGGCCCGCCCGGGCTGGTGCTGGGCCCGCGGGAGGCCACCACCTCGACCTGCTCGCCCGCGCCGACGATGCGGAGCATGGCCGCCCGCGGGAAGCCCGTCCCCTTGGCGAGCGCATCCAGGGCCAGTTCGGCCACTTCCTCGGGCGTGCGGGCGGCCCCGATCGCCGCGGCACAGACCATGATAAGTTCGAGGCGGCGCTGCGAGTCGGGCGCGAACGACTCGGTGGCGATGCGCTTGACCAGCGACATGGTGGAGCCGCGGTCGTCGCTGGTCAGCGCGATGCGCGAGGTATTCGTGATCTCACCGAGGGAGACCCGCAGCGTCCAGGGGCCGACACGGATGCGGTCGCCTTCGAGCAGGGGCGAGGGGATTCCGGGCGTCAAACGGTTGCCGTTGACATAGGTCCCGTGCCGGCTCTGCATGTCGGTAATGCGCCAGGTCGGGCCCAGGCCGGTTTCGCCCGAGTACGCAATCTCCGCGTGCTTGCGCGATACGGCGCCCTCGGGGTCGCCCATCACCAGATCGCACGTACCCGCCCGCCCCAGGCAGACGGTCTTACCCGTCGGCTCAATGGTCATGAGCTTCAGCGGCGGGCCCGCGATCGGTTCCAGGATCAACGGGGGTGGTGCTTTGGATACGGTCGGTGGCATGACTCGGGCAAGGGTAGGGGCTCCGCCATTGTCGTGCAGGCTTCCAGCGGGCCCGATCACTCAGCACGTCCCCCCGCCCAGCACGCGGAAGAAGGCTTCGATGTCCAGATCGGTGCCCTGGTCGCCGTCCTGGTCAAAGTCCGGTGAGCCGCAGGTTTCGCAGCAGTCGCCGCCCAGGCA